>Ga0316209_1003577_pt1 | contig 10393 bp, 7 predicted proteins | sample 6monopyrite_MG_FD_204945 | JGI IMG/M metagenome (GOLD analysis project Ga0316209, IMG submission 204945) | Microbial mat bacterial communities from mineral coupon in-situ incubated in ocean water Damariscotta River, Maine, United States -... | ecosystem: Environmental > Aquatic > Marine > Coastal...
ATCAGGACATTGATCAGCAAGAAACCCTTGAATGGTTAGATGCAATTGAAGGTGTTTTACAATCAGATGGCGCAGATCGCGCGCATTTCCTATTAGAGCAAATGATCGACAAATTACGTCGTTCAGGTGCCAACTTGCCACACAAACCAAACACCGCATACGTTAATACTATTCCAACACACTTACAGCCCAATATGCCCGGCGACAGAAGTGTAGAACGTCGTATAGGTGCGCTTATTCGCTGGAATGCAGCGGCGATGGTGGTAAAGGCAAACCGTAAGGCGTCAGAGCTTGGCGGTCACATCGCGAGTTTTGCATCTGCAGCGACTTTATATGATGTAGGTTTTAATCATTTCTGGCGTGCACCTAATCATGAGCACGGTGGTGATCTGGTTTTCTTCCAGGGGCACTCTGCACCCGGCATGTATTCTCGAGCTTTCCTTGAAGGTCGCTTAGAAGAAGACCAATTAAATAATTTCCGTCAGGAAGTCGATGGTAATGGCTTATCTTCTTACCCGCATCCCTGGTTAATGCCGGACTTCTGGCAGTTCCCAACGGTATCGATGGGATTAGGTCCTATCTCGGCCATCTATCAGGCACGCTTCATGAAGTACATGCAAGATCGGGGTTTATCAGACACCCGTGATCGTAATGTATGGTGTTTTATGGGTGATGGCGAAACAGATGAACCTGAGTCTCTAGGTGCTATCTCTTTGGCTTCGCGAGAAAAACTAGATAACTTAACCTTTGTTATTAACTGTAATCTACAGCGTCTTGATGGCCCTGTACGTGGTAACGGTAAAATTATTCAGGAGCTTGAAGCGGTATTCCGTGGTGCTGGCTGGAAAGTTATAAAAGTATTATGGGGGGGGTACTGGGATGCGCTACTTGCAAAAGATCATGATGGTCTTCTGCAAAAACGCATGCTTGAAGCCGTTGATGGCGACTTCATGAATTACAAATCCAAAGATGGTGCGTATGTGCGTGAGCATTTCTTTGGCAAATACCCCGAGTTAAAAGCTATGGTTGCCGATATGTCAGATGATGATATCTGGCGTTTAAATCGCGGTGGCCATGATCCATTTAAAGTATATGCAGCGTATGCAGAAGCATCGAAGCGTGATGGTCAGCCAACGGTTGTGCTTGCACACAGTGTTAAAGGTTACGGTATGGGTGCATCAGGCGAAGGCCAGATGCGTACTCACTCGCAGAAGAAACTAGATGAAGATGAAATGATTGCCTACAAGAATCGTTTCAATATCCCTATTTCTGATGAGCAGGCAGCGAAGTGTGATTACTACCGCCCAGATGCTAACTCTGAAGAAATGAAATACATGAAAGCACAGCGTGACAAGTTGGGTGGTCCAATGCCGACTCGCCAGCGCCTGGCTACACCGTTAGAAGTGCCAGAGCTTTCTGTGTTTGAGCCTATAACTAAGGGTTCGGGCGATCGTGAAATGTCTACAACAATGGCATTTGTGCGTTTGCTTACATTAATTACGCGTGACAAAAAGATGGGCAAATATGTTGTGCCTATCGTGCCAGATGAGGCACGTACCTTCGGTATGGAAGGTATGTTCCGTCAGTTAGGTATTTATTCTTCTGTGGGTCAGTTATACACGCCACAAGATAAAGAACAGGTTATGTTTTATAAGGAAGATAAAACAGGCCAGATTTTAGAAGAAGGTATTAACGAAGCCGGCGCAATGTCATCGTGGATTGCAGCTGCAACGTCTTACAGTACTCATGCCGTAAACATGGTGCCATTCTATATTTACTATTCTATGTTTGGTTTCCAGCGTATTGGTGACCTTGCATGGATGGCCGGCGATATGCAGGCACGTGGTTTCTTACTGGGCGGTACAGCCGGTAGAACGACACTAGCTGGTGAAGGTTTACAACACCAGGATGGCCATAGCTTTATGGTGTCTGGCACTATTCCTAACTGTCTGTCTTATGATCCAACCTTTGCTTACGAGTTAGCGGTGATTATTCAAGACGGCATGCGTCGTATGTATAAAGAGCAGGAAAACGTGTTCTATTACATCGCAGTAATGAATGAAAACTACCAGCAGCCAGCAATGCCAGACGGTGTAGAAGAAGGTATTGTAAAAGGTATGTACTTATTACAGGGCGGCGGTAAGCGTCGTAAGAAAGTACAACTAATGGGTTCTGGTACAATTTTACGTGAAGTGATTGCAGCAGCAGAGTTGTTAGATAAAGACTGGTCAATTGATGCAGATATATGGAGTGTTACCAGCTTTAATGAATTAAAGCGTGAAGGTGAAGATGTAGATCGCTGGAATATGTTGCACCCATTAGAAGATAAGCGCGTAAGCTATATTGAAAAATGCATGAAAGACAAGCGTGGCCCTGTGATAGCAGCAACGGATTACATTCGTTCTTATTCAGAACAAATTCGTCCATGGATTCCTGCAAGTTACTCAACATTAGGTACAGATGGTTTTGGTCGTTCTGATACTCGTGCTCAATTACGTAAGCATTTTGAAGTGAATGCAAAGTATGTTGCAGTAGCAGCCTTAATGGCATTGGCCGATGATGGCCAGTTCCCTGCGGGTAAAGTTCAGGAAGCGATTGAGAAATATGCTATCAATCCTGAGAAGCCGAATCCTGCAACGGCATAGTTGCTTGAAATTTTTCTCAGTTACTCAAAAAATGAGTATTTGAGAAAATAAAAATAAAAAAGTTTGCTGCAGAATTTTATCTCAACTTTATGGGATTGCAGTAACTCAAAAAAAACAGTTAAAAACTGGAGTGGCACCATGAGTGAAATGGTCGAAGTAAAAGTTCCTGATATTGGTGATTTCGATTCCGTCGAAATTATTGAAATTCTCGTTGCAGTAGGCGATCAAATTGCCGAAGAAGACTCGTTAATTACTGTTGAGTCAGATAAAGCCTCAATGGAAATTCCCAGTAGTCATGCGGGAACCGTTAAAGAAATTAAGGTGAATATAGGTGACACAATTGCCGAAGGTGCCGTTGTCGTTGTTGTTGAAGCATCGGCTGCCGCAGCTCCAGCTCCTGCAGTGGAAGTTGTGGAGGCACCTAAAGAAGCTGCTCCTGTGGAAGTAGCAAAACCTGCACCAGCAGCAATTCCTGATATCGCAACTAAGCCATCGCCTACGGCTAATATTAATCCTGTTAGCTTTAAAAATGCACATGCATCACCTGCGGTAAGAAAATTTGCTCGTGATCTAGGTGTAGATTTAAGCAAGTTAGGCGGAACAGGTCGCAACGAGCGTATCGTTAAAGAAGATGTGCAGGCATTTGTTAAGAAAGTTATGTCAACTGGTGGCGGTTCAGTTAACGGCGGTTCAGCACTGGGTGTTGAAGCAATGCCCGATATCGATTACAGCCAGTTTGGTGAAGTTGAAATCAAGCCACTTAGTAAAATTAATAAACTTACAGGTAAATTCCTGCATCGTAACTGGGTAACTATTCCACACGTTACACAATTTGATGAAGCAGATATCACCTCACTAGAAGCCTTCCGTAAAAAGTCTAATACAGAATACGAAAAAGAAGGTGTGAAGTTCACTATGCTAGTTTTCATAATGAAAGCTGTTGCTGCGGGGCTTAAAAAATATCCACGTTTTAATGCATCACTAGAACCTAGCGGTGAAAATTTAATATTGAAAAACTATTTTAATATTGGTGTTGCTGTTGATACACCAGATGGATTAGTCGTTCCTGTTGTGCGTGATGTAGATAAAAAATCACTGGTAGAAATTTCAAAAGAACTTCGTGAAATATCTGTAAAAGCCCGTGAGAAAAAACTTAAGCCATCGGATATGCAAGGTGGATCTATGTCTATCTCTAGCCTTGGTGGTATTGGTGGAACAAACTTCACACCAATTGTTAATGCACCAGAGGTAGCGATCTTGGGCGTTTCAAAAGCAGAGATGAAACCAGTTTGGAACGGCTCTGAATTTGAACCGAAATTAATGTGTCCACTGGCATTATCATATGACCACCGTGTAGTTGATGGTGCTGATGGTGCACGCTTTATAACCTACGTAAGTCATTTGTTAGCAGATGCACGACGTTTGTTACTGTAATTTTTTCGACGCAGGTTTTTATAAAGTGAAAAGTATTTTGCTGGGTAGTGATAAATTTTCCCGGCGTAAAAAGAACATTTAAAAGGCTTAATTATGAGCACAATAGAAGTCCATGTTCCTGATATCGGTGATTTCGAGTCAGTTGAAATAATTGAAGTACTGGTTGCCGTTGGTGACAAAATTGCGGAAGAAGATTCATTAATTACCGTTGAATCCGATAAGGCATCAATGGAAATCCCCTCACCAGCGTCGGGTACAGTTACCTCTATTAAAGTAGCGGTAGGTGATTCCATTGCTCAGGGTACGTTAGTACTGATGATGGATACTGCTGACTCTACTGACGCAGCACCAGCAGCTGAACCGGTCAAAGATCAGGCGCCAGCAGCTGAAGCAGTAAAAGAAACTGCGCCAGCGGCAGCTAGCTTTGCAGGCGATGTCGATGTATCTGCAGATGTGGTTGTATTAGGTTCTGGCCCCGGTGGTTATACTGCTGCATTCCGAGCTGCTGATCTGGGTAAAAATGTAATTCTAATTGAGAAAGAAGACGTACTCGGCGGTGTGTGTTTAAACGTTGGTTGTATTCCTTCTAAAGCTTTGCTGCATGTTGCAGAAGTGGTTAGTGAAGCGAATGAATTCGAAGAACTAGGCATTAAATACAACAAGCCTAAAATAAATACAGATAAGCTGCGAGCACACAAAGACGGTGTTATTGGCAAGCTTACCACTGGCCTTAAAGGTATGGCGAAGCAGCGTAAGGTGACAACAATACATGGCTTCGGTAAGTTTACTTCAGCAAATACAATCGAAGTAGAAGCAGCTGATGGCAGCAAAAAAACAGTTGGTTTTGAAAATTGCATTATTGCCGCAGGTTCATCAGTTACTAAACTGCCTTTTATTCCCTGGGAAGACGAGCGCGTTTGGGACTCAACTGATGCACTAGAGCTACACAATATCCCCAGGCGTTTGTTGGTTGTCGGTGGTGGCATTATTGGTTTAGAAATGGCGACGGTTTATTCGGCATTAGGTGCGAAAGTAACCGTTGTTGAATTAAGTCCCGGATTAATACCTGGTGCAGATCGTGACCTGATTCGTCCGTTTGAAAAGACATTGAAAACACGCTATGAAAATATATATACCAGCACAAAAGTAACCGAATTAACACCGACTAAGAAAGGAATTGTGTGTAAGTTCGAAGGTACAAAAGCACCCGCGGAAGATACTTTTGATAATGTATTAGTGGCAATCGGTCGTTCACCAAACGGCAAATTAATTGATGCCGATAAAGCGGGTGTTGTTGTTAATGATCACGGATTTATTCCAGTTGATACTCAGATGCGTACAAACGTAAATAATATTTTTGCAATTGGTGACGTGGTAGGGCAGCCGATGCTGGCTCATAAGGCGACACATGAGGCTAAAATTGCAGCGGAAGTAATTGATGGTCAAAAACGTTTCTTCGACGCACGTGTTATACCATCAGTTTGTTATACCGACCCTGAGGTCGCATGGGTTGGTCAAACAGAAGAGCAATTAAAAGCAGATGGTGTAGAGTATGAAAAGGGCGCATTCCCCTGGGCAGCATCGGGTCGTGCTTTATCTGTAGGTGCTACCAACGGTGTAACTAAAGTGCTTTATGATGCGAAAACACATCGTATGATTGGAGCAGGTATTTTCGGTAAAAATGCTGGCGAGTTAATTGCAGAAGCAGCATTAGCGATTGAAATGGGTGCTGAAATGGATGATGTGGCAATGACGATTCATCCGCACCCAACACTATCTGAAACACTTAACTTCGCAACAGAAGTAGCAGAAGGCACGTGTACTGATATTTATATGCCAAAGAAGAAGTAGAGCTAAAATAAACTCTTCGAACAGAGTATGTTTTGTTAATACATCTTAAATTAAAAGGCACTGAATATTCAGTGCCTTTTTTATGTTGAATAATGGATATGACTAGATTAATAGTGGCTAATAAATGTTTATAAAAAATGTATTAAGAACTCTATGTATGCCAGTGCTGAAAAAACTTGAAGCGGGTGATGAGCCATATGAGTACAAAACATCACACCGGGTAATATTAATAGTAATGGGCTTTATATTTACATTACTCGGCTCGCTTGTTTTATATTTTGCGCAAGGACAAGAAATTGCTTATTTCATACCCGTAGTTGTATTTGGGGGTGTTGGAATATTGAGTATCATTGTAGGCTTTGCAGGTAGTGATCGAGCCGTCTCTAAAATATGGACTTCTAATCGTTGAAGTGTAAAAAACAAATGAAGATTTAAATTAAAAATACTCAATTTACAATTAGAGTATTTTTTTATCTTTTATGATGCAGCCCAAATCAAACTTTAAGATAGCATCATCTTTTTGTTCGACTACACGTGCAATTTCACATAATAATTCACAAGGATCTCCATCCCAGCTGGTATCTGCATCCATCATTATATGAATGATGGAACCTATTTCAGCTGTATCCTGTGTGGCAATCAGTATGCCGCTGGCAGATTGATCTAGAAGATATGCAATAGACCACGTGTTATTTCCGTCTAAATGAAATTTTACAGGGTGTTTAATTTCCTTGCGTGGCGCAACCCTTTTTTCATCAATCTTCATATGTTACCTAAGTTAAATTGTGCTCATCTACTATTTTAATAATAGACTATAAAAAAATAAATTATCTAATAATTTTTTGATAGAAATTTTGTATTAACCTAAGTTTTTCTTATGTTTAGATCTTTTATTTAATAGATTTTAAAAGCTCTCTAGCTTCGAACTTTAGCTGTGAATGTAAGTTTTTTGAGATGGCCTTAAGGTCCTGTTGTAATAAATCTAGCGAGGCTTCAGATTCTTGATTTAAGTCAGGACGTATACAGTAAGTGGGGTAAATCGATTGGGATATCTCAGAGATAAATAAATTCCATTGGTAATGAATGCTTTTTTTAATAAAAAGTTTCCCTAAATAACTGGAAATTAATTTAGGGTAAATGGCTGCTTGTGAATAAAAACACACTTGAGGAACTTTCCAGAGGGTATTACTGCTACCTCTCAAATGCCCTTCACAGGACCAGCAGCTTTTGAATAAGCGAGTCGCATTTAATTCATACACCATAGCAACAACATGTTCTTCTAATGGGTATCTAACAGAATCAATTGATAGTGCGCCAGGTGCATCTACACATTGTGGTGAGCACTTCTGTGGTGTGTGCTCAGTACAGCCAGGGCAGGGAGGTTCTTGCCAAGGTTCTTTTTGATCAATGAAGCGCTGTAATTCAAGCTTAACTTGGGTTAAATCAATAAAATCATCGCTAGGTTGATCAATTTTCATATAGGGTATTAGATGTAAGTTATATTTGAATAAATATTAATAAATGTGCTAATTATAGTAGTGTAAATACTAAGGATATACAAACGATGGCTGTTACCGAAGAATTTTTTAGTGCACTATCGGCGCACTTTAATAATACATGGATCCAACATTTGTTGAATGCGTCAAGCAAAGAAATAACTGGTAGTTATCAAGGCGTAAATTATAAAGCGAATATTGTTATTCCTAATTATAAAACCATTGTTGCTTCGCATTATGCAGATATTGTAAAAGGCGATATTGATGGTTATTGTCAATTAGCAGAAATCAATCCTATATATCTACACTATGGTGTCTCGATTGAATTTGAGCAGCCCGTGCAAATGGATATACACAATGATGAGCAGGTATTAGAGGCCGGGCTTAAGCAAATGATGCAAAGGGTTGGGCCTGTATTATTTAAAAATGCATATTTATCTCCACAGCATAGGCAAGTAGCTCAACGTAATAGCTTTCCTCATTTGAATTTTCATATCGATAGAAATATCAATATGCCAACACGCTACTCTGCGTATACGCGTGATCCATTTGATGAGGAACAGCGTTATCCCCGTGAATCATCAACCTTATTTATTGCATCGATTGTTGGCTACTTACAGGGCGTGAGAGAAGGTTTGATTGACCCAAATTTAACCAAAGGCATTAATCAGTCGTTCGAAGTATTTAGGCAAACTGACTTAAGTGAATATATTGGTAAACTAATGATTGAACAGCGTTGGGACGCAGCGGAAAATACGGGTGAGCTTTCTATGTTAGACAATGCCACCGAGCTTCATAGTAGCTATGAGCGACGTTTAGGCTTAAAAGGCTATCGCATTGGTGTGCGTTATTTAGCCTAGTATCTTTAGCCTTTTAGTGGCTACTTAAAAATAGTAAGCAATATCCAGTTGAATGAAATCATCTTTGGCATTGCCACTAAGTAAGCTGTTGTTATTAATTTTACCGAAAGTGCGAATTTCTAATGTGCCTTTCCAGCTATCTGCAATACGTCGGCTAGCTTCCAAACTCACGAGATACTCTTGATAATCTAAATCATATATAACACCGAGTAATGCTTCGCTTGATTCAGCGTCATTCATAGCCAAACGTAAACCAACTAACAGGTCGTTTTGAAAAAAACTACTGGCCTGTTTATTTCTATCGTCATACAAATACTCAGTCACCAGACCTAAATCAGCATCAGAGTCTGCTATGCCAACAAAGGTGTATTCAAAACCGCCGGTAAGGGCGATAAAACTTTGATCGATTAATTGCGTATTGGTTGCGTTAAAAGCTTGCCAATCTCTAGCAATGACTTCCAGCTTCCATAGCCATTCTTCGGTAGTGAGCTGTGCGTCTAATCCAGCCTGTTGCATGAGAGGGTAGTGAGGAATTAATACAGCAGAACCGTTGTTGTTAGCTAACTTAAAAAGAGGTTCCCTGCTGGTGCCGTTGAAATAAGATAATCCAATTTCAAGATCACCTATAAAGTGAAACCAGCGTAAGGCGTAATCTATATTCTGCTCTTCATCAGAGGATTCATAACTGACCTGATCAGTATCGACAACAAGTGATGTGCGTGGGCGGCCTTCTATGCCTTGAAAGGTGCGCTCTCTAAAGTAAGGTAAAATAAATACATCTACCGTGCCCCAGTCTTTTTCGAAGCTTGCCATTATCATCGGCTGCCCCAGTTTATCTTCACCATCGATACTTTCGATGCTATCTGTCTGGTTAATTACATCGACCAGGTGTTGAGACTCAGTTACGCCCCAGTAAACCTTGCTGATACCCAGGCGTAATTCCCATGTATCGAATGTTTGTTGGTAGTACATTTCACGTAGGTCGCCGTGAGTGCGTTCTTCATCATATTGGTCTACACGAAAAAAAGGTGTGATATTAATACTTGATTCATCGTTGTTCCAGGCTCGATAAAATTCGACTTCTGACGACAGCGAGAGGTAATTCTCATGCTGAGCCGAATTTGTAGTGAGTGCATTATCTATAAAATATCGATCTTGCACTGTTACATTGCCAGACCAATCCGCATGCAATTGAAAACTAAGGAGACCTAATAGTGTAAAAGAGAGTAGTGAACTTACTGGCTTCATTGTGTGAATCCAGAGGTGTGTAATATTCATATTGATTAAATCCATCTACTCTCTTGTGCTGCTCAATAATAATTAAATGTATTACTTGGCGCGTTTTAAACTATTACGATTAAAGTCTTTATCGGTGAGGCCTGTTTTAAACTGGTAGTTACTCCAGGTTAGTGTAGTTGACTTGCCTGTTTGGTGATTAACCATATGCATAACATCAGGGCGCCAGAACTTATCTAAATATTTTTGATAGCCGCTATTGGTTAAGGTTTTTAATAAAGTATTTTTTCGATCATAAAAATCAATTTTCTCAGCACGGTATTCCTGCTTGTTTATCCACGCAACTTGACGAGTGTAACCGGAGTGCTTATAAGCGGGATAGCGTTCAACCACAAAACAGTCAATACCATTTAAGGCCTCATCTTTAATGTATTTATAGGTGTATTTTTCTATTTCCTGAGAAGAGATATCTTCGTAGGCAAACTCGCTACCCATAAATGGGCCGGATTTGTTTTTAGAGCTAATACGTTTTACTCGCTTCAATGCAGGCAGGTATAACCATTGCTCATCTGGCTTTAATGCATGAGAGTAGTTAAGTGAGGCGGTACCTTTTATATCTTTAGGCGTGTCAAAAATAGACAGGCTTTTATCACCATCACCGGTTACTTCTAATATTTTTGAGCGTACCTGTCGTGTACTCGTCTGCCCCTGTTTGTTTTTTAGTTCCATTACCATTTGAGCGGTGGAATCAATAAATCCCGTGTCTCTATGATCGGCTTCAGTGGCAATTTCCAGACCTCGTGCTTCATCGTTTGCGATTGCAACAACTGGTGATAAACAAGCTAATAAAACGAGTGAACCAAAAAAATTA
>Ga0316209_1003578_pt1 | contig 10392 bp, 10 predicted proteins | sample 6monopyrite_MG_FD_204945 | JGI IMG/M metagenome (GOLD analysis project Ga0316209, IMG submission 204945) | Microbial mat bacterial communities from mineral coupon in-situ incubated in ocean water Damariscotta River, Maine, United States -... | ecosystem: Environmental > Aquatic > Marine >...
TCTTTATACCGGAGTCCTTACTACTTTATTGTTGACTCCTAGCAAAGGATTGCCTGCCACCATTCAAATTCCTTTTTTAGATAAATGGGCTCATATTGCAGCCCTGTTTATACTTACCTATGTATGGCTGTTGTATCGCGGACTTTCCTATTCAAAAAAAATCACTGCAATGCAGTTGGTTTTTTTATGCTTTATTTATGGCATTATTATTGAGGCATTACAGCACTGGTTTACAGCATCGAGAACAGCAGATGTATTTGATGTTATGGCCAATGGGATAGGGTGTTTGTTAGGTTATGTTGTTTTTATAAAAACCAGAAACATTTTTATTTCCCAAAAATCGATTTAAGTTTTATTATACAATAGATTTTCTATATTTTAGCAACTATCAAATTTTTCTACTATGGAACCTAAAAAGAATCCGAAGGCCGATTTAAACCGTAGAAGCATGCTATTTTTCCAAATTGGAATGATCGTAATGCTACTACTGGCATGGCAAGCAATTGAGTACAAAACCTATGACAGATCAAACCTAGACTCAGGTTTGGTAGATGTGGGTGATGAATTAGACGAAGAAATCCCAATTACACAACAAATAACCCCTCCACCACCTCCACCACCTCCACCGCCAGCTCCAGAAATTATTGAAGTTGTAGAGGATGAAGAGGAAGTAGAAGAAACAATTATTGAATCTACAGAAACCAGTCAAAACGAGGAGATCGTTGAGGTAGAAGAAATTGAAGAGGCGGTAGAAGAAGAAATTGCTGATGTACCTTTTGCAGTAATTGAAAATGTTCCCGTATATCCAGGATGTGAAAGTGCAGGGAATAATGCTGCAAAGAAAAAATGCATGTCCGATAAGATCAACAAGTTTGTAAACAAGAAATTTGATACCGAATTGGCAAACGAGTTAGGTTTGGAAGGAAGACAGCGTATTTCGGTACAATTTAAGATTGATAAAAACGGAAACATCACCAATGTAAGAGCGCGTGCACCGCACCCACGTCTAGAGCAAGAAGCAGTAAAGGTGGTTAAGTCGTTACCTAAAATGACACCAGGAAGACAACGTGGTCAAGCTGTGGGTGTATTATATGCACTTCCTATCTTATTCCAAGTAGAAAACTAGAAAACTAGAAAATACTCCTTTATGGAAATGGAATGGTCCCGCAGAGCGGGACCATTTTTTTGGCATAACCCTTGCAACATACATATTTATAACCTTTTAAATACAAACAGTATGAATGCATTTTTAAAAAAAAAGAGCGGTGCCGAATCAAAGGTACTCGCTAAGCGAGAACAAAAAAAGAACATTAACATTCAATGGAATGGTCCTTTGGTGTTTCAATTGAGCTTAATAGGGTGCGGTTTACTGGCGTTTTTGATTATTGAAAGCGATATTAAACTTGGGATGTCAAATGCCAGTGCCAAGAACTACGAGCCTGATTTTAGCGAGCCTGCTATGACTGATTTTGTAATGCTGGTTGATACTAAACCAGTTATAAAAGTGCCAAAAGTAAGACGATCAACTCAACGACCAAAAGCAACTCCGGCGTCTACTTTTACACCTATAAACAATGATGCTCCTACCGTAGAGACACCCGTAGCTCCTACGGACGGAGACCCAGTGATTGATGCGCCAACGGCACCCGTTAGGCAGCCAATGGGAGACCGTAACATGATCAATGTAGAAGTTGTGCCTACGTTCCCGGGATGTGAAGGCTTGCAAACGAATGCCGAAAAGCGCGCTTGCATGCAGGAAAAAATTAGTGTGTTTATCGGTAAAAAATTTAATATAGATGTATCCGATCAAACCTCGGGAAGCAAACAGCGCATTATCGTGCAATTTAAAATTGCAACCGACGGTCAGATAACCGAAGTGAGAGCACGTGCAGCTGATCGTGCCCTTGAAAGAGAGGCAAAGCGTGTCGTAGAAAAACTACCAGATATGAAGCCAGGTTTGCAAGGAAATGTTCCTGTCAATGTGGTGTATAGTCTGCCTATCGTTTTTTCAGTGAATTAGAAAGTAAGACGATGTTTTCCTAATTGGTAAGAAGAGGTCAATTGGGTCAGAAAACAATGAATAGAGATTGTGTGCGTTTTCCACCGCATGGGAACAAAGACAGTCTCTATTTTTTTATGATAAATTAGAGCGTCGCGACACTTTTAAAAAAAACGTATCTTTCCACCATCAAATCCTACTTCAAATGAAGCGATTCACCTATCTTTTTTTCTTTTTGAGTTCTATGGCCACGTTTGCCCAAATTACGTCGGCATCTTACGAAAAATTCCCTGTTTTTTCAGAATGTGAGAATACGAGCATTGATGCCTTGGAGGGCTGCTTTTACAATACCTTAAAGCAATTCGTATTCGAAAACTTTGAAATTCCGCAAGTGGTTGTTTCCGAAGAATACAGCGGCAGTATTTCTGTGTTTTTTGAAGTGGATAAAGAAGGGGTTTTTAATGTCTTGTATATCGATGCCGTTTATGAGGAGCTAAAAGATGAAGTAGGTCGTGTTTTTGAGTTGTTGCCAAAAATTCAACCGGCTACCTACAATAGCAATCCCACCTATGTTCAGTTTACCATGCCTATAGCTATACCGTTAGAACAGCCAACGTTCGAAACTACATCTAAGGAGGCGCCTAAAACAAACCCCACTACCGGAATTAGGGATTTTTCAACCGAGTTTGAATTGGAGAAAAAGTTTCCCTATACCAATAACGAATATACCAGTGGTGTAAATATTCCGCTTTCGCATCGTAACTACGGATTGTTCGATCGAGCCCTTAACCAAGTAGGGAGCAATAACCACACCGCGCAGAAGCCTTATTTATATAGCGAGGTAAATAAATACTACGATTTTGAAGCTGAAAACCAGAAGCTACTTAAAAATAAAAGTTCTTGGTTGGGTCGTAAGTGGTGGAACGAACATTTGGTTACTTTAAAAGGAGAAGATTACTGGTTTACCTTTGATATGGGAGTAGATTTACAAGTAGGAAAAGACACAGATGCCGATGTCGATACTTGGAATAATACCCGCATGGCTATTGCGCAAGGCGGAATAGGGGAACAAATTAACTTCTTTGCAACCGTGCATGAAAGTCAAGGCCTATTTGCCGATTACTTTAATCGGTTTGCTATAGCACGTAGACCAGATGGAGGAAATCCAGCAATCATTCCGGGAAGGGGAATTAGTGATAGATTTCGAACAGAGGCCTTTGATTATCCCGTAGCAACAGGTTATGTGTCCTATACTCCTTCTAAGTATTTTAACTTGCAATTAGGGCATGGCAAGAATTTCTTAGGAGACGGATATAGATCTTTACTTTTAAGTGATAATGCCAGTCCTTATCCTTTTTTCAAACTGAATACTTCCTTTTGGAAATTGAAATATACCAATACATGGATGTCTTTGCGTGACGTTCGTTCTGAGGTCACAGAGGATGGTTCTTTTAGAACGAAATATGTTGCTAATCATTATTTGAGTCTCAACGTGACGAAACGTTTGAATGTAGGTTTATTCGAATCTGTAATTTGGGAAAATGACAACGATAGAGGTTTTGATTTCAATTACCTGAATCCAGTAATTTTTTATAGAGCCATCGAATTTTCTACGGGCTCTCGTGGAGGTAATGCGCTCATTGGTCTTACTGCGAAATATAAATTTACAGATCGTTTCAATGTATATAGTCAACTTATTATAGACGAATTTTCTTCAGGAGACATCTTTGGAGGTAATGGTAGTTATAAGAATAAAATTGGATATCAAATTGGAGGTAAATATTACGACGCTTTTGGCGTAAAAGGATTGTTACTTCAGGCCGAATATAATCGTGTTCGTCCTTATACGTATTCTCATAATAGTGTGGTGCTTAATTATGGTCAGAACAACCAATCGCTTGCACACACCTTGGGAGCCAATTTTTCAGAATTCGTTGGAATCGCTCGATATCAACATGGGCGTATTTTTGCCGATGCAAAAGTTATTGTGGCTAAACGTGGATTCGAGTTTAATACAACTGAAGATAGTGCCTTCTATGGTGGGAGTATTTATGGTACCGAAGACGATCGTATTAGTGACAACGGAAATGAAGTGGCGCAAGGAAATACCACCGATTTTTTCCATACCGAACTACAAGCAGGTTATTTAATTAACCCTGCTACGAATTTAAAAATATACGGTAGCCTTATTTTTAGGGATTTCAAACCCGAATTAGATACAGATACCACTTTCGAAAACCAAACTACCTGGGTAAATTTTGGTATTCGAAGTGATATATTTAATTGGTACTACGATTTTTAGAATACTAGTCTTTGCCTTTGGCTCTGGCCTTTAACTTTTCTCCAGAGTTTCTCATAATGATGCTATGCATATTAGCAATAAGGCTTTCTTTAGAGATAAATCCATCACCATATCCTTGATCGTCGTAGGTCTTGGTCATATCTGTCATAGCAATTATTTCTTCTTTCGTTTTTCCATTAACAATATGGAACGTGATGCGATCTCTTAAAAATACCAATAGGGATTTTATCGATTTAACATCGGCTACTTTTGCTACTGGACCATGTCCTGGAATAATCTTGGTCTTTGCGTCGCACATCATAATTATGCGATCTAAACCACGTATGTATCCATTTAAAGAACCTCCACTTCTAACATCTATAAAAGGATATTTACCGGCGATAAAAGCATCTCCTGTATGGATAACATTGCTATTGGTGAAGTATACGATAGCGTCTCCATCGGTATGCGAATTGGAAATATGCAGTAACATGATTTCTTCACCGTTGTGATACATTTTCAGATCGGTTGGAAATGTGAGAACAGGCAGTGCTCCTTCTGGAGCTCCTTTTTTAAGATTGCCTCTTGCTCTTTTTCTTGCTATTTGTTTTTGGCGGTATTTCTGTTCTTCCGTAAGCGTATCAACAACTGTCTCTTTTGGAGGCGATACACCAGTGTCTGCTAAATCTTGGGCCTTAGTTGTTTTTTTAACTGCTTGAGTAGGTTTAATTAGACGTTTGCGAACATTTTCATGAGCAATTATCGTAGCGCCTTTTTCGGCCATATTTTCATTTCCTCCTGTGTGATCACCATGGTGATGTGTATTGATTAAAAATTTCACAGGTTTATCTGAGAGTGTTCTCAACTTATTTAAAATTGCAGGTGTTCCATTTGCAAACTGGTCATCGATCATTAAAATACCATCTTCTCCAAAGCTTACGCCAATATTTCCGCCACGTCCTTTTAGCATATAGATACTGTCTTGGACTTGAACTAATTCATAATTCACTGAAGGGCTTTTTTCTTGGGCAAAAGCAAGGGTTGTTGCAAGGGTAAAAAGTAATAGCGTGTTGTAAAAAGTGCGCATTTTGTAATTGAATTTAATTGAAGGGTTCAAAGTAATAAAAAAAGGCTAATATTCGCCTAACTATATGTACTAATAAATTGTGAAAATAATACGGGAGCCGTATCTTTGCAGCGCTAAAAAAACGCTTTTTGTCTGTAAGTCAGTCACATTCCATTCCTCAATCTTTCGTACGTAATTTTGCTGAAATTACAAAAATCCGCTTATCTGTTAGTGTAGTTTTTTCTTCGGTAGCAGGATATCTTTTAGGTGCCACGACTGTTGATTTCTATACGCTCCTATTACTATGTATAGGGGGATATTGTATGGTAGGTGCTTCTAATGTTTACAATCAAATTATTGAGCGGGATTTAGACGGACTCATGGATCGGACTAAAAACAGGCCTATTCCCTCGGGACGTATGGGGGTTACTCATGCCTTTGTATTAGCATCGATTCTCACTGTTATAGGAATTGTTGTATTGTATATTATCAATCCTAAAACTGCGATGTTTGGTGCAATCTCCATATTTATGTATGTGAGTTTGTATACACCGTTAAAGACAAAAACTCCACTGGCTGTATTTGTAGGTGCTTTTCCTGGTGCTATTCCTTACATGCTTGGTTGGGTGGCTGCCACCAATGATTTTGGTATCGAACCAGGTACTTTGTTTATGATACAATTTTTCTGGCAGTTTCCGCATTTTTGGGCGATTGGGTGGTTTTTATTTGAAGATTATCAGAAAGGTGGGTTTTTTATGCTGCCAACTGGGAAGAGAGATAAAGGTACTGCTGTGCAGATTATTTTATATAGTGTTTGGACAGTGCTGGCATCGCTGGTACCTGCCTTTGGAGTGACAGGGCGTTTATTTATTACACCAATTTCGGCAATTGTAATTGGAGGTTTGGGCGGATGGCTCATTTATTACGCAATTCGTCTATACAAATTAAAAACGGCCAAAGCAGCACGTCAATTAATGTTAGTGAGTGTTAGCTATATAACACTGCTACAAATCATTTATGTACTTGATAAATTCATACGATAATATGGACTATACAGAAGGAACTGAAGATATAAAGATGCACCGCGCAAAGAAAATGATGCTCTGGTTTGGGATTATTAGTCTGTCTATGAGTTTTGCGGGATTAACTAGTGCTTATGTTATTAGTAAAGAACGTCCAGATTGGTTAACAGATTTTCAGATACCAACCGCTTTTTACATTAGCCTAGTCGTTATAGTAGTGAGTAGCTTAACTATGCATTTTGCAAAGTCATTTGTTCAGAAAGAAAAAAATAAACAAGGACTCGCTCTGTTGTTTGTCACCCTCGTGCTGGGAATCGTCTTTATTTTTCTGCAATTTGAGGGGTTCTCTCAAATTATTGCCAACGGATATTATTTTACAGGAAGCGAAAGCACCATTACGACCTCATTTTTATATTTGGTCGTCTTGATGCACCTGGCCCATATCATAGCAGCCTTAATTGCCTTGGTAGTGGTAATTTATAATCAGTATAAATTAAAGTACACAAACGGGAAAACCCTTGGTATTGAACTAGCTGCCACTTTTTGGCACTTCGTTGATATACTGTGGATTTATCTTCTTTTGTTTATCTATTTTGTGAGGTAATTTATTGTTTTTTAGGGTCCTCACTAAACATCTAACTTCAAGAATATAAAGTGGATGTTACAAATTGATAAATGATGTTTCATGAGATAAAAATTATCCCTATTTTTGTGCTTTATTTAACACCAAATTCTTTGTATGGAAGCTACTGTTGCTAAGACAGGTACCGAAGGAAAAACCTGGGGAGGTGGAAACCGCCCGCTCAATGCCAGTTATGGTAAAATGATGATGTGGTTTTTTATCGTTTCAGATGCCTTAACATTCTCTGGTTTTATTGCAGCCTACGGATTTTCGCGATTCAAATTTATAGATGCTTGGCCAATTGCCGATGAGGTTTTTACCCACGTTCCGTTTTTACACGGGGTTCCGGCGCCAATGTACTATGTGGCATTTATGACCTTGGTCTTGATATTTTCGTCTGTGACTATGGTACTTGCTGTAGACGCTGGACATAAAATGCAAAAGAACAAAGTTATCTGGTATATGTTCTTTACCATTATTGGTGGAGCCATATTCGTTGGTTCACAAGCATGGGAATGGGCTACCTTTATCAAAGGAGATTATGGTGCTGTAGAGACCAATGGAGGAAAGATTATCCAATTTTTAGATACTGAAGGAAAGCGAGTTGCTTTAAGAGATTTTGCTGTTCATATACCTTCTGAAAGATCTACGCATGAGCGTAAAAATGGGGTTTGGTATGACGTAGAGCCAGAAACACAAACTACTTTTAATTTTGAAGAAGTTAAAGCTGGATTCTTAGCGAATGATAATTTGTTGATTAGAACTCAGTACCTCGACGAACATGGAGAACCAACGGTTCTCAATCGTGAAGAATCGGTCGCAAAATTAGTGAAAGATGGAAAGTTAGTAGTGGAAGGTGCAAACTTGAAACATAACGAGTACGGCCATCCTTTGTTTGCCGACTTCTTTTTCTTTATAACTGGATTTCACGGTTTCCACGTATTCTCAGGGGTAATGATTAACATAATTATATTCTTTAATGTAATTATAGGAACCTATGAGCGCCGAGGGAGTTATGAAATGGTTGAAAAGGTTGGATTGTACTGGCACTTTGTAGATTTAGTTTGGGTATTCGTATTTACCTTCTTCTATTTGGTTTAATTATTAGATTTTTTTGAAATAATGGCACACGAACATAAATTAGAAATATTTAGAGGTCTCTGGAAATTTAAATCCAACGTATCCAAGATATGGGGAGTTTTCTTTTTCCTTTGCGCAGTGACTGCAGTGGAAGTGGTATTGGGTATCATAAAACCAGAAGTTCTTACCGGAAATAGATTTTTGGCAATGAAATGGCTTAACTGGATCTTCATAATCCTAACGTTGGTTAAAGCCTATTATATTACTTGGGATTTCATGCACATGCGTGACGAGAAGTCTTCTTTGCGTCGCTCTGTAGTTTGGACTGCTGTATTCTTGATTTGCTACCTTATTTTAATTCTTTTAATTGAAGGAGATTATATCTATGAAGTTTATAAAAACAATCACGTTAAATTTAACTTCTAATAACAAAATAATAGTTCATATAAAGCCTCGCATTAGCGAGGCTTTTTTTATGAAACAATTCGTTAAAAATACCCTATAAAGATTGTTCAAGGATGCTTTGGGTTGTATTTTTGTAAAAACTTTTTCGCTTTGAATTTTAAGAAATATTTCGTCCTCGTTGTTCTGTTTTTACTTCCAATGTCTGTGTATCTATTTTTTGCATCTGGCGTAAACAACTTTGTGAAGTTACCGGTTATGGGAAGTGATGTAGTTGAGTTAACTGCCTTTACTTCTGAAGAAGGTGAGTCTCTTCAGTTCAAGGATAAAATCACGATTTTAGGATTCTTCGGTAGTGATTTAGAAGGTAAAAAAGCAAATGCCTTTAATTTGGCTCACAAGATTTATAAAAAGAACCATCAATTCGACGAATTTCAATTTGTGTTTTTGGCAACTCCAGATCAAAAGGAACAAGTACTTGCTTTAAAAGAAAAGTTGAAAGAAATTGAGGATCCGGAAAATTGGAAGTTTGGTTTTGGTTCCTCTGCCGATATAGAAAAAGTATTTTATTCCCTTCCTGCTCAATACAGGCTCAATGATAAAACCGCTACAGATTTTGTATTCATCATTGACAAAGAAGGAAACCTTCGCGGAAGAGATGATGATGAGGACTTTGGAGTTTTGTTTGGCTATAATGCAGCCGATTACGCAGAGGTAAACAATAAAATGAGTGACGATGTTAAAGTGGTACTAGCCGAGTATCGTTTGGCTCTAAAAAAATACAAGTCCGATCGGGAAATATAAACGGCAAGTAAGATGAAGAAAAAGGATTATACGTACATAGGGATTTCATTCATTATTTTACTTTTTGGTATCATTTTCATTCCAAAAATAGTCAATAGGTTAAGTAATAATGAGGTGGTCGATAACGATCGTCATAACTTGGTTCGAAACAATAATAAAACTATAGATACACTTGCTGTTATAGGTAAAGCCCCTTCTTTTGAGTTAACCAATCAAAATGAAGCGACTATTACAGATTCGAGTTACAGTGGAAAGGTTTATTTGGCCGAGTTTTTCTTTACTACCTGTCCATCCATCTGCCCAATTATGAATAGGAATATGGTGAAAATCCAAAATGAGTTTGAAGGGAATCCAAATTTAGGAATCGCATCATTTTCTATTTTTCCAGATTATGACACGCCAGAAATATTAAAAGCATACGCCGATAAATATGAAGTTACCAATCCAAATTGGCACTTTTTAACCGGCGACCAAGAAGAAATATTAAAACTATCTAACGAAGGATTTAAGCTATATGCTGCTAAGACCGAAGATCCCGAAGAACTCTTTGCTCATTCAGGATTCTTTGCATTAATAGATCAAGATGGGAATATTCGCTCGCGCATTGACGAAAACGGAAACCCTATAATCTATTACGATGGTCTAGAAGATGCAAGTATACTTCAGCTTATAGAAGACATAAAAAAGCTACTTTAATATGAAAGAACAAGCCCCTGATTCAAAAAAGTACAATAAATGGATATGGATATTATCTATAACCATTCCGCTCGCCGTGGCCATTCTATTCGGTGTTCGCATTCCAGGAGTAGAACGTTTAGGATTTCTTCCTCCTATTTATGCAGGCATTAATGCTCTAACTGCTGTCTTACTTGTTATTGCGCTTATCCAAATTAAAAAAGGAAATAGAAAGTCGCATGAAAACTTAATGAAAACATGCATTGTTTTGTCGGTTCTATTTTTAGTGATGTATGTCGCTTATCATATGACGTCAGATTCGGTATCCTACGGTGGTGAAGGCGCCATGCGATATGTGTATTTCTTTATTTTAATTACCCACATATTGTTGTCTATAGGTGTTATACCTTTTGTGCTCGTGACATACGTAAGAGCGATAAC
>Ga0316209_1003582_pt1 | contig 10382 bp, 9 predicted proteins | sample 6monopyrite_MG_FD_204945 | JGI IMG/M metagenome (GOLD analysis project Ga0316209, IMG submission 204945) | Microbial mat bacterial communities from mineral coupon in-situ incubated in ocean water Damariscotta River, Maine, United States -... | ecosystem: Environmental > Aquatic > Marine > Coastal...
CGCGGGGACGGTCATGCCCTACATGTCGAGACGGATGACTTGGGGCGCGTCGGGCACCGGAGAGTCGACGCGCTGGACCTCGATACGCTCCGCAGCGGTGCGGCCCACGGTGTCTCCGGTGGGGAACTGTTTGTCGGGCTGGGCGACCAGGACCCAGTGGACCATGTTGTTCGCGAGCTCGAATGCATCCTCCGCGTCGTCGAAGGGCGCGGTGACGAGGAACTCCTCGCGGTCGTAGGCGGCCATCCCGTGGGTCAGCAACGACACGCGCCCGTCGGGTTCGGAAGCGATGGTGATGTCGATCGCGACCTCGGTGGGGAGCTCCCCGCGAGGGGTCCCGCTGACGAACTGGGCCAGCACGTCGGTTCGGTAGAACATGGCGCCTTCGCCTCGCATCGCCGCCACGGACGGCGTGGCGAGGGCCACGGCGGTGACGATGCGGATGATCAGCGCAGTGCGATCGACGCGGCTGCCCTCGGCCCCGAGCAGGGTGACGATCAGGTGCGCGGGCGGACCCTCGTCTTCGAGCATGGGCGAGAACGGCCCGATCGCCATCTTGGGCGCATCGGGATGAGGGGCTCGCATCAACCCGACGATGAGGCTCAGATCGCCGATCGACCAGCTGGCGGTGTCCACTTCGCGCTCACCGATGCCGATCTCGCCGAGACCGAGTGCACGCACGGCGTTGATGAGCTTCACGTCGTCTGGAAGCGCCGCCTCTTCGAGGAGTACGAACCCCAGCATGATGCCCGCGCCATCCGATTCCGGCTCGCCCATGGCTCCTCCCCGATCCGGACTCTGACATACTCGACGCCTGGAGGCGAGATGCTCGTCTGGATCGCACTGGCAGCCTGCAAGAACGCGGACACGGACACGGACCCGTCGGTCGAGGCGGACACGGACGCAGACGCCGACACCGACACCGACGCCGACGCCGACGCCGACGCCGACGCCGACGCCGACACGGACGCAGACGCAGACGCAGACGCAGACACCGATACGGACTCGGACACCGATACGGACTCGGACACCGATACGGACTCGGACACCGACACCGACTCGGACACCGACACCGACACCGACACCGATGCCGACTCCGACGCCGATGCCGATGCCGACACCGACGCAGATGCCGACTCCGACGCCGATGCCGACTCCGACGCCGATGCCGACTCCGACGCCGATGCCGACTCCGACGCCGATGCCGACTCCGACGCCGATGCCGACACCGACGCAGATGCCGACACCGACGCCGATGCGGACACCGATACCGACTTCCTCACCCAGGCCCAGATCGTCTGCGATCGCTGGAACGCCGACCAGCAGCTCAACTTCAGCGGGTCCTGGACGGGTGGAGACGCCAGCGAGCCCGCCTGCGACATCGGCACCCTGTCCCAGGACGCCCGCGACAACACGCTCGTGCAGGTCAACCTCATGCGCTGGTTGGCCGGAATGCAGCCGGTTCCCGAAGACCTCATGGGCCACACCGCCGCGATGGAGTGCGCCCTCATCCAGCACGCGAACAATGGGCTCTCCCACTTCCCGGCCAACGAGATGCCCCCGTGGGACTGCCTGACCGCAGACGGGAACGCGATGGCGGGCGGCGCCAACATCGCCACCACCGAGACCGTGAAGGCCGTCGAGCTCTACATGTCCGACCGCGGAAACCTCACGACCATGGGGCATCGCCGCTGGATCCTCGGCAACTGGACCACCGCGATCGCGGTCGGCAGCACCGACGACTTCTCGTGCATGGGGCTCAACGGGGGGTTCAGCACGAACACGCCCGGATTCCTCGCGTGGCCGCCTCCCGGGATCGTGCCGATCCAGGTGATGGAGCCCGTCCGGTTCGGGAACTTCATCCTCCCGGACAGTGCCGTCGACGACACGGGCTGGACCGTGCAGGCCGATCAGATCGAGTTCGGGGCGGCGACGGTCTCGATCACCCGCGATGGCGTGCCTCTGGATGTGGACGGGATCGAGCTGCTCGACAACTACGGCAGCCGGTACGCGCTCCGGATGGCACCCGATGGCTGGGCCTCTGAGGTCGGCCCGGTCTACCAGGTCGACGTGACCGGGGTCTCCCAGCCGATCAGCTACGACGTGACGTTCGTGGACTGCGACACGTTCTGACGGAGCTCACTCCACCGTGACCGCACCCGTCCACACCGCGCTCCCGCCGAGCCCGTCCTCCACCACCACGTACAGGTCGACCGTTCCCGCCTCCTCCGGCGCGAACAGCTCCAGCGTCACCGCCCCGTCCACCACCGGCTCCCCTTCCGCGGCCGCGAATCCCCCCGCCGTGGCGAAGCCGAACGCCGTGGGTTCCTCGGTGACCGCGTCGTCCACCCGGAAATTCAACAGCGTCGCGCTGGACGGTGCGACGGATTCGGGGAGGGGCGCGTCCAGGGTGAGCACGGGGTTGTCGTTCAACCGCACCTCGGGGCTCGGACTGATCGGCACCCGGCGCAGCGCGAGGCTCACGCCCTCGATCCCGAGATCGGACAACCAGGAATCCGGGTCCGAGAGATCACCCGGGCCCTCGCAGGCACCCGGCTCGCAAGCGAGTGCGTAGACCTCGGCCAGCACGCCCTCCGGGAGCGGGCCGTCGCCGCAGGTGTCGCCCACGCACCACCAGGTCCACGACCCGAACCCCTCCCCGGCGGGGTCGGCCACGAGTGGCTCGACCACGGGCGTCTCTCCGACGGCCGGGCTGGCCGGGTCGACCGTGATGTTCAGCACCCGCAGGTCGGAGATCAGCGTGAGACCTGCCGGCCCGTCCATGCAGGCGGTCAGCAGCAGCACCGGCAGGAGACGCATCACCAGCCCCCCTTGAACCCGAAGGCCGGTACGAGCGGGAGTCCGTTGATCGGAGACTCTTCGCTGAAGTCGTCCGTCCAGCCGATCACGTCGACGTTCTGCCGGTTCGTGGCGTTCTGGATGTCGAGGTAGGCCGTGAGCTGCCAGTTCCGGAACTGGAAGTCCTTGTCGATGCGCACGTCGAGGCTGAAGAACGGCGGCAGGCGGGCGCTGTCGGTCTCGCCGTAGACGGGTCGGAACTCCCGCTGATCGAGATCGTAGAAGCGGTTCACCACGGGCGTGTAGGGGTTTCCGGAGCCGAAGCGGGCACGCCCCCCGATCCGCCAGCGCTTGGGGAGCTGGTGGGAGACCAGTGCGGTGATCACGAGCGGCTGGTCGAACTCGAAGAGCTCGGACTTGTCGTCGGGACGCTTCGTTCGGGTGCTGCGAGACACCGTGGTGGAGAGCCAGGCCAGGGTTCGGTCGCTGCGGAGCTTCACGAGGCTCTCGACACCGACGACCCGGCCGGTCCCGTCGTTGGCGAACGGGTCGATGTCGAACGGACCCACGGGGGGCGGGCCGGTGAAGAAGCGGAACACGTCTTCTCGACCCACGACGAGGTTCGACAGCTCGCTGCCGAACATGGTGAGCTCGACGTCGAGCGGGCCCAGACGTTGCTCGAGCCCGACGCTGGCCTGGACGGATCGCTGGGGACCGAGGTTGGGGTTGCCCCCCTGGGACTCGATCACCTGGCGAGGCGTCGGGAACTGCGAGAACTGGCCGATGGCCGCTTCGAAGACGGTGTTCGCAGCGGGTCGGGCACGCGCCACGAAGCGCGGGTCGACCGCCACCGCGGTGTAGCCGGTGTCGAGAATCCAGGGATCGACCCGGAGGCCCCCAGTGAACTCGAACACGCCGAGCCGAACGGTGGGCTCGAGGTACGGTGACGGGCTGGTGAACCAGACGAATCCCTTCTCGATGGTGCGGGAGTCGAACGAAGGGACGTCGTACTCCCAGGCGAAGCCCCCGGTGTACAGATCGAGCCCCGCGCGCAGGGCGAACGGTGTCGACTCGAAGCCGCGCGTCAGCTCGAGGCGGGAGTTCAGGGACGTAGTGGATTCCCGCGCCTTGCCGTTCGGGGCGACGTCGAAGCTTCGCGTCTCCGGACCGGCCAGCACGGTGACATCGGCGTTCCAGCCCGCTCCGAGTGAGTGGGTCCAGCGGACGCGCCCCTTCTGGAAGGTGTCGGTGAGACCGATCTGGACCTCGTCCGCATCGTCGGCGTCCCCCACGACCCGGAAGCGGTCGTCGGAGAGGAAGAACATCGTGTCGACGGTTCCCTGGGACGTGCGGTGGAGCGCCCGGACCTGGAAGTCGTAGTAGCGGGGCGCACGGACGGCTGAGCTGCCGAGCCCCGAGAGGACGGGTGTGAGCACGGCGTCGATGTAGCTACGCCGCCCACTGACGGACAGCGACGTGTTCTCGCTGATGCGCTGCTCGACGAACGCCGTGGTCTGGAAGAGATCGACGCTGAGGTACCCGCTGCTGCGCTCGGGGAGCTCCTGAGAGACGCGCAGGTCGACGATCCCGCCGAGGGAGCGACCGTAGCGGGCGCTGTAGTTCCCGGAGAGCAGCGCCACGTCTTCGAGGATGTCGCCGTTGAGCACCGTCGACAGGCCGGCGAAGTGGAACACGGCCGGCAGTCGGGCCCCATCGAGGTAGTAGGCGCTGTCTTCCGGTGCGGTCCCACGGATGAGCAGCTGGCCGATCCCGAACGCCGGACGCGACACCCCGGGCAGGTTCTGGATGGCCTTCACCACATCGCCGTTGGTGCCCGGCAGGAAGTAGATGTCTTCGGTCGAGAGCACGCGCTCGCTCACCTCGACCGCCGCCTGGCGCTCGTAGACGACGACCACCTCGTCGGCCTCCTCCACCTCCCACGGACGCGACAGCTTGGGGGTGAACGCGAGTGTGGCGACCTTGCCGTCGACCACCTGCACGTCGGCCTCGACGGGCTCGTAGCCAGGCTCGACCAAAGCGACCGTCCACGACCCGTCTTCCAGGCCGGCAAACCGAAAACGCCCGTCTTCATCGGCTGTTCCGTAGCGAACGACCTCACCGGAGCGCGCCTCCACGCGGAACCCAGCACCGGCCTCGCGCGTGCCGGCCGCGGTGATCGACCCCTCGATTCGCACCACCGGCGCCTGCTCGGGAGAGAACCCCATCTCCCAGAGAATCGTCGCGGGCGCCGGCTCCCCATCGGCGTCGAGCGCAGGGGCGAACGAGTACGAGCGGATGGCATCGAGCGCAGCGGTGTCGAACGCCTCGCCCCCAGAGGTCTCGATCTCGGCGAACACCACCGCACCGGTCTCGTCGACCTCCAGGCGCAAGACCACCGAAGCGGACGCACCCTGTTCGAGTGCCTCCGCCGGGTAGAGCGGAGGGACAGCGGACTCCAGAGTGGGCAGCTGCTGCGCGAAGGCGGTCAGGGAGAGCCAGAGCATGCCGAGTTTCCTATGCCGGGACGGATACGAAGGTATCAAGCTCGGCCGCGACAGGTCAGCCAAATCTGTTCAAAAGTTATTCACTCGGCCCCAGACCCGCCACCTGCACACGAGTGCACCGCGTGAGATAAGAGTCCCGGATTCCGCTGGAGATCCCTTGCGCCGCCTCATCCCGCTCGTCTTTCTGTTCGCTTGCACCGGGCCCACCGTTCCCCTGGACACCGACGCCGACACCGACGTGGAAGACACCGATCCGCCCACCCCCATCGACACGGACGGCGACGGAATCACCGATGATCTCGACAACTGCGATCTCGAAGTGAACGTCGACCAGGCCGACCTGGATGGCGATCTCATCGGCGATGCCTGCGATCTCGACGTCGACGGCGACCAGATCCCCGAGGCCTACGACCTGTTCCCCCTCGACGCGACGCGTCCCGGTACGGCCCTCGACAACACCGCGTACGCCCACACGGCCTCCGACCTCTGGAGCTTCGACGTCGTCACCAACGGGGCCGCTCCCATCGGGCCGCTCGGGGTCGACGGAGGCGTGCTCACCGACATCGCGATCGACCGCTACGGGGTGCTCTACGCCATCACGTTCGACGATCTCTACGTCTGTCACCCGCAGACCACCGAGTGCTGGTGGTTGGGTGCGCTTCCGCAATCGTCGAATGGCTTGACGTTCCTCCCGGCCGGGACGCTCCTGCCCGACGAGGACGCGCTCGTCGGCATCGCCCAGGATGGTTCGTGGTCCCTGCTCACGGTCGTCGGCACGACGGTCCAGTCGTCCAGCGTCGGCGCGTACCCCGCGGGTTGGGGGAGCAGCGGAGACGTGTTCAGCGTGCTCGGCACGGGCACGTTCGCCGCGGTCGACCAGGGCTCGGTCGACACGATCTACGAGGTCGACCCCTTGAACGGCGACTTCGTGCGGGAGGTGGCGTCGCTGCCCTACTCGGGGATCTGGGGAATCGCCGGCTGGGACGATGCGATCTTCGCGTTCGACAGCACGGGCGACGTCCTGTCGATGGACCCCATCACGGGGGACTGGAGCCTGATCGGTAGCTACGGCGTGAGCTGGTACGGGGCGGGGGTTCGTACCGAGACCACGCAAGTGAAGTTCTGATGGACCGGCGCATCCTCGCCGCGCTCGCCGGCGGGGTCGTCCTGGTGAGGCTCAGGGAGACACCCGGGTCACGTGGCCGTTCGTGTTTCGGGCGACGGAGCCGGACTGACGGACTCCCCAGCGACCCAGGGCAACTCGCGAGGGTCCTTCCCGAGCCCTTCCAGGTGCCCAGTGATCCAGGCCCGCACGGCATCGAGCCCGATCGGCGACTCGGAGAGCTGGGGCAGCGGGTCGAACGCCGCGGCGAGAAACCCGGACTCGGGGGCTCCGAGCTTCGCGCGCGCGTCGTCGAGGTACCGCTCCCGGTCGGACTCGCGGAGGGTGTCGATCTTGTTGACCACGGCCAGCACGGGCCGGTCACGGGCGATGCACGCGCGGTAGTCGGCGAGCTCCCGGGCCTGGACGCCGCCCTGTGCGTTGACGATGTACACGAACAGATCGATGAGATCGAGCACCTGGCGCGCCTCTTCGGTCACGGACTCGATGACGTCTCCCATCCCCGGCGTGTTGACCACATACAGGGCCGTGGCCTGCTCGAGGCGGGTGATCTCGACCTCCTTGGTGGAGCCGGCGACGGGATTCACGTTGCCGCTGTCGATGCCGAAGATCGCGGCGATGGCGGCGTCCTTGCCGGAGCTCGGGGACCCCACGACCCCGATGGTGACCCGGTGCCGGACCGTCTGGCGCAGGGCGGAGACCTCGAGCACGGCAGGCAGGAGGACCTCATCCCGCGGACGACCGAGCCAGAACAACGCGAGGCATCCGGCCAGCGGGATGAGCGGCGGAAAGACGAGCGGAGCGATCCGCAGGGCGCCCATGGCCATCACGCCGGCTCCGTATCGCGCGCCGATCTTGAGCCGCTCGGACATCGAGATCAGCGCCGCGGGGCCCTCGGCTGGAGCGGGAAGCTCGAGCTGCAGGCGTCGCCAGACCCGGTCGCGCTCCTCCTGCGGCATCTCCGACCAGGCCTCGGCGACCCACCAGTCCATCAGCGCCTTCTCGGTGGCCGCCAGATCCGGGCCGATCTCGACTCCCTTGCGCTCCGCGAGCTCGCTCACGACCTGCTCGTACGGGGGGCCCTCGCCCCTCCTCAAGAGGATGTTCCACACGTCCTGCGCGCCGCGACGGCGCAGGGTCTGAGCGGCGGCCCGGGTGATCTGGGAGAGCCCCATCCCGCCGGGACGGATGTCGAGCAGCTCCGCGAGCGGGAGGATCTCGGCGAGGTGACACCGGCGCAGGAGCTCATAGAGCGGGTCGGCAGCGGCTGGGAGCTGACGCTCACGAACCTCGAGGGCTGTGGTCTCGCTCACTCGGGTGGGTTGTCCTGGCCCTTCCACGCGAAGGCTTCCTTGTCGAAGATCATCCTGAGCTCGTCGCCCGTCATGTCGCCATCGCGCTGGATGAAGCGGACTGCGGCCTTGCCCACCCCGTAGGTCGTCGCGCCGGCCACACTCGCGCCGAGCGCGCTGATCGCGACCTGGACGATCTGGCCCCCGGGGATCCAGCCAGCGGCCTTCAGCGCGTTGACCGACCACCGGATGAAGCCCTTCGAAGTGCCCGCGAGGGCCTCTCCGATGATGAACAGCATCAGATCGCGGTCGATGCGCTTGTCGTGGATGGCCGCGATGTCGCTGATCAGGCGGACCTGGACGATGGTCACCGCCGTGATGTCCGCGCCGGGAACCGGAATCGCACCCGCCATGGCGGCCTTCTTGGCGGCCGACTGGATGATGGTCTCGGAGGCGGCGGCCTTGTTGCGCAGGTTCTTCGCGAACAGGAGGCTCTTGCCGTTCTCGGACAGGTGGTTGTGGATCCATCGGATGACCGTGGATAGCGATTCCCAGCGGGGTCGGGGGTGCGACTGCCTGCTCCCCGAGCAGGTAGTCGCTGGTTGATCGAGCGTCGATCTCTCGATGAATCGCCTGAGACTCCGTCCTGACCGCCTCGTTGTCGCATCGACCGCCCACCCCGCACGCACCCGGGCACACCAACGACCTCGTCAAGACCGCGGCTCAAGCGACGAACACGAGCCCTCCCGGCGGACCGCGCGCCGAGCGCTCCAGCCCCTCGAGAATCCGCTCCGTGGACTGGCCCCCCGAGTGAGCCCGAAGCCGCATCGCGCCACCGCACTGCGGACACCGCCAGCCCGCCACGCCGAACACCCGGAACAGAAGTGCCGCCCACGTCTTGTAGTGCGAGCTCGCAGCGACGCGGGAGGACGTGAGAGGCGAGGCGTCCTCTTGCGACACCGTCTGCGGCGGATCTGGAACCACCTCCGAACGCCACGAACTCCTCCCGGCCAGGACCCCATGGTACAGCACCACGTGCGATCGGGGCTGCGGCACCAGCGCTGCAAGACGCTCCACCAGCTCTTCAGGCGTAAACGTCAGCGACGCCGTCCCGTCCGACCACGGCGTCTTCAGCTCCAGCAACGCCCCACCATCCGGCAGCTCCTTCAGTCGAGGACGCGCCAACGCTGGGCGGGCCAGGTACCGACACAGCCGCTCTCTGCCCTCTGCGTCTCGGCTCCCTACTGCCGTCCCCGCGTGGACCGTATACCCGTCGCAGGCCGCACACCGAGGAGGCAGGCGGTACGCCCGACCTCCGAGAACCTGATGCCGACGGGCACGTCGACCTCGGATCGCGGACTGGCCCGCGATGCTCGCGGCCTGGATCAACGCCAGCGCATCGTCCGGCTCGGCCTCCTCGTCTGGCTCCTCCCGACCGAACCCCTCCCGCGCGAACATCCGCTGTGCGGCCTCTGCGATCTGCTCCACCAGGCGCTCGACGTCCTCAGTCGTTGGAGGGCGATCTCGGTGGAATACCAGCCGACCATCGGGGCCACGTGCATACACACCGTCCAACGCGAGGACGTGGAAGTGCACGTTGAGGTTCAGCGCGGACCCGAAGCGCTGCACGACCGTCAGCGATCCCGAGCGCCCTCCGACCACACCCCTCGCCTCTGCACGCTTCCGGAGGAAGCGACGGATCCGACGGAGCGCCAGCCCGATGAGCTTACGTGCCAGGTCAGGACGACGGGCCAACAGCCAACGACGCTCCCACGGGACGGTCACCACCCACTGCCGCAAGCCCACTTCAGGCAACACCCGGTCGACCCAGTGCGCAGCAAGCGCCGCCATACGCCGACCACCGCAGGTTGGGCAGAATCCACGCCCACCGCAGCTGAACGGGACGAGCCGGTGATGCGCGCAGGGATCGCAGACCAGCCAGGCAAAGCCGTAGGCGGGGTCGCCACACCGCTCGAAGCGCTCGAGCTCGCGCCACACGAATCCCGGCAGGTTCTTGTCGGCTGCCTCGACAGCACGACGAAACCTCGGCAGACCTCGACGGACGATCCGGTGGAGCACCTCCCCCTGCGCCCGTCCCCGGATTTCGAGTGCGACCATGAGCGCTGCCGGATGCAGTTCGCGCGCCACCCGAAAGCCCGTGTTCCCTGGTCATTCCGGTGACGGTTGTCACCCAACTGCTCTCCGCGCAGGTGGATTCGAGGTCAGCAGCCAATACACCCACCGGCACGTGCGAGGTGGATCGGCTAGCTTCTGACATGTCGAACTTCGAACATGTCTGAACTCCTGGCTGGTAGGCTCGCTATCGCCGCGCTGGCTGCCGAGAGCGGCGTCGAGGAGCACCTCGAAGTCGCCGATGCGCTCCCGGACCTTCCGTCGCACGCGGTTCTGCTCTGGGCCATCGTCGACCCTGACGCAGCTCTCGCAATGGCAGGCGTCTTTGAAGACATGCCGCGCACCGCCGAGGTCAGCACGCTCGCAGTGGAAGAAGGGGCTCTCGTGATTGCCCACCTCCTTCCGGTATCTGAACGCAAGCTCGTGACGGTGCGCCTGGAGCAGCGACCAAGCTCCGTACCGCGTCCCACCAAGCCAGAACGCCCCCAGCGCCCACCCCGTCGAGAAACCGCGACCTCCCGCCGCAAATCA
>Ga0316209_1003583_pt1 | contig 10382 bp, 6 predicted proteins | sample 6monopyrite_MG_FD_204945 | JGI IMG/M metagenome (GOLD analysis project Ga0316209, IMG submission 204945) | Microbial mat bacterial communities from mineral coupon in-situ incubated in ocean water Damariscotta River, Maine, United States -... | ecosystem: Environmental > Aquatic > Marine > Coastal...
ATGTCACGATTCTGGATGCTCCCGGTCTTGAATCTCGCAATCAGGATTTTGAGAATCCCGGTATTCTGCCGGTGAATCTGACATTGCCTGCCCCGGTTCAAGCACAGTATGTTCGCGTTACCGCTACGAAACTTGCGCCTCGCAAAGGAGATTACATTTTTGCATTGGCGGAAGCGGAAGTGCTGAATCCTCAAGGTAAGAATATCGCGATCAACAAAATGGTTACCGCAAAAGATACGATTGAATCGCTGCCCCGCTGGTCGAAAACGAATCTGGTCGATGGGATCGCCCCGGAATCTGACAACGAACAGAAACTCGCAGAACTCAAACAGAAGCGACAGGAAATCCTACAACTTGCCGGCACTCCTGAACTTCATCACAATTTGAAACAAGCTCGCAGCCGGGTTGCCTCCATCAACAGCCAACTGTCGCAATTACCAAAACCGAAACGAGTTTATTCCGGCACGGTTCATACCGGTTCTGGCAGTTTCCTCGGACGAGGCAAGTTAAACGGAAAACCGCGGTCAATTTTTCTGCTGAAACGGGGTGACATCAACAAGCCCGACTATGAAGCGATCCCTGGCACACTTTCGCTCTTTCCCAATCTTCCGACTCGCTTTCCTGAAACGGTCAAACAAGCGGAATCTCAACGGCGTGTCGCGTTGGCGAAATGGTTAACTGCGCGAGAAAATCCTTTAACATGGCGAAGTGTTACCAATCGCATCTGGCAGTACCACTTCGGCAACGGAATTGTCGATACCCCCAGCGATTTCGGACACATGGGGGGAACTCCTTCCCATCCAGAATTGCTGGATTGGCTCGCGGCAGAATTTCGTGACGGAAAACAATCACTCAAAGATTTGCATCGCCTCATATTGACCAGCAAAACATATCGGCAGACATCAAACCCAACAGTTGACCAACGAATCGATCACGCGATGAATATCGATGCCAACAACCGCTTGCTTTGGAAAATGTCTTCACGAAAACTTGATGCAGAAGCGATTCGAGACAGCATTCTGTTTGTCAGCGGGAAACTCGATCTAAAAATGGGCGGACCGGCGTTTCAGGATTTCATCATCGAAAAGCCGCAGCACTCGCCGCACTATCAATACCACTTACACGACCCGGCTGATCCCCGCACACATCGACGTTCCATTTACCGGTTCATCGTTCGCTCGCAACTACAACCATTCATGAGTACGCTCGATTGTGCAGATCCATCCTTATCGGTCCCCAAACGAAATGAATCTCTCACGCCGCTGCAATCGCTGACGATGCTTAACAACGGGCTTGTCGTCACAATGTCTGGCGAGTTCGCCCATAAGCTGGAATCACAAACGAATTTCCTCAATCAAGCCGTGAAACAAGGTTTTTATGAAACAGCAGGGCGCCAACCCAGCAAAAAAGAACTGGCGATGTTACTTTCATACACCGAAAAAAACGGCCTGAAAAATTACTGCCGCCTGCTTTTCAACATGAATGAATTCACCTTTATCGATTAAGTACACTACCAAATTTCACTAAATGGATCGACTAATGGCAACCGATCTTATTGCAAGTAGTTTTGGCAATATTGTCCTATTTATGACAATATCGTGCTAATCAGATTAGTTTTGCTTGATTTGTTTATGACTTATTTGATACAAAGGGTTCGGAGGGTTTCATAATTCTGATATTTTCTTCAGATTTCCAATAAATTCTTCAGAAGTTTACTTATCTTTTGGGCGGGTATTTTGCCTTCCCTCTTGCTTGGGATCGTTTCAGGTCCTTCACTCTCTATTCTTTTTAAGGAGTTTGTTTCCATGAATGTTCGTCATCATTCTTCCCCGCGTAAAGGCTTTACGCTCATTGAACTGCTGGTGGTCATCGCGATCATCGCCATCCTGGTGGCTTTATTGCTACCTGCTGTACAACAGGCACGTGAAGCGGCAAGAAGATCTTCCTGTAAAAATAACCTAAAGCAAATCGGTCTGGCACTACACAACTACCATGATACTCATGGTATTTTCCCTAATGATGTCTGGACTTTTGCCCCAGGTACTTCCAATGCTGCAGCCAGGAATTTTAGTTGGATGACACAAATTTTGCCGCAGGTAGAGCAAGCTCCACTGTATGATGCCATCAACTTTAGTACTCAGTATTACGGGCAGACCACCAGCAGTGGCCAACTAATAGGTGCGCAAAAGATCCCTGCGTATAAGTGTCCTTCGGATGTCGATATTGAGCCCAGTTCTATCTATAACACATCAGTCACTAATTACGCAGGCAGCCAGGGCTTTGATTGGTGGTATCGTCAAAACTGGGTTGGAAATGGTATGTTCTCGTTTTTGACTAAAGTTAGAATGAGAGATATAAAAGATGGTACAACCAACACAATTGCGGTCGGGGAAGTTGCATCGAATGGCTACAAAAATGGTGGGCGACGTTGTGGAGCCGGTACCGTTCGAAACGGCGGTGGAGAAGCAGTGTTTAGGCAGTGGGCGTACTCCCAAACACACATGGGTGTGGAATCGAATTCTCAGTATCAATTCTTGACTCCAGAGGGGAATCCTGCTGGAGAAGACGGCACATTCTGGTACAATGGTCCATACACATGGGGTCCAGTTTATATTGCTGCTTATTGTATTAATTCTGATTGGCCAGGACCGGGTTCTGTTCACCCAGGCGGAGCTCAATTCTTAATGGCTGATGGTTCTGTCCGCTTCATTAGTGAAAACATTGACTATCACGGTTCCTGGAATGGTGACGGAGCTAATCCTGGGCCAAGCCTCTGGATGTCATTGAATACCTACAATGGTGGATCAAACGATAGCATTGTTGGTGAATTCTAATTGTAGCTTAGACGGTCATATTCTGGGTCATACACGAACTTTTCGTTTTTTCGTGTATGACTCGTTTCTACAGCCTCTTACACAAATTTTGGCACTAATTAAATCCTCTTATTCGTTTGAATGAAAATTCTATTAAACGAAATTTCTTAGCTTAAGGACCACTTAATGAGACCATCTACTTTTATCTGTATTTGTTTGTTTTCACTAACAATTTTAGGCTGTGGCGGTGGTGATTCATCAGACGTGGACAGACTTGATACCGCACCCGTCAAGGGGACACTGAAACTAGATGGTCAACCGTTTGGGCCCGCTACAGTGGAACTGATGGGGGCAGATACGTCTGCTAAAACAAAAATTGCCTCAGGCCAAGCTGATGATAGTGGTTCGTTTACCTTGGGAACTTATGATAAAGCTGATGGTGTTGTTCCTGGAAAGTATAAAGTTTTGGTTACCGTAGACATCACTTCTGACAAGAAACTCCCTGCGTACAAAGAAATTATTGTTACGATTGATTCTGCCGGCAATGATGCGTTGGAACTCAACTTAGAGTCCACAAAAGGAATTGCAGATCCATTGCTCAATCCTAACCTATAATGTGATAATAAACCCATGAATTTGGGATTGAAGTTAGAGTTGCTCAAGCCATGTGGCGACGTGCTGCGCACATCGTTACATGGCTTTTCCGTATTCTAACCTTCTTTTTAACTTAAATTTGTTGTGAAGTATTTTCAAGAACTGAAACTCAAATGATTGGTGTGTAAAGCACACACAGCCATGCTGGGCTGAAAGCAAATTACTTTTGCGTCCTCAGCGTACCATGCCGCCGTACAGAATGTCGATTGCGTTTGCCCATTCCAGGATCGCGATTCTGTATTTTTTTTCTGCGTAAGCCTGCTCTGCTTTTTTTTGGGATGCGTCGTGTTTTTGCTGATTGTATTCCCAGGATTTTTTCTTCGCTGTTTCCAGCAACTTATGGTGAGATCCTTGTATCTGTTCCATAAATGCCTGCGTGAACCTGACTGCAGCGGTACGGTAGGGGCGAAAGAAAACAGTTGAAGAGTCGTCATCGTCCAGCTCGTATTCTGCGTTAATCATTCGCTCCCGGTCGCGCCCAACGCGAAATGCCAAAATGACAATAATGGCACCCAGTACCCCCAAGCCAGCCGCGGGGATTGCCCAATGTTGATAAGAAAGAACGCCGGCTGCGAGAATGCACAAAAACGCGAAACTCAACAATAATGGCTGGACCCATTTAGGTAGAAGTGGCGGGAGTTCGTACTCTTTTGTCAAAGGTTGTTTTGAATTTCCATCCTGATCGGAAACACGAACAAGAACCACGGTTGAATTATCTGCACCTCCACGCAAATTGGCAAGATTAACAATAAACTTAGCCGCTTCAGCAACGGGAAGAGATTTGGCGATAATTCCAATTTCTGCATCGCTGAGATATTTGGTCACACCATCAGAACAAAGAATATAGATATCGCCCGGCATGTACTCAAAAGGGCCTTCGACATCAACCTTGACTTTTGGATCGGGACCAAGGCAACGCGTCAGTACATGACCAAACTTTTCGACATCGACATTGGGGGCTGATTGAGTACGCCGGTCTCGTAATTTATTTTCTGAGGCAACGGTGTGATCAAACGAAAGTTGGTCGATCCGCTCGTCGCGAACCCGGTAAATTCTGCTGTCACCAACATGCCCGATAATAAAACCTTCGCCGGAAATAATCAGCGACGAACAGGTTGTTCCCATTCGTTTGAATTCACGATTCTTGGAACCAATATCGTAGATCGCCGCATTCGCTTCGTCCATCGCCTCTTTAATGGCGATTCTGGCTTGTTCATGCGATGACTTAAAATATATATGCCGAATCGTATCGACAGCCGTTTTACTGGCCAGCTCACCAACTTCATGCCCTCCCATTCCATCAGCAACAATAAAAAGATGCCCCCGATTGAGCCACATGGCATCTTGCGGACAAAGCGCAATCGCGCAGTTGTCTTCGTTGTTTTGACGCTTCATTCCGACATCGCTACGGAAGGCATACTGAAGTTTTGGAACCCAGTGCATAAGCTTGATGGAGATCGTTAAAAAGATGGAGGGAATTCAGATGGTTAAAAACTCTTGTTGTTTGAAGATCATCAAAGCAATGAACAAAGAAACAACAACAGGAACGTCTATTCATTCAAAAGGAACACAGACATTCCTGTCTGCCTTGTTTAAGTATGCTCTGTTTGTAGGCAGACAGGAATGTCTACCCTGCGTTCACTTATGTTTTTTGAATCAATAGAGGTACCTTAACCCGGCGTAGCCGGAACCAAACAAGGAAATCAAATTAAATTAACCACAGAGAGAGCACGGAGAAAAAACTCTCGCAAAGACGCGGAGACGCAAAGAATTGCCCGCATCGTCTACAATAAATTGGAATTCAAACTGCTTATTTAATCTGCATAAATACTTTTCTTCTTTTCTTTGCGTCGCCGCGCCTTGGCGTGAAACTCTTTTTTCCATATTTTCACTTCTTTTTTGTTTTGCCTCAGTGTTCTCAGTGTTCTCAGTGTTCTCAGTGTTCTCAGTGTCTCGGTGGTTCACTTCTTCTTTCTTCGTAGTCAAAATATCCTGCCACTTTTGCGCAGCATTTCATTGATAAGATACTAACGTTTATTTACTGAATTCGCAGTATACAGGATCGATAAGCCTGTATAAATACAATCGCTGGCAAAATTCCCGGCTTGGACACAGAGCAAACCAATGGGCTGATTGTAGCAATTATTTACACTTTCTGGTATGAACATCTTAATACCAACGGCTGCTCGCAAATCAGAATTAATAAATTTATCAATTTCATATGAGAATAGAAACCTGATCATGAAAAAAATGAGAATTAGATTTGCCTGGCTGGTTGTTGTGCCAATATTCTTCGCTGGCATCAACCGAACCAATGCTGATGAAACTCCATTAAGAGTATTTTTCGATGCCGTGGAAACTGGACAAGTCGAATCCATCGTAAATTTAATGCACCCACAACTTGCCAGGCAGATCGACCCTCCGATACTCGAAGCCTGGCTGCAGGCGGTTTCTTTCCGATTAGGGCCGGTGATAGATATTTTGCCAGAAGATGATCAATACACTCCCAAAACACAGGAATATACTGCAACTATTCAGTTTAAAAAGGGAAAGGCAAAAGTCCAATTAAACTTATCGAACCGAGAAATTGTTAAGTTTGAAGTGAAATCAGACAAACTGGTGAACTGGTTCCAACGACCAACTTCGTTGAAATATTATCAACAGCGTGGCGAGAAATTTTTACAGGAACTCCAGGCTCAAAAATTTGAATCTGCAAAAACACTTCTTCATGAAAAAGTGGCAGCCCAACTGACAATTAGTGAATTGAAATCGTATGCTGAAAAAATCACAAAGCAGACAGGCGAAAATAAAAGCATTCGATACCGCTTCGCCAAACTGACTGTTCTGCCGAATGAACAACTACAACAAATGGATCTGTTCTACGAAATGAAGGGAGAGCGCGGAACCGTCCAGGCAGAATTAGCCATCCGGTTTCAAGGCATGAAAGGTTACATCGTCAGTTTTGAATTTTACGATACGCCTCAATGAGAACTGAAGTAACGTTTTATGAAAAACTCTCCTCATGCCTCAAGGTCCAGTAGTGGGATTTTTTTTGCTGGTAGAAATTTTGGATGCAGCCCCTTGCTGGCGATGTGATGGGTAAACAGGGCATCAAAACCGTTGACGATCAGAAAAAAAATGATCGGTGCGAGTAGTTCTGCAAGATCGCCTGTTTCCACTAATTTTGATAGACCTGTAATTAAATAAGTCCAGCTACTAAGCCCACCAAACATCTCAAGAAACGCGATGAAGTAGTGGCGCATCAGAAAATCTCCCCAGGACGGAAAGATAAAACTCCGAATCGCCAGTTCTTTCGGACTCCAGAAAGTTGCACCACAAGTATCGCATAAGAACTCATCTTGGGGGACTCTATCCAAACAATGACTGCAAAGATTTTCTAACGATTGAGAAACCAGTGGATCAAAATTAGTTTGACGGAAGTTTTCCAACGCCTGCTCAAAAATGATTGGCATTGTTTTCCGATCCTGCTTCGGGAAACCGGAAAAACTCAATTTGCGTCCATCCTGAAGTTTCAATTTCATCATCCCGTGCCAATTCCCTTTGAATTGAACGATCTGATTATAGTAAATCATCCAGAATGTTTTTTTTGGTTTTCCTTTTGAATTCGTACGCAACATCAACAGGCGAACGTTCGTCAAAACAAAAACGGTATGGTTAATTCCGTTAGCCCAGATTCCCATAAAGACCGCTTCAGTCACCGAATGCTGATTTCCCTTGGCGAAGAAAAGAACTTTCTCTCCTTCAAACAAACACTCTTCAAGTAAGGCTTCAAAATTCTTGAGCAGTTTGTACTTCAGCCTAAAAGGTAATTTCCAGCCCCAGCCTTCCACCTTGGGAAAGATTTTATCCAGGTCATAATCGATACCGGGAGAGAGAAACATTCCGAGTTCTTTGAGCCGATCCTGGGCGGTAATTACAACCGGCTCGATAGAAAATGTTTCTTGTTGTTCGAATGACATACAGCTTCTCCATGACAAGCAATCAAGTGCTGTAAATACTAAGTATATCGAATTCTGCGGTATTGTTCTTCGAAATACTCTGGAAGTAGACTGTCAATTTGCAGCAATCCCTTGCGCGTTAACACGATCTGGTTTGCCTCTACTTTCAAATAGCCTGCCTGCTCCTGGTTTCGAATAGCCGATTCAAATTGATCAAAAATGTTAACACCAAATTTATCCTGAAAGTAGTCTGCGTTAACTTTGCACTCTTTCATTTGAAGCACAAACTCTCGAATAAGGCTTTCTAGTTTCGTCGGAACATAAGCCCGATTGATTGGTAGTTGACCTGCTTCCACAGTTTCCAGATATTGCTCAAGGCCATCGTAATTCTGGTAATGAACACCCTGAAAATGCCCAAAAGAAGAAACACCCAAAGGCAGAATATCGTGACCACGAAAGAGATGGTCCCGATAGATAAAATGGTCGGCTTCAGGATTTTTAACCAGTTCCTGCCCCGAAACGACATGATAACCACCTGCAACAAGGCGTTCGATCGCTTCATTCATCCAGCGTCTTTTGGTGGGCCAATCTGCAACCGGAGAAGCGATTCCGGTTTCCTGCATCTGTTGGGAAATGACCGTATTGAAAGGAAGCTCCATTTGATAAACCGTGATATTATCGGGAGAAAGTTCGAGAGCTTTATCAAGATTGCGATGCCAGTTTTCATCCGTTTCGCCAATCATACCTGCAATCAAATCGATGTTAACTTGCGAAAATCCGGTTTGCTGAATCCAGTCGTAAGCCTTGAAGATTTCAGGCGAAAGATGTGCGCGACCATTTTCCTGCAAGATCTCATCATCAAAACTTTCGACGCCCAGGGAAACACGCGTGATACCGATCTCTTTGAGCGTTTTCACTTTTTCCAGATTCAATGTTCCCGGTTCACATTCAAAAGTGACTTCTGATGCCGTCTCCCAGGAAACCGATTGACTGAGCCGGTCTCGCAGTTGATGCAATTGTTTCGAACTGAGGTAACTGGGTGTCCCGCCGCCAAAATAGACGAACTCAATTTTCCTTCCCTCGACACCGGGCATCTTTGCCAGTTTTGTAAGTTCGTCATCCATCGCCTGTACGTACCGCTGGATTGTCTTGGCGTTCTGTTGAACATAGACACGGAAATAGCAAAACCGGCATCGCTTTCGACAAAACGGAATATGCGCATAAATTCCCAGCGGAATCGAACGGTCCGGCTCCTGCTGAAGTGCCCGCATCGCATCCGGCAGATACTTTTTATCCCAGACCGAATAAGGAGGGTAGTTCGTAATAAAGTAACTACCAACTTCGGTTTCACCAGGTTCTGTTATTTCAAATTCTGTAGACATAGGCCCATTTTATTTTTGTAAGGTGAGCCGGGAGTATTCCCCCGATTCGTTAAATTAAATTATTAGTTGATGTCAGCTTTGCGATTTATTCTTAATTTCCTAACCCGCCGTAGCCGGAACTAAACAGGAAATAAAATTAACCACAGAGATCAAAGAGAAAAAAATCCTCGCAAAGACACGACAAACTCAAAGAGTTTCTCGCATCGTCTACAACAGTTTGGAATTCAATCCACTCATTAAATCTGCTTAAATACTTTTATTTTTCTTCACTTCTTCGCGTCTCTGCGCCTTTGCGTGAAACTCTTTTTTTTACCTCAGTGTCCTCCGTGGTTCACATCTTTCTTTTTCGCGGTAATAATATTCTGCCACTTTTGCACAGCATTTCATTGATAAGAGCCGTGGCACTCGAGATTGCTATTGCTCTCAACTGAAAGTTTACTCACCGAAGCAGAAAATTTTCCCGCCGGTTTCTGCGGTACCAATGACAAGATGTTTTTCTCCCACAGCGGCAGAGCCAGGAACTTTACGTCCTATTTTTTCTTTCCAAAACTGTTTTCCCGTTTTCAATTCTACTCCGTAAAGATGTCCATCGTCACTGCCGAAGTAAATACGATCATTAACAACAACAGGCGAACTATCGACTTTCCCACGTGTTGCAAATGTCCATACTTCTTTGCCTGTTTTTCGATTGATGCAGTGCAATAGTTTATCACGTCCCCCGACAATTACAAATTTTTGTGTGATCGCTGCGGAGGAATGATACGGAAACTCACCAGCCGCGGCTCGGTAACGCCATTCTACTTGAAGCGTTTTCCAATTAACTGCAATCACTTCGCTGGCGTAAGTTCCGACATACAGAATGTCTCCCCAGATTGCAGGCGAAGCAATTAAATACGTATCCAGAGGCATCTTTTTAATTTGCTTTCCGGTTTGAACATCCACCACGCGGAGTTGTTCATCGCAGCCGGTCACAAACGTAAAACCATTGATGATCGCGGGGCTGCAATTAACGTAGCCTTCGGTTTCAAAGCTCCACAGTTTCTTTCCCGTTGCCAATTCAAGGCAGTACAGCGAATTGTCGTAAGAACCGAATATAATCCGATCATCAATCCGAGAGGCAGAACTGATAATTTCGCCAAAGGTTTCAAATTTCCAACGCCGCTTTCCTGTTTTACTATCGATACAATGAAAAAAGCCATCTTCATCGCCGATACAAACTGAATTCTCTGTCACCAGCGGAGCGGCTTTGAATCCGGGGGCGAATTTTTTGGGATCGGGATCATCAATCGAGCGGTACTTCCAGGTTTCCTTACCGGTTTTAAGGTCGAGACAAACGACAAAACCATCCAACGCCCCGCAGTAAACACGTCCTTGCGAGATAGCAGGAGTTCCCGGAATGCCATCTTTTGTTTCGTAGCTCCATTGTTGCTTCAATTGGCGTGGCAAATCGGAGCCGGCAACCCCATGCAGCAGGTTCCCATTTCTAAACGAAAGCCACTGATCTTGCTGAGACTGATTCACTTGTTCGGCTTGAAGAAAATTTCCCGGCGAAAACAATTCGCAATCCAACAATG
>Ga0316209_1003588_pt1 | contig 10369 bp, 13 predicted proteins | sample 6monopyrite_MG_FD_204945 | JGI IMG/M metagenome (GOLD analysis project Ga0316209, IMG submission 204945) | Microbial mat bacterial communities from mineral coupon in-situ incubated in ocean water Damariscotta River, Maine, United States -... | ecosystem: Environmental > Aquatic > Marine >...
CAGTATCACCGATGTATTGCTCAACGGAGTTAATACCAACGAAGTCTTCTACGTTGTTACGGTTACAGCCAGTCTCACAAGGTGCTGGACATACACGACCCATCATAGAAGGGAACGGGTTAGCATCTGTAGAACGACGGAATGCATATTCCTGCATAGACACGCCTTCAGGAGGTAATTCGATACCACGAACGATATCTAACCAACCACGAATATCTTCGCCTGATGGGCAGCTACCCTGACATGGTGGAGTACGATGTACATAAGTAGGACATTTGTATGTCGTGTCTTCATTGAAAAGTTGTGTACCAAAGTTTTTAACTTCGTAATCACCATCTTCATATTTTCTGAAGGTTAACTTATTGTCTTGCATATCTTGTTTCGAAGTGGCCATGCCAGCTCTCCTGTTGCTTTACCAAAGGACAATGTCCTGAGTTATGTCAATAATAATTGTTATATGTATGTTGCTAATTATTTGTTACCAAAATTTATTAGGCAGCTTCGTCAGCCTCATCGCTGTCATCTGCTTCTTCGCCTTGTCCTTCAAGGATAATTGCGTTGCTCACTAATTGGTGAACACTTACAATCTGATCCATGGTCATACCGTAATAAGGTAGAACCTTTGTAAACTGTGATTTACAGATGGCGCATATTGCTGCCATATGTGTAACACCGTGATCAGATACGACATTCTTCAATGATTCCATACGAGGTTGTGCGCCTTTAATACGTAGCTCCATTAAATCATCTGTTAACAGGCCGCCACCGCCGCCGCAGCAGAAGGTTGCGTCATGAATCGTATCTTTTGCCATGTCGTGATAGTTATTACAAACTGCTTGAATTACCTGACGTGGTGTTGTGAACTGACTTCCCGGTGTATCACCAATACGTGATGCACGTGCGATGTTACAAGAGTCATGGAAGGTCAATGTCATGTGATCGTTTTCTGATTTATCAATCGTCAGAAGATTACGATCCAGCGCATCCTTGGTGTATTCAAGAATATGCTGTGGAATAGGGTAGTTTTGATCCAGGAAGTCCCATGGACCAGCAAGGGTGTTTAAGTGGTTGTAAGCAACGCGCCATGCATGACCACATTCACCAAATACAAGACGTCTAACGCCCAGTTCTTTTGCTGCATCACGGATACGCAGCGAAATTTCACGCATATGCTCATAGCTGCCGATGAACAGACCAAAGTTACCCGCTTCAGAAGCTTTTGAACTTAGTGTCCATGTTACACCGGTAGCATGGAATACTTTCGCATAACCAATCAGGCCATCAATATGTGGTTCAGCGAAGAAGTCAGCGGATGGTGTAACCAGCAGGATTTCTGCCCCTTTCTCATCAAGCGGGAAGCGTACTTTTACGTTGATATCTTCTTCAACTTCTTCTTCCAGACCTTCCAGTGTATCGACCAGAGCAGGCTCCGGCAGACCAAGGTTGTTACCAATCTTGTGTACTTTAGGAATAATCTGGTTAGAGTATTTTTGTCCCATGCCGATTTTCGCCAGCATGTCACGAGCAGCCATGGTCACTTCAGCGGTATCAATACCAAATGGGCAGAATACAGCGCAGCGACGACACTCGGAACACTGGTGAAAGTAGCTGTACATATCTTTGATAACTTCTTCAGTTAAATCAACAGCACCAACCAGTTTAGGAAAGTACTTGCCCGCGAAGGTAAAGTAACGGCGGTAAACTTTGCGTAGTAGGTCTTGACGAGCAACTGGCATATTTTTCGGATCAGCTGTACCGATGAAGTAATGACATTTGTCTGTACAAGCACCACACTTCACACAGGTATCCATAAATACCTGCAAAGAGCGGTATTTACCAAGCTTGTCTTTCATCAGTTCAAGAAATCTTTCTTTCCAGCCTTCGATTAACTGGCCGGGTTCTTCAGGACTTGGAAAACCCATGCCTGACTGGAACTCTTCAGAGGCAACAAAAGGTGAACTGTGCGCCATCGCGCCTTCCATTACAGATGGAATGACGGGGAATTCGCGTGTTTCTGGTATTTCGTAATCAACCTTAGCCATTATTTTTTTTCCAGTACCCGGTATTATTAATACAGTATTTTATGAGTTACGGCCATCTTTGGCTTCAATTTCAGCGCCCCATGGAGACAGGTGACGTTTCTCACGTGGGTTGTCTATCTGGTAACGTGTAGGAGCCATAAACAAACCTGGCGCATGCATCAATTTACTAATTGGAAATATCACCGCCAGGAAAAGCACCATTGTTAAATGTGCTAATAAAATTGGGTCACCGGGTAAGTTCTGCCAGTCAAACAGGAACAGGCCCATGATGAATGCTTTAAGTTGTACGATGTCTGTGTGAGCAACATAGACAATTGATAAACCTGTACCTGCTATGCCCATAATCAAAATCAGCATTAAGTAATCAGAAGGTGATGAGATGTAACGTACGCGGTCTACGAAAATTCGGCGACCGAATAAACCTAACAGGCCAACTAGCATAGCAAAACCAGCATAATGACCAAAACTCTGAACAACCATGTTGTTTACCAGAGGCCAAAGGATAGAGTCAGGTGAAATGACATAACGTAAGTGACGGAAGAACGCGAGCAACAATGATGCGTGGAACATGAAACCAAAAATCCATGTCCACTTTGTTGCACGAAACAGGCTGTTAAATAGAACGACTTCAGTGAAGAAGCGATAGACAACGCCTGTTCGAGTTAATGGAGCAGGGGTAACGGCGATTTTCAAAGGAGCTGGCACACGTTTGTATTGCAACATCTTGTTGGTGATGCCTGCTACTAATGTGATCATTGCCACATAAAAGAGTATGACATACAAAATACTAAGTGCGCTCATTGAACCGTCTCGTTAAGTGAATCTTAATAAAGTTTTCTTTTCGTCTGGCAATCGCGGTTTGCAAACCGCTCCTACAGGCGAGTAAAACCTTGTAGGAGCGGATTGTAATCCGCGATTGCCGAACTTTAAATAAAACGCATCAGCTCAAGTAGAGTAAATGCGGCTTATTTAAAGTTGCGGAGGCGATGTAGAGCTGCCCCCGAACTTATAACTTACAACTTAAAACTATAAGTTATACACAACCAGTTGGCTTAGGAAGACCCGCATATTTACATGCTTGCTTACCAGGACCGTATGGGAATAGCTCGTAAAGGTATTTGCTGTTACCTTTATCTTTACCTAAACGCTTACCAACTGCTTTAGTCAGTACACGTACTGCAGGAGCGATTTGGTACTCTTCGTAGTATTCGCGCAGGAAGTTGATGATGTCCCAGTGCTCTTCTGTAAGAGGTTGATCTTCTGCAGCAGCCATTGCTTCACCTACAGCAGGCTCCCACTCGTTTAAGTTAGCTAGGTAACCTTCTTCGTCGACTTCAAATTGCTTGCCGTTTACTTCGATTGATGACATGTTTGTATCCTCGTTAAATGAATAATCTAGTTTTAAATAATCTAGAATTTAAAGCCAGGCTTGAACAGAGTCGCACTCAGCTGCTAAATTGACAAAGCCTTCGTAATCGACGACCTTGATACCATCAGCCAGTTTGCCTTCAAGTCCACGAGCCTGAAGGTCAGGACCGAGTACGGCAAATGTAACACCACTGGCGTTTTTGATTTTGTCTGCAGCGCTGTTACCAGTTGTTGCTGCGTATACACCATCTTCGATCAGCAGAACGGTAGAGCCGTCTTTTGCATAACCTAAGCATGTGTCGAATGTATTAGATTCGAATGGAGATTTGTTTACTGTGTGTAATAGTCCCATGATATCTCCTAGAAACTTAAACAGATGTCTTGTTCAGCCATAACATCAGCTAGATCGGCACGACTTACTAAACGAATAGAGTCTTTTTCTGCCCAGTCTTCATCTTCATCTTCCCAAACCAGGTGTTGAAGATCATCTAATGTTAAACCACGCTCTTCGAGTGATTCTTTTTCAACATAAATCTTGTTTACGTCGTAATCACCTAAAGCAGAGTAGACGGGTGAGAAATTTTTCTGACCAATCGCGTCTGTGTTTTGACCTTTCGTTAGTTCGTAAACACCGTCACCGATGAATGCAAGACTTACGTCCTGGTCAAATGCTGCACCAATTAATACAACCTCTAAAGATTCCAGGGCATAAACTGTGCCGTAAGGAGCTTTGCGGTTGACGTACATAAATTTTTTAACTGCCATCTCTATATCTCCTATGCACCGAACACGACTAAGCGGTCAGATTCGATACCGGCTTCAATCAACTGGCCAAGACCAGAGATACGGAAACCTTCGATCAGGTTGTCGTCGCTAAAACCTTGACGTTTTGCTTCATCGGCATCCATCATGCCACGACGTTGTGCTGCAGCAATACAAACAACTAGATCTAAGTTGTTTTCTTTTGAAAGCGCAGACCACAGTTTTGGAATGTCACGATCATCTTGTGGTGGAACCGCAAGTTTGGTCGCGTTATACACGCCATCGTGATAGAAGAAAACACGAAATACTTCATGTCCAGCCGCCAGCGCAGCCTTGGCAAACTGATACGCTGTATCAGAAGCCTGGTGCTGGTAAGGGCCTTCGTTAATTTGAATACTAAATTTCACTGTATATATCCTGTATCTTTAATAACTAATTATTAGACTTTAATATTAGAAACGGATGTGCGTAGAAGCGTTTAAGCTGTTACGAGCACCGCGCCAGTTATCAATGTGATACTTGGTGAAAGGCAGGTTAGTCTTTTCAAAGAAACGTGGCCAACCGATACGCTCAATCCAGTCATTGATACGTTCCCAATCTTTTGCATCATCTTTATATGCAGCAAGAATGTTCTTCACGATAGCTGTAGCTTCAGGCCAACGAGGTGGATTATTAGGGATACCAGCAGCAACTAATTTTTGGAAAGTAGGTTTGCTACGAGCGTTTGAGTGATTACCACCAACCCATACTGCTAATTTAGAATGCTCAGCATCGTTAATTTGCATTGGAGGACAAGGTGGGAAACATGCACCACAACAGATACATTTTTTCTCATCAACTTCTAATGAAGGCTTGCCGTTAACCATTGCAGGACGAATCGCAGCAACAGGGCAGCGAGCTACAACAGAAGGACGCTCACATACGTTAGATACTAAGTCATGGTTAATCTTGGGTGGCTTAGTGTGCTGAACGTTAATCGCGATGTCGCCTTGACCACCACAGTTAATCTGACAACAAGAAGTTGTGATGTGTACACGGTTAGGCATGTTACATTCACGGAACTCGTCGATCAGCTCATCCATCATAGATTTCACAACACCTGATGCATCAGTACCAGGAATGTCACAGTGCAACCAGCCCTGTGTGTGAGATAGCATTGTTACAGAGTTTTTAGTACCGCCAACGATGTAACCTTTTGCTGTAATCGCTTCGATTAATGGTTCAACTTTAGCAGGGTCAGCAACCATGTACTCAACGTTACTACGGATAGTGAAGTGGATGTAACCGTCAGCGAATTCATCACCGATATCACATAATTCACGCAGTGAGAAGATATCTAGAATACGTTGTGTACCAACACGTACTGTCCATATCTCGTCGCCACTATAACCTACGTGACGTAATACGCCAGGCTGTGGATGCTCATGGAATTTCCATGCGCCGTAGTTCTTACGCATAACAGGGTGGATATACTGGAAGCCGTCAGGGCAACCAGACTCTATAGGAGAACGAGGTTTGTCACTCATTATTTATTCCTCAAAATTACAATATTTGTTAGAAGGGGGCTGCTTCTATTATTAAAGCAAAGCCCCCCACCTGGATCAGTTAACAGTCTGGTACTATGCGCTTGCAGCTTCTGCTTTACGCTCGAACCATTTCTCAGCTTCTTCGTCCCAGCCATCCATGCGGATGTATGAACTTTGACGAGGACTGCTGACCATGTTTGGATCAACCTCAAGACCGATACCTTCAAGGTAGTTAACCAGACCGATACGCTCAATCATCTCACCAGTACGCTCATGCTCAAGACCATTCTCAGCCCAGAAATCAATCATTTCTTCAGCCAGTTCTACAAGCTCTTCGATAGCGTCTTCGGTATCAAGTTTCTTGAATGGGATAACAACCGTACCCATTAAGTCACCAATTTTGAGTGTACGTTTACCACCAACTAAAACTGTAACACCGTGGTCTGTGCCAGGGTGTAACGCTTTAGGCATTACGTTTAAGCAATGCATGCAACGTACACAGTTGCGGTTGTCTACATTTAATGAGTTGTCATCGTTAAGAGACAATGCATTAGTAGGGCAACGTGAGACAACGTTATCAATGTAGTATTGACGGCCGTTTTCGCCTTTAGCGTTGATGTAGTTCTTAACTTCTTCCTGATCAACCTGCATGTCGTCGCGCCATGTGCCGATAATAGCCATGTCTGCACGCTCGATTGCATTTTGACAATCGTTAGGACAACCAGAAACTTTGAATTTGAATTTGTAAGGAAGAGCAGGACGGTGAACATCATCAGTAAAGTTGTTTACCAGGTGACGGTGAATACCGTGCTCGTTTGCACAGGACATTTCACAACGTGAAGCACCTACACAAGACATAGCAGTACGTACACATGGACCCGCACCACCTAAGTCCCAACCGTAATCATTGATTTCATCAAAGAAATGTTGAGTACCTTCAGTCGTGGTACCGATGAACATGATGTTACCAGTCTGACCGTGGAAAGTTTGTAGGCCTGAACCGTGTTTTTCCCAGCTATCACCTAGTTGACGAAGCATGTCAGTAGTGTAGTGGTTACCTGCAGGTGGTTGTACACGAATAGTGTGGAATTCTTTTGACTCTGGGAAAGCAGCGCCTACTTCAGAAAAACGAGGGATAATACCGCCGCCGTAACCGAATACAGATACCGTACCGCCTTTCCAGTAACCTTTACGAGTTTCGTAAGAGTGTTCTAGCTGGCCGAGTAAGCTGCTAGTGACTGCCTGGATGCGTTCATCAGGATGATCATCACGTAATTTCTTGATGCCTGAAATAAAGCTAGGCCATGGGCCATTTTCAAGCTCGTCGAGCATTGGTGTTTCATAAATCTTCTTGGCCATGGAATCTCTCCTGTCTGCCGCTTAGGTTGTGTCAGTTCTAAAGTACTTATTGGGTTGTACTTCTATCATTTAAAAACTAGGGTCTGGATTCTAGTATCAAATAATTTTTTAAACAATATCTCTTTCAACGTATTTGATACATTTCAAAAGCATTAAAAATTGTGAGGTGAAGTTTATGTATAAGCGACTAACTGTAGAATCCTACGCATGGGAGGGTTGGCAAAAGGCGGTTTACCCCTAATGGGATAGCGAAGTTTGTGGGAAAGCGGAAGATATTACTAAATTACTCATGAATTCATAAGCTTATAACTTTATTAGCATTGGCTAATGAATTTTATTAATTCAGACACATATATAATGTATAAATCACTAATTTAACCTTACCGATAGTGATATTGCGGTGTTAATGCTTTTTCGGCATGATTTCACCCTACATGTTTATACGGTTTTATTATGTCACAGCAAATAAATCAAGAAGTTAGCACGAGGTCGCCCTTTAGTTTGGTCGACAAAGGCGCTTATATGCAGTGGCGAGAAGAACGGCTGGAGCTCGGGTTGCCGAAACTGGATGATCTTTTGGTGTGTATCGATGATCCTTATAAATTGTCGTCGGATGAAAAAAATGCGATTTTATCATGTTGTAACGCATTTAATATGGCGATATATCAGCTGAACGATCCAGATATGCAGGACAAAACACTGGTGCATGCTCTGGGAACGCAGCTTTCGTTGGATAATCTCGATACCAATTTACGCTCAGATGAAGATAGTGTAAGTAGTCTGGAGGTGCGAGATCAGTCAGGTAACCAGTATATTCCCTACACAAATAAAGCATTAAGTTGGCATACTGACGGGTATTATAATTATCTGGATAAGCAAATTTATGGCATCGTTATGCATTGTGTCAGGCCGGCAGCTGAAGGCGGCGTTAATTCGTTACTTAATCCAGAGGATGTCTATATCAGGTTAAGAGATAGGAACCCTGCTTATATAGAAGCGCTAATGCACCCTGAGGCGATGACCATACCGGAAAATATTGAAGCGGGGAAAGTAATCCGTGAGGCGCAGACCGGGCCGGTATTTATGGTCAAATCCCAAGTTGGATTAAAAGCGGGACGACTGCATATGCGTTATTCAGCCAGAAAGCGAAATATTATCTGGCGTAATACAGAAGATACATTAAAAGCGGTTGAAATGATAAATGCAGTCATGGCGGATGACGATAATGTATTTAAAGTGGCGCTAAATGCCGGGCAGGGAATTGTTTGTAATAATGTGTTGCATAATCGCAGTGGTTTTAGCGAGAGTGAAACGCAGACGAGATTGTTGTATCGCGCCAGGTATTATGATGCTGTTAGGTGACAGTAAAAAGCTTTGACCACAGAGGCACAGAGGCACAGAGGCACAGAGTACACAGAGGTTTATTCGTGTTAAATCAAAAATGTTTTCTCCGTGTGCTCTGTGTCTCTGTGGTGTGCTGAAATCGTTCCAGACGATTTTCAGCATACGCTCCATCCGTGGAGGTAAATATTTAATTTTTAAGAGGTTTGTAAAAATGTTGTGGTTAAGTGAAATAATGATTCAAAATCCTGATATGGAAAATTTTGAAGAATTAAAAGAAGAAATAAAAAAGCGTGCAGCGGCGGGCGAGCTGTTTTTTCGTATGGATGTAAAACCTCAGTTTGAAGATACACCTACTGACTGGGAAGAAAAGCTGGAAGCGACATTTACCTCCAGGCTCTAGTATATAAGTGTTAAACGAGTTATTTTATAATTATGTATTGGCAAGAAGACAATAAAAAAGATGATATCAGTACTTCTGATAAAGTCGTTGATTTACATTTCAAAATTGATTGTAAACAAATACCAACCAGTCATGCCTGGGAATTAAAACAGGCTTTATATCAAACGCTGCCCTGGATAAAAGATGAACCTGAAGTAGGTATCCATCAGATACATGGTGCTACTTCTGGAAATGGTTGGGAGCGCCCACCTGATGGCGAACTAATTCATTTATCAAAACGGACTCGTATGCAATTACGTGTGCCAACTTCTCGTATCGAAAATGCTAATGATCTGGTTGGAAAAACGTTAGATGTGAATGGGCATCCTGTCGTTGTCGGTAAAATGATGACGAAAAAAATTGATCCATTTTCTACTATATTTTCTCGTTATATCGTGGTGTCCCCAGGCATGAGTGAAGATGATTTTCTGGGTTGGGTTGTTGATGAATTGAAAGCACGCGACATTCTGGCTAGAAAACTTTTGTGTGGTATGGGGCATCAAATTGAAGCCAATGGCGAGGTGGTTGAAACGCGCAGTTTAATGATTGCGGATCTTGATAAGGCAACGTCTGTGGCGCTGCAGGAAGTGGGAGTTGGCCCACACAGACATTTAGGCTGTGGTATTTTTATTGCACACAAGGGCATTAAGGCTGTCGGCGAAACAGAGGATAAGTCTCACTTTACGGGGAGTTAATCTTCAGGGGTCAGAGACGATTTTATACGACGATGCGAAAAGGTTCATCGTCGTATAAAATCATCTCTGACCCCGGTGCGTGCGTTAAGTTACATCTATCTCATTTGTAATACTGGAAAAAACGCTCTGGTTCAGCTAATATTCGCGCCAAATTTTGTATAATTTAGAAAGGTGAGAATTATGGCAGCACTTGACTCAGTAGATAGAACCGCTAACGGTTATCTGGAAAATATTAACGACTGGAACGAAGAAATTGCAGCAGAGCTTTTTGTTGAAGAGGGTATCGATCCAACAGAAGAGCAATGGGATACAGTCAGGTATGTTCGTCAGGAAGTTTTAGATGGCAACGAGCCAAATGAGCGTGGCATCATGAAAGCTATGGGCAAAAAATGGGGGCGTAAGGTTTCTTCTAAAGAGATGTACGAAATGTTCCCTGGAATGCCTTCAAAACAAGGCCTGAAGATTGGTGGTTGTCCACAAAGTACTCGTAAAGGCGGTTACTAAGTCGAATTACAGTCTGCTGTTCTTCCCATTTATAGATATATGGGTAAGATATCTCGCAGGCTAAAATTCCTGACATAGAACGATTAAGAATTTAAACGGGTATTCGTACCCGTTCACACATTGAAAGGTGAGAGACATGGCTAGCAAGCAAGAAATGATTAAAGAGATGTTGGAAATGCAAAAGAAATTTTCAGCATATGAGCAAGCAAACGGTGTAGATCCACAGGAATACTTCACTCCTGAAGCAGGATCTGAGTTTGACGGTTACCGTGCAAAATATCAGGAACTGGCTAACAAAGTTGTTGATTTGGCTCACGAAGAAGCTGGTTC
>Ga0316209_1003591_pt1 | contig 10365 bp, 12 predicted proteins | sample 6monopyrite_MG_FD_204945 | JGI IMG/M metagenome (GOLD analysis project Ga0316209, IMG submission 204945) | Microbial mat bacterial communities from mineral coupon in-situ incubated in ocean water Damariscotta River, Maine, United States -... | ecosystem: Environmental > Aquatic > Marine >...
GCCCCCTTACGTGGGGGACTCCGTCCCCCTACACCCCCTGGACGATGGGTAAGTGTAATTGTCGTCAGTGGGGAAATGTAATTGACGCCAGGCAGACGCCGGCGTCGGAGACTGCGAGCCTGAAACCGTGGACGTGGCAGGTAGGGCGGGGGAAGACGCCGTCGAGGGGGTCGGTTATCGATCTACTGCCACGCGCCCAGCGAACGCGAACAGCATAACGTCATTTATGTAGCAGGCTTAGGTAGCACAGGGCAACCCCGCTCAAGCCTATGGGAGAACGGCGCCGATGGCAAAGCTTGACATTCCCTGCCAGTCCGGCTACTCTAGACAACATGGACACAGACGACCGTTCCAGCACCTCGATGAACGTCTCGCTCCCGAAGACCCTTCGGAGCTTCGTCGACGAGCGCGTATCGAGCTCCTCTTACACCTCCGCGAGCGAGTACGTCCGGGAACTCATCCGGAAAGACCTCGAGCACCGCGCCGCGAACGACCGGCTCGAGGAGCTGCTCCTCGAAGGGCTGGCCTCGGGAGCGGCCTCCGAATGGACCGAGAACGACTGGGCCTCTATTCGCGAGCGGGTGACCAAGCGCCTCGAAGCGAAGAAGGGCTCCCAGTAGAACGGGTGTGTGACACGAAGACTTCATCGACATTCCAAGGCACTCGCCGACGTCGAAGAGTCCGCCGTCTACATCGGAGCGGACAACGCCGATGCCGCGCTCCGCTTCCTGGACGCAGTCAAGGCGACGTTGCGGCTGCTCGTGGAGAACCCCGGACTGGGTCCTGCTCGGAGGTTCGAACAGAGTGACCTTAGTGGTCTCCGCTCCTTCCCCGTCAAGGGCTTCGACCAACACCTGATCTTCTACCGCCCGACCGAACACGGAATCGAGGTCCTGCGCGTTCTCCAAGGCGCGCGCGACCTTGGAGCCATCTTCGACGACTAATCCGATGAACGACATCTGCAAATCGTGCGGGGCCGAGCTTCCGCCGACCCCGTGCGGCGAAAAGCGCCGCCCTTGCCCGAACTGCGGAGAGACCGCGCGGGTCATCCAAGCGAACGTCCACGCGATGGCAGGAGCCGCCTCCTGTGAGGCGAAGGGCATCGTGATTCGACCGGACCCGGCGGTCCTTGAGCTGACTGTCCCGGACGTGGAGGTCGTGGTTGCCGAGCCTCCGGACGACGCTGCTTCCAGGGGGCGTTCCATCGTGGGACGTCGCATGCTCGCTTACCTTGTGCTCAGGGAAGATGCGCGTCTCGCTGCGGCTGATGGTGGTCCGAACTTCGACGAGATGCTCTGGCGCGTGCACGCGCTTTTGACGGCCATGGAACGCGAGGCCGCGAACGGAGACTACGATGGTTGACCTGAGCCACATCCAGAAGCAGTTCGAGGAACTCGAAGCGTCGATGACGCCTGAAGAACGGGCGGAAAGGGGTCGGAAACACCAAGAGACGCTCTCCAAGCTCGCCCAGCAGCAGGAAAGGAACCTGGCTCCCTACCGGCAGATGGAGCGGCTGCTCGCGCCCTACCGAGCGATCGAGGACGCTCTCGCCCAGGTTGAGCTCACCAGGGAATTCCGACGGCTGGCTGAGCCGTCCCTGTTTGAAGTTGCGCTCGCCGGACTTACTCGTGCCGACGAGATTGAAAGCTCGCAGGCTCAAATGGCAGGGCCGTCATCTATGGTCGGAGCTACGGCCGAGCTCCTTCGGATCCGCGACATCGAGAGTTCGCTCGTGCAAGCTCTTGGCCAGTCCGCAGCGGAAACGACGCTTTCAGAGCTCGCGCGAATCACGGCCATTGAGAGCACTCTTGGACTTGGACTCAAGACGCACGAGCTTCTTGCGGAGCCGCTCGGGCGGACGATGTTTGCCGAACTCGAGGCGATGCGCCTTCAAGAGCAGCTACTTCAGGACGCGCTGAACCCCAGGTCGCTCATCGACGAGTCGTTCCGACGCTTGGCTGACCCGTTGCCTCTCGACGAGTCGATGATGGCCACCGGGCTCGGCAGCCTCGCAGATGGCTACAGGGACCTACTGTCCTCCGACCCGCTTCCCTACCTCGACCCAAACGCAGGTGTGGCATTCGTCGACGACGACGAGCCCACTACAGAATCGGAGCTGGAGACCGCCGACACGAGCTCACCAGGTCGCTTGCCTCTCAAGGCGCGCCGAGTGGCGGCGTACTACGTGTTCCTGGATGACATCCGCCGTGAGCCCGAGGACAGCATCATCATCGACTACCTCGTCGAGCGGCTATGCGCGTTGCGAGATGCGATGATTCGCGAAATCGAAGACGGCCTTTACTAAGCGAGCGGCCGGTGTTCCTCCTCACGCACGTAGCCGACGACGGCACTGAGCAGATCTTTCACGTCGACCAGGTCCAGCCCTTGGGCTTCGAGGCGTTCAGCGACTGCCTTCGTGACGGTCGACGCTCGCACCCCACCGTCATGTGCGGCACGCACAGCGACGCAAACCACCGAACGGGCGCGACGGCTGGTGAGCGCGTCCGGATGACCTTTCCGCTCGAGTTCAACGAGCGAATCCCTTTCTACGGGCTCGTCGATGGCGGTGTCGTTCCTCCGATGTACCTGCCACCGGAGTGCGTCTTGGTGCTCGACCGCAACGTCGTCGCAGCGCTCACCCGACCAGGAAACTCGAAGCATCCGGAATCGCAAGGCGAGGCATGGATGTTCGAGTTCCTGAACAACTCAGCGCTCAAGCTGAATCCGACGCTGGGGGCGTTCGAGGGGACAAACCGACAGACCCCTAAGTTTGAAGAGTTCCGGGCCGATGTGCTGGCGACGGCAAGCGCCATACGGGCTCGTCTACCGAAGGTACAGGTCGCGCAGCTCACGGACGACGTCCTGTTGCAGCTGCACGCCTGGCGGACCTCTTTCGACGCGCGCGCTGAGTTGGAGCGCGGTTTCCTCCTAGCTGTGGCTCCGCTTTTGAAAGACGCAACTGCAGCGTCACGCCTCAAGTCGGCTGAGGAAGCTGTTCTTCGAGAGGCTCGGGAACGGGGCCTGGAGATGTGCTTCGTCGTGCTGACGGCTCTGGCAATGCTGTACGAGTCGCCCGGAGGAGCTGACGGAGGCGCTGCTCGCGCCGTCCTGAAGCCCGCCGACTCCTACAGCGAGGCCGATGCCTACAACGCGCTCGCCGACCTGCGGCAGCTCGAGGTTCTTGCCGCGTCCCGTGGCATGCTTCAGTCTGTCGCCCTGCTGACGGCCGACCAGCGCTTGGCGCTTCTCTGGTGCGGACTCGGTGTTCAGAACGTCCAGGTCGGAGTAAGAAACACGCGCGTCAGGCTGAACCCGGACCCAGCCCTGTTCGCTCGACTCCCCGCGGAGCAGAGGAGCATTCTGTTCAAGAAGAGCTGATGGGTTCGTGCCGGAACGAACGTCCGCGTCCGGTCTGGCGATGGTCCCAGAGCATTGATCCGCTCCGCGCCACGGCGATGATCGAATCCATCCAAGCAGTCACCGATGTTCAGCACCGATGCGATGGTCGAGCGGCTCGCTAGCTGGGGCCCACCCGATCTAGGCCTAGCGGCGTTCGGAAGTCAGCGCAGCAACGACTTCGCCTGCCGACTCTACTCGCTCATGCTCACGTGCAAGCAGTGCGGCGCGGACCCCGAAGCGAACATCGAGGGCGTGCTCGTGCGCGTCTCGAAGACGCCGGCGTGGGGGCGCGAGCCTCTCGCTGTGGGCGTAACAGGCGGGGGGGCTCGCCGGAGGCGCTGGTCAACGGCGGTCGGGCACGGGCGTACTGGACGCGTACATGTCGTTTGCGGATGGACACGAGGCCGCTTTCGGGGTAGGCCTCCCCTATGGTGGGCAAGGAAAGAGACCTCGAGTGGCTGAGGCGACAGCTTGTGAGGGCGCTTGCGGCCGACGACGACCTCTTCGACCTACTGGTCTTCAAGGGGGGAAACGCCCTGGCGCTGGTGCATGGAATTGGACTGCGCGCGTCGCTGGACCTTGACTACTCGCTTGCGGAGGAAGCCGAGAACAGCCAAGTCCTTGGGGAGACTCTGGAGCGTGCGCTGGGCGAAGGGCTTTCGCGGGAAGGCTTGATGCTGTTCGACTGGAACTTCAGCGTGAAGCCATCGACGCTGGCGCCCGGGCAGGACCCTCGATGGGGCGGATACCTCGGGGAGTTCAAGGTCATCGAAACGGAGTTATGGAAGGAGCTCGGAGAAGTTGTTGACCAAGCGCGCAAGCGTGCATGGGGAGTCACCGCCAGTGGAGGAGCTGCGCGGAAGTTCTGTGTCGAACTCAGCCGAAACGAATTCTGTGGGGGAGCGAGTGAGAAAGAACTGGGGGATGGCTATACCGTGAAGACATACACTCTTGCAATGATTGCCGCGGAGAAGCTCCGAGCTATTTGCCAGCAAATGCCAGAGTACTCCAAGAAACGGAAGGCGCGCGGCCGAGATTTCTACGACATTCACGCCATTGTGAGCGAGGCGAGTGTAGACTTGGCGTCACCAACGAACATGGAGCTGATTCGCGGGATGTTCGATGCCAAGTCGGTACCCTTGAAGTTACTTGGACTCATTGAAAAGCACTCCTTCTTCCATGAGGGCGAGTGGCCAGACGTACGGAACACTATTCCTACCTCGAAGCGCATGGATTTCGAGTTCTATCGCGAGTTCCTGATGGATGTCGTGAGCAAGCTAGAACCCCTGTGGGCAGAAGACACGCCATGACTCATCAAAGTCGGGGTCTTCCATTCCGTAATCGAGATAGAAGTCGAAGTCTGTCCCGAGGGCTCGAAGGCGCTTCAGCCCCTTTGTGCTGAAGCCGGCGCGTTCCATCAAGAATCCGATGGACTGATGATAGGGGTATTTGTAGTCGAGCGCACGGAGTGCCGCGAGCACGCGTGAGACAGAGACATTTCGTTCTCGCGCCGCCTTGTATGCATCGAGCACTTGGTAGAGGCCGCCAGCGTACGCTGGTCGAACGACGATGTCGACGAGCGTTCGTTCCAGTCCAGTCACACGTAGCGTCTCACCCGATGGCCCAACCATTTCCTCGACTCCGTACCCTTTGGTATTCTTTCCGCTTAGAATAGTGTAGCGACTCCCTTCGAGTTGGAAGGTGTAGCGAGATGCACGTTGTTTTCCTTTGAAGGATCGTGTTATGCCGCCCTGGGTGAGCGGGCCATCTTGGGGCGGCTTGGGGGTCTGCTCGCAGTTTATGTAGATGGTACGTGGGACTTGTTGCGTGAGGCCGTGAAGGAAGACGGCTGTTCCGTGCGTTAGGTAACCGGACTCTCTGATCGTGCTTGCGATTTCCAGAGGGGTGCATGCTCCCCAGATGTAGCGCGTTATCTCTCGATACTCGGACACCTCTGGACGGAGCTTTACCTGCCGTAACCCACCTTCTTGCTCGAGGGCGCTGATCAGCTGAGGCGCGCGAGTGCTTGCGGGGAGCTTCCAGGCCTCTCGCTGCTGGTCCAGAAGCGAACGGATGTCAGCTAGTCGGTAGGCACGGGGCCGTAGCTTGTCGAAGGACGAGACGATGGTCCTCTTGGAGTTCTCTAGGGAAGGTTTCTTGGGCATGGTGTGCTAGCTCCTACGTAAGGTATATATACCTTACGTAGGAGGAAGAACGCAAGAGATGGTTGGCGAAGCCGTAAGTCGCTGTCGTGAAGGGCTTTGCGTCGCTCAGATGTCTGGTGCTCAGGGGTAGGTGGGGCAGGTATATATACCTGCCCCACCATGTCAGCTGAAGAACTCGCCCCGGAGGGTCCTACTCAGAGGGTCTGACAGGGGGGGGGGCGAGGCCAACAGCTTGTGAGGTATATATACCTCACAAGCTGTTGGCCTTAGGAGGACATCCATCCAGGCCGCGGTACTGCTCACAGCGTCACGAGCAGAGGATGAGACTTCTCCCGGCTGTGGCATCGCCGCGTGGGTAGGGCGCTTCACTGTCCTTAGTGCGCCATCACGCGGCCGACCGCTTGGCGTTCGGCAAGAAGTCGCCGTCTAGCTGCCTCAAAGCCAGAACGGGGGTCACCCTAGACGGCGGTAGCTCTCGCATCCTGGGTAGCGGCCGGTTCCCGAAACTGTGCGCTCCAGCCGCTCCTCGTCGTACTGCCGGGCTCTGGGCGCCCAGTTCTGGCTCAGTATCGAGAGACCCCACGCTCCGCGAGCGCCACCTCACCACCCCCGCGCAGGTCCTGAGCGCGCGTCGCCAGTACGCGGCCGGCGGCGTCACCCAGTCCGCTCTCGCTCGTCGCTATGGCGTCTCACACTCGGCGATGGGCTACCTGCTGCGCGGCGAGAGCTACCGGGACGTCGGCGGTCCAGTGGGCACGCGCGGACAGCCCGCCACCAAGTGGAACGTCACCGAAGCTCGCCGGCTCCGCGCCAAAGGCTGGACCTACGACGAACTGGGCAACCGCTACGGCGTGTCGCACGTGCGGGTGTGGCAGGTGCTGAATCGGTAAAGCCCCGCGACACCAAATCGCCATTTGGGAATCGCCTTCATCCGCGAAAGCTAGAGCCGGTTGCCCATGGGCGGTTGGTGTGTTGATATCTCGTCTGTAGTGCTGAAGGCAGCGCTGGCTCGATCGTTAGAGTGGAGGAGACCCTGAACGAAGCATGTGATCCCCTCTTGCAGGGCGTCCGCGAGGATGAACTGATTCTGGAGGATTATGAACAGGCTGTGAGCCCTGCGCACGCCTTGGGGGAGCACGTGTATCGAGAGTGGCAAGCCGAAGAAGAGAATGCTCGCAGGCTCTCTCAACGAACGGGTTCGCTTGTCACGCTTGTCGCGGCTCTCCTGGGGGTAGGGCTCTTCAAGATCGAGGGAGCCTCAAAATTCGCTAGTGGGGCTCACTGGTCTGTTGTATTGACCCTTTGCCTCGGCCTAGTCTTTTTGACGATAGGACTCTGGATAGTCCTTCAGGCGGGGGCGAAAGGTCGGAACCAGCGTCAGAAACGAGGCAGGAATCACCATCGTGTCGCATCTTCTGCGCTTGCCTGGAGGCGCTCGCTCTTGCCGGAAGGCAAGAACTACGAGTTCCTTGCGGCGGAAGACATCCGAGAGATGGCCGCTCTGCGATGGCAGAGAGCCGCTGCGCACCTTCGGCGGATGAACATTCAGAAGCAGTCGGCAGTGGACAAGGGGCAGGTGCTCTTGTTACTTGCGGTGACGTCCGGCCTGGTTGCGCTCGTCCTCGTCCTTCTCGTCGACCACTAGCGTACAGGCTCAAGCTCGGCTAGAGTGCAGGGTGCGAGCCTCGGCAAGGAACCTCGAAATGACGATCAAAAAGGTAAGAACTGCTGGCGGCCGGGTCTTGGTGATCAAGACCAAGGTTGGTGTTGATGCCAAGCGGGTCAACCGCGTAAGAGCGGCGATCGATGCGGAGAAGCGTCGTCTTGCTACCGAAGTCAGAAGTGCACAGCTGCAGGCCGAGGGTGCGGAGAGACGAGCGAGCGAGGATCGAGGCTTCTTGGGACTAACCACCTCAACAGGGTAAGCGCAAGCTCCTCTAGTCGTATCCGGCCCGACCTCGAACACACCCAGATCTAGTCTGGTAAAGGACCCTTCCAACCCCTCCCTCCAAGCGGCCACAGCGCGGCCTCGTGCCGCAAGCTGGAGAGCGACTTGGAAGCATCGAAGACTGCCGGGGGCCTGTGCACTCGCACGGCGAGCCCGCAGGAAGGCGTGGGCGATGGCGGGACGACGCGGTGCGAGGGCCTGGTCACACGATCAGCATTCCCTGAACTCAAGGCCGAAGTGGTCTCTCGACTGCACGGCTTGCAGGACGCGCGGCTGATCCTCTAGGTCTCGCACCGTCGCAAGAACGGCATCTCGATGCGCCGTGCTTGTCCGCGGACCCAGGCAAACCTCGACGATGGCGCCCGTCGGAACATCCATGTTGCCGTGGCCTCCATCTGGCGCAGTACGAACGTAGCGCCACTCCCGCTCGTACGCCCAGTCGTCCGACTTGGTGCTGAGGATCTCGACCCAGTCAGAGTCGCCGAGGGGGAACAGTCGGGCCCGTTCGCCAGAGTACGTGACGGGGAAGGCAGGGACGGCCTCCCGGTCGCCCTCCGAGATCCCTCGGTATCCCACCGCGAAGCCCGAGGCCCCACCAGCGTAGTGAGACCATTCGAGAAGGCTGTCATTCCTCGCAGAGAGCGAGAGCACTCCGAGCTGAGAGAGGTCCTTGCGGTAGAACTCCTCAACGAACCTCTGGCGGTGGATGTCCGACCGAACAAGCAGGTCGCATCGCCAGCGCAGCTCATCGCGAGCTTCGGCGGGAGCTGCCTCGATCTCCGCTGCGATCAGAGCGTTCAACTCGTTGGCGGGCGGCAACGAGATCGCCGGGTAGCAGTCGAACAGGTCGTTCAGCTTCGGGGGCGAAGCGAGGAATAGCTTGCGCTCACCCAGGAGGAAGGGAAGGTCGCGAGTGAAGTCCGAGCGGAACTTGTACAGAATCGGCGGGGCGTCGTTGTGCAGCTGCATGGGAAGAGTACGGGTAGGTTTACGGCGAGCTCCCTTCAGGGGGCAGCACGCGTCTCGGAAGTGCGATCTTCTCGAAGGAGCAGATCAGATGTGGCTCGCGAGCCAATGACGACATGATCACCCGATTCGACAGAAACTCCGACCCCGAAGACTTCGCAGACTTCGAGTCCATCGAGGACCGAGACGACCTCCTAGACCTCGAGCTGGGCGACACGCCTTGCATCGACTGCGACGGCGCCCTCACGGCGATCGGCGCTATCGGCACGCGAGCAGCGCTTCGTTGCGACGACTGCTCTGCGGTCTGGCTGATGTCCCTGCGTGTAGAGACGGGCTGGGGTGACGACGACGAGGAGGAAGAGGATGACGAGGAGGAGTACTAGGTTCCTCCGTCGTCACGTCTGATCTTGAACTCGCGCGCTGGGCCGGGGCCTACATCCAGTCCACCCGCAGCCCGCTCGACAGGTTCGAGTTCGTGCCGCACGGACTGACGCCGCCCGGGTCGCGGTACCACGCCTGATAGTAGGTCGTCACGCCGGGGCCGGAGACGTTCCCTTGTTGCACGATCGACTGCGCGCTCGACGCTTCACCGCCGATGTCGAACCAGATCACCTCGAGCCGCTCGGTGGGGAAGCCCATGCACAGCTTGCCGTCTTTGAAGGGGACCGCGATCGGCATGGCGCCCTGCAACACGACACCCGGCTGCGAGGCGATGCCCTGCGCGATGTGGAGCTGCAAGTCGTCCGCGAGCACCGACGTTGAACCTGTGGCGGAGAGGATTGCACCGTGGCCAAGCGAATTGAGGCAGCCCTCATCGGACTCGAATGCACTCGCGTTTCCACACGGGCACGGTACGCCGTCGGTGCCGTCGCCGAAGCAGAAGGGGAGCACGGGCGCGGGCGGCGGCCCGAGTTGATAGGCGTAGACCGCTCCCGCGCCCTGACCTGAGTCGTCGTTCGGGTCGAGCGGGTCGAGGCTGGCTTCGTTGAGCGCGCCGACGATCAGCGTGTCTTCGTACGTCGTGAGCGTCCCGCCCAAGTTGTCGCCGAAGCCGGCGTTTGCGGCCTTAAGTCGAACGCGGAACGACCAGCCGAGTCCGACGGGATCGAACACGTGCACCGCGCCGGATCCGCTCAGGTTGTCGTTCGGCGGTCCCACCTCCCCCGAGGCCCCATCGCTGTCCTCGTTGGGAGAGGACACTGCGAGGAACCCATCGCCGAGAGCTACGCTCGCACCGAACCAATCTTCCTGCTGGGGGAAGGGCGCCTTGATGTACTCGGGACCCGTCCACACCCCCGCGATCTTCCGGAACACATAGGCCGCGCCGGCATTGTTTGCGCTGTCGTCGTTCTGGTCCGCAGTCAGCCCGGTCCAGGCGCCATCTTCGCGAGGAGCGCCGACCACAACCACATCGCCACGCACCGCTACAGACGTACCGAAGTAGTCGGCAGCGTCGGGGACGGGTGCTTTGAGATACGCCTCGAACAACCAGGAGTTGCCGCTGCGGGTGTAGACGTACGCGGCGCCAGCGTCGACGGCACTGTTGTTTCCGGGAGGTGCGCCGAATCCAAGGCCGCCGTCTTCGCGAGGCGCGCCGATGACGAGGGTGTCGCCGGAGATGGCGAGCGACGCACCGAAGCGATCGGTCGAGTGCCAGCCCGGAGGCGTCGCAATCTCGCTGAAGGCCGACCAGCCCGAGCCGCTTCGATGTGAGCTGTAGGCGCGGCCATCGATACTCGATCCGACGACTACCATGTCGTCCTCCATCACGATCGTTGACGGTGTGGAGCCGGAGTCCCAGTCCGAATGCGTCTTGACGCCACGAGGTTCCCAGCTGGACCAGACTCGCTCATAGAATCGCACTGATCCGGCGAAAGTGGAGGAGAC
>Ga0316209_1003594_pt1 | contig 10364 bp, 12 predicted proteins | sample 6monopyrite_MG_FD_204945 | JGI IMG/M metagenome (GOLD analysis project Ga0316209, IMG submission 204945) | Microbial mat bacterial communities from mineral coupon in-situ incubated in ocean water Damariscotta River, Maine, United States -... | ecosystem: Environmental > Aquatic > Marine >...
ATAAAAAACTGCGCCGTTGCTGAGTCTGGGTCATTGGTTCTCGCCATCGCTATCGTGCCGCGGGTGTTGTGCTTGCGGTTTTTCGATTCGTTGACAATAGGTTCACCCACTTCTTTTTCCGTCATGTCGGGAAGAAAGCCGCCGCCCTGAATCATAAAATCGCGGATGACGCGATGAAATATAGTGCCGTTGTAGTGGCCGCTATCGACATAGCTCAGGAAGTTTTCCACGGTGATCGGAGCTTGGTCGCGAAACAATCTCAGGGTGATATCGCCCTGGTTGGTCTTAATGGTCACCTGCGGGTTGGGCAGGGTGGTTTCCCCGGCTGCCATTGAGCTTCCGCCCCAAGTGAGCACCGCCAGAGATATCAAAATGTATTGCAGTGTCTTGTGAATTTTCATTTTAAGCCCAGCTAGAATTTTTGCGTCTGGTTGGCCACAGGCGTGGAACGACCAGCGCGATGATAACGCCCAATAGAACCGCAATGGCCCCATCCATAAATGCCTCGCTCTCCAGTTTGTCTTGCAGACGCTGGTTTTCCGCTTCGAGAGTCTCTACCTCCGAGCGCAGTTCTTCTGATTCGAGCACCAGGCGACTATTGTCTGTATTGAGTTGCACTGCTTTTCCCGATATTGCCTTTAGCTGTGCCAGTTCCTCCGTCGTGGAATCCAAACTGCCGGAGGTGTTCTTTACCTGCGTCAACAACTCCGCGCGCTCCTGCTTGAGGGCTTTGCTCTCAGCTCTGATGTTACGGTTCTGCTCGGCGAGAGACGCCGCTTTTCGCTCGGCCGCATCGACCTTGTTTTGAGCGGGAAGCTCTGTCATCAGATATTGGGTGCGAATCCAACCCTGAGTGCCTTTTACCGTGGTGATTTCTGCGTATTCACCGTTTTCCGAGGTTTTGCTTACCTCCAGCTGGGTGCCTGATGGAATACCGCGATGCGTGATCCGATAATTACTGCCGGGACCGCTGCGCAGCGGAATGAATTGTTTGTCGCTGACATAGCGGGTATCTGCGATTGTTGTGTCGGCCCAAAATGTCAGTAGAAGTAAAAAGAAGGCGAATACACGTTGCAAAATGATGTCCTTACTTATTGGGTTCGAGTTTGATTCGAGATCGGTTTTAGATGGTTGCGAGCTAGTGTACAACCGTTCCAGGGTAAAATTAAGCTTAAGGTAGAACCACTTTGTAAGGCTTTACAGTGACGGTCTTAAACACCCCTGCATCCACGTAGGGGTCTGAATCTGCCCAGGCTGTGGCGGCTTCGAGGCTCGGGAATTCCGCTATGATGAGACTTCCCGTAAAACCGGCTTCGCCGGGATCTTCAGTGTCCAGTGCTGGATGCGGCCCAGCGGCCAACAACTGCCCTTTATCGACGAGTTCCTGGATTCGCTGCAGGTGGGCGGGGCGAGCCTGCTGTCTTAGGGCTAAGCTGTTTTCAACGTCCTCACAAAGAATAGCGTAGTACATATCTATGGCCCCGGCTCGTCGGTGATGGCTTCTTCTTTGATATGAGGGCTGATCACGACGGCGGTCAGAATGGTCAGTAAGAGGGTAAAACCGATGGCAGAATACAATTTGTAGCTGACCCAGGTCTCCTCGCTGTAGTAATACGCCACATAAATGTTGAGTGCACCGACGACAAGGAAATTCGCTATCCACATGAGGTTTAGGCGGGTCCAGACCGACTTTGGTAATTGAATCTGGCTGCCTAGCGCGCGCTCCATCAGGTTCTTTTTGCCGATGAATTGCGACAGTCCAAAGGCCACTGCAAGCCCCCAGTTAAATATCGTAGGTTTCCACTGAATAAACAACTCGTTACGAAACGCCAGTGTCAGACCGCCGAACAATGTGACGGCGAGCAGCAGCCAGAGCTGCCGTTTCTCAAGTTCTCCGGTCATGATGTAGGCGATAATGACCTGGACGAGGGTGGCAACGATCAATATGGCAGTGGCCGAAAATATTCCGTCAAATTCGTAGCTCCAATCGCCTATGGAAACGACTTCTCCATTCATTTGGTAGGCGATAAAAAACAGGGCGATAGGGACAAACTCGGCCAATTGCTTCATAGATTTGGACTAGCTCCGACTGATATTATGTTCATTTAACGATAGATACTCGGGTTGGCTGACCAGCGCCTGAGATCCAAGCGTACTTAATTGCTAATAGATTTTCATACTCATACCACCGCCTCCGATGGCGCTCTGAGCCCGCCAGAGCTGTTGGATCGAGCGCGTGCTGCAGGTATTCGCCAACTGGCGATCACCGATCACGATACTGTAGAGGGCTACCGTGTTGCGCTGGAGCATTATACGCAAGTTTGCGATGAAGTAACTCTCATCCCCGGGGTAGAGCTGTCCTGCCGCTGGTCCGGCTGCACCATTCATATTCTTGGTCTGGGGATCGACCCGGATCACCCGGTGATGGTTGCCGGTTTACAGCGACTTGCTGAAGCAAGAATCGCCCGCGCCGACAAAATTTCCCAGCGTTTGGCTGCCCTGGGTTTCGAAGGTGCTCTGGCGGGGGCTTTAGAGCATGCCGGAGATAGTCAGATTGGAAGGCCTCACTTTGCCGCCTGGATGATCGAACGTGGGCATGTAAAAGATTTTGCCCAGGCCTTCGACAAGTACCTGGGTAGGGGTAAAACGGGGGATGTGAAGGCCTTCTGGCCCGAACTGGCAGAGGTGACCCGGTGGATTGTGGCTTCCGGTGGCGTGGCGTCGATAGCACACCCCTTGCAGTATCGCTTTACACGAATGAAGTTGCGCAGGATGGTGGTTGATTTCAAGGCGGCGGGTGGAGCCGCCGTAGAGCTTATCAACGGTCGCCAAACCATTGATCAAACCCAGGTACTGGAGCGCTTGGCTCGGGATTTTGACCTGGAGGTCTCCGCCGGCAGTGATTTCCACTCTGATCGCGCCTATGCGGCCCAATTAGGTGTAGAATTGCGCCTCCTTAAAAAGCTGCCAGGTGTCTGGCAGCGATGGTCCCCCCAAAGCGATGGATTAGCATAGAAGCGCGTGAGTCAGTTTTTCCAAATACACCCTGAAAATCCCCAGGCCAGATTGATCAATCAATCTGTGGACATCATTCGTGCCGGCGGCGTCGTGGTCTATCCCACTGACTCCGCCTATGCACTGGGCTGCCATATTGGCGACAAAAACGCCCTTGATCGTATCAGGCGTATTAGAAATCTGGACGCCCGGCATAATTTTACCCTGGTCTGTCGCGATTTATCTGAAATTGCCACCTATGCCAAAGTGGACAACACCGCTTATCGCCTGCTGAAGCATGCCACTCCAGGGGCGTACACTTTCATATTGAAAGCTACATCAGAGGTTCCCAAGCGCCTGATGCACGCCAAACGCAAAACTGTGGGGCTGCGGGTTCCAGACAATCCCATCGCGCAAGCTTTACTGGCGGGTCTCGGTGAGCCGATGATGAGCGTTTCGCTGATCATGCCCGGAGATGATTACCCACTGATAGACCCCTATGATATTCGCCAAACCCTGGAGCACAGTGTCGATTTAGTCATCGATGGCGGCTACTGCGGTATGGAGGCCACGACGGTGGTAGATTTGGCCGATGATTCTCCGCTTATTTTGCGCTCCGGGAAGGGCGATGTAACGCCATTTGGCAATTAGTCAGGTATACTTAAGCCTCTACTGAAGAAGGTATATTTGTGGCAGTCAACGACCTCGAATCTCAAACTGAACAAGCCTCGGCAGAAGCTGCAAAAATCGCTTCCGAGGGCGCTGACACCGTGAACCCCACTGCTTCGGGTTCCGCTTCATCGACCGCTCTGCCTGATAATTTCCCACAACAAGGTGAGATGCCCTTTGCGGTGGTCATGGGGCAAGCCGTCACCGAATTACCCAAAGACCTGTACATTCCGCCTCAGGCGCTGGAAGTGTTTCTCGAAGCTTTTGAGGGGCCCCTGGATCTGCTTCTTTACCTGATTCGTCGGCAGAATCTCGACATACTGGATATCGACGTTTCAGAGATCACTAATCAATACATGCAATACGTCGAATTGATGGATGCCGCCCAGTTTGAGCTAGCCGCAGAATATCTGTTGATGGCGGCAATGCTGGCGGAGATCAAGTCGCGCATGTTACTGCCTAGGTCGGTCGACATCGACGATGAAGAGGAAGACCCTCGCGCTCAGTTGATCCGCAGATTGCAGGAATATGAGCGATTCAAAAAGGCCGCTGAAGATATCGAAGAAATGCCTCGCATTGAGCGCGACACCTGGCTGGCAAGCGCCAACCCCCCGGATCTCCATCGCACGCGCGAGGACCCGGACGTCGATATGCGAGAATTGCTGTTAGCGCTCAGTGAAGTTATGCGCCGGGCGGATATGTTTGAAAGCCACCACATCACTCGCGAGACGCTATCAACTCGTGAGCGGATGTCGGAGGTCTTGGAGCGCTTATCGGGCCAGCAATTTGTTCCCTTTGTTTCACTGTTTACGTCGGGAGAAGGGCGCCTGGGTGTGGTAGTTACTTTCCTGGCAATTATGGAATTAATTAAGGAGTCTTTGGTGGAGATAGTGCAAACAGAAAACTTCGGCCCCATTCACGTCAAAGCAAGGTCAGAATAAGATGTCGGAAACCGGACTGGTTCAGATCATAGAGGGCGCCATTATGGCAGCAGGCAAGCCCCTGAGTGTCGCTCAACTCGGTGATTTGTTCGAAGAGTACGAGCGGCCAGATACCACCGCCATCCGCGAAGCCTTAAAGGAAGTGGCCGAGCGATGCGAAGGGCGTGGTTTTGAACTGGTTGAGGTGGCCAGTGGCTTTCGCTTTCAGGTGCGCCAGAATCTTAGCACTTGGGTGGCCCGCTTGTGGCAGGAGCGCCCTCAGAAGTACTCCCGTGCCCTGCTGGAAACTCTGTCGCTCATCGCCTATCGCCAGCCAATTACCCGGGGTGAAATTGAAGAGATCCGAGGTGTTGCTGTCAGCTCCAATATCATAAAGACCATGCATGAACGGGAGTGGATTCGCGTCGTGGGGCACCGCGACGTCCCGGGCAGGCCCGCCATGTACGCCACCACCCGGCAGTTTTTAGATTACTTCAGTTTGAAGAGTTTGGACCAGTTACCTGCGCTCGCCGAGATACGCGATCTCGAAACCCTCAATGCGGAGTTGGGCTTTGGAGAGCCGTTGCCCGACTCCCTGGCTAAAGAAGTGGCTGAGGCTAAGGGTGACGGCCCCGAGTTAACTGTAGTGGGTGGTACAGATCATGTTGACGCGGACCCTGCTGCTACAGGACCCGGGATAGAGGGCGATCTGGAGACGGATTCTGCAGATAACCTGGAAGGGGGCTTGGAAGGGGGCTTGGAAGAGAGCTCAGAAAGCAATGTTGCCGCAGAAGAGGTTGCGGATGCAGTGGAAGATTCAAACGACGCCGATGAGCAGGCTTCTGAGGAAGTCACTGCCGGTGCAAGCGTCGCTTCAGAGACGGATGAGTTGAATGCTCATGTGGATACCGATCAGGCAATGAATGTGGATGTTGAATCTGAGTCTCGCTCCTGAGCATGACTAAAAAACCGAATACTCCGCCGCCTGCAGCGCGCAAGGCCAAGCCTAAAAAAGCCCGACCCGAAGCGAAAGTCGAAACCCATCCCGAACCGGATTCGGCGCCCGCTGCCAGCGGAGAAAAACTGCAGAAAGTGTTGGCCAGAGCAGGTTTTGGTTCTCGCCGAGAAATGGAGCGCTGGATTGAAGAGCGTCGAATCACAGTCGACGGGCGGGTCGCTACCCTCGGAGACCGCGTAGACGGCAGCGCGCGTATAACCGTCGACGGCAAACCGCTCAAGGCGGCTCCCGCTGAAGAAACTCGCTGTATTTTGTATCACAAACCCACTGGAGAGGTCTGCTCCCGCAAAGACCCTCAGGGCCGCAAAACCGTTTTTGAACGCCTTCCGAAGTTGAAGTCAGGTCGCTGGATATCGATTGGTCGGCTCGACTACAACACCTCCGGCTTGCTGCTCTTTAGTACCGATGGTGACTTGGCCAACGCGCTAATGCATCCTTCGTCCAATATCGAACGCGAATATATGGTACGGGTGATGGGCGATGTGCAACCGGAAATGCTCGAGCGCATGGTAGAAGGTGTCATGCTGGAGGATGGCGTTGCCAGGTTTACCGACGTGCAAGACGGTGGTGGAGACGGCATTAATCGCTGGTTTTACGTAGTGTTAATGGAGGGGCGCAATCGCGAGGTACGGCGTTTGTGGGAGTCTCAGGGGCTTACGGTTTCTCGCCTCAAGCGCGTGCGCTATGGCGAGGTGTTCATACCTTCGCGTGTTAAGCAGGGTCAGTGGTGTGAGCTCGAACGCAAAGAAGTGAAAAGTCTGTATCGCATGGCCGGCCTGGGCGCCAAAGAAGTTAAGCGCGGGACGATAAAGGAGCGCCAGGTGATGGAGCGACAATTCGGCAAGCGCCAAGGTCGTGGTTTGGCTCGCAAGAAAGGTAAGTTTTAAGGGATTAAAATATCCGCACCGCTATCTATTGGGCGTTAAAGGTTTGGCCTGTCACGCCGATGCTGTCCTCACTCATCAAGTACAGATAAGTATCCATAATTTCTTCAGCAGTCACGTTGTCTGTGGGTGATTCTCCCGGATAGGCCGCGCGGCGCATTGCGGTTCTAGTTGCTCCAGGGTTCAAGGTATTGACTCTCACATTTGAGCTGTCTTCCAGTTCAGCTGCCAACACTTGCATCAGGCCCTCGGTGGCGAATTTTGATACGGCGTATGCGCCCCAGAAGGCTCTACCGATTCGCCCTACACTGGAAGTTGTAAACACAACAGAGCTTGTCGGAGCGGCTTTTAGCATTGGTAAGAGATGGTGAGTTAGCAAAAAATGGGAGTTGACGTTGATCTGCATGACATTGCACCAAACCTCAAAACTGGCATTTTCGATGGGTTTAAGCTCGCCCAAAATACTGGCGTTGTGAAGTAGGCCATCAAGATGTGGAAACTCGTTGGCCACTGAATTTGCACAGGCACTGCCTTCCTCGGTGCTTGCAGTGGCCAAATCCATGACGGAGATTGCGGGCTGCGGACCCCCGCTCGCAAGTATCTCGTCGTAAACAGCTTCGAGTTTCGCAACGGTGCGCCCGAGTAGAATCACTGTTGCTCCGTAGCTCGCGTACTGTAACGAGGCGGTTTTTCCAATACCGTCCCCAGCCCCCGTCACCAGGATAGTCTTGCCCTCCAGGGTATTGGGTTTGGCTTGGTAATCAGCGGGGATTTTGGAGATTTGCATGAGGGAAAGTCCGCGTGTAGGTCAGGGTTTAGGGCAAGATTAGGCTCAGTAGCTCACTGCTGCTTTTGGCGATAATGTTGGCATTCCAGCTTGCTGGGTCGTCCTGCGCCTCAATATAGCCGTAGGCGGCTGCAATCGTATAAATACCGGCACTGCGACCTGCATCGATATCGCGGACGTGATCGCCCACATAAATAGCTTCGTGGGGTGCACAGTCCAGTTGCTTGCAATTGAGATAGAGGGGCTCGGGATGAGGTTTGCGATTGCTGACATCATCAGGGCAGACCAGACTTCCCATCGCAGGTTGTATCGACAATCTTTCGAGCAGGGGCTCCGCATAGGCGCGTGGCTTGTTGGTCGATATACCCCAGCTGATACCGCGGTTATGAAGCGCGTCTAGCAGATCCTGAATGCCGGGATAAAGTGTGGCGGTAGATCCCAGCACGGTACTGTAGATTTCGAGTAGGCGCAGTCTTTTGTATTCGAAGTCCTCATCGGTTTCGCGCAGGTCGAGGGAAAGTGTGACTAGCGCCTTGGCGCCATTGGATACGTTGGTACGAATGAGTTCACTATCCATCGGTGGTAGATCGTGCTCAGCCCGAAGCTGCTGGACTACCACAACGAATTCGCCCGCCGTATCGACCAGCGTTCCGTCCAGGTCAAAAATCACTGACTTTAAGTTTCCGGGCAGTTTACTCAAGCGGGTTTGCTCGCGCGAATCATATAGTTGACCGAGACATCCTTCGCATCGAGTCGATAGTTTTGGGTGATTGGGTTGTAGAGCAATCCGGTCATGTTCTCCATCACCAGCCCGGCGTCCCGGAGCCAGCCGGCCAGTTCTGAAGGCTTGATAAAGCGCGCGTACTCGTGCGTTCCAGCCGGCAAAAGCTTGAGCAAATGTTCGGCTCCAACAATAGCAAACACGAAGGCTTTCGGATTGCGATTGATGGTTGAAAAATAGAGGCTACTGCCGGGTTTTGCCATGTCGGCACACGCTGCGATCACAGATCCCGGATCGGGTACATGCTCCAGCATTTCTAGGCAGCATACTATGTCGTAGTGCTCCGGTTGATCCTGGGCCATTTGCTCCGCTGTGCACTGGCGATAGTCCACCTCAACACCCGATTCAAGTTTGTGTATATTTGCAACGGTCAGCGGCGCCTCGCCCATATCGATACCTGTTACGAGAGCGCCGCGCTGGGCCATAGACTCCGCAAGTATTCCGCCACCGCAGCCCACGTCTATCAGTTTCTTGCCGGCCACTGCTGAATGTAAGTCGATAAAATTGGCGCGCAGCGGATTAATCTCGTGCAAGGGTTTGAACTCACTGCCTCTGTCCCACCAGCGCGAGGCGAGAGCCTCGAACTTGGCGATTTCCTCGGGGTCGACGTTGTTGCTGGTCTTCATGTGCTTACTTCGCTTGTGTTGCTATGGAGGTGTGACTTTGGAGGCGTTGCTGCCAGTTTTCGATGCGTTTTGACAGGCCTGTAATGTCGATTTGGGTGAGCGAGCGATCTCGCATTACAATCTGGCCATCGATCCAGCTGTGCGTGACCTGGCTGCCATTGCAGGCGTAAACCAGTTGCGATAGCGGGTTGTGCAGGGGTTGTGTTTCTGGGCCACTCAGATCTACGGCGATGAGATCGGCAGCTTTGCCAATTTCGATGCTGCCCACTCGATCGTCGATCCCCAAGGCGACAGCGCCTCGAATCGTCGCCATCTCAAGGGCCTTATTCGCGGGTAGTGCTGTGGCGTCCGCACTGTGTAGTTTGGCCAGTAATGCGGCACTGTGCATTTCTTTGAACATATTGAGACTGTTGTTACTCGCTGCACTGTCTGTACCCAGTGCTACATTGACGCCACGTGCCAGCAGTTTTGATACGGGGCAGGCGCCAGAGGCGAGCTTCATATTGGACTGCGGACAGTGGATAACATGTGATTGAGTATCGGCGAGTAGATCGATGTCCTGCTCACCGAGGTCCGTCATGTGCACACATTGAGTCTTGGGGCCCAGCAAACCCAGTCGATGCAGAGAATCCAATGGCCGCTCGCCGTGTTCTTCGAAGGCTTGCAACACTTCTCCGCGGGTTTCATGGAGGTGAATATGTACCGGCAGGTCCAACTCATTGGCCAGCGTCGCTATTTTTGCCAGTGTTGGCTCCGAGACCGTATAGGGTGCGTGTGGTCCAAATACCACAGATACGAGTTCGCTGTGCCGGAACTGCCGTAAGAGTTTTATTCCCTTGCTGATATATTCATCTGCATCGTTTGCCCAGATGGTGGGGAAGTCGAAAATGGGGAAGCTAATTTGGCAGCGCATACCCAGTTTTTGCGCGATTTCAGCGGTCACATTAGGGAAAAAGTACATGTCGCTGAAACTGGTGGTCCCGCTGCGTATCATTTCAGCGATGGCCAATTCAACGCCATCGGCGACAAACTCCTCGCTGACATGTGCGGCCTCCGCCGGCCAGATATGCTCCTCCAGCCACCGCATGAGCGGCTGGTCGTCCGCGTAGCCGCGCAGCAAGCTCATCGCTGCGTGGCCGTGGCAGTTGATTAGTCCCGGCATGACGGCGTGCCCAGCCAAATTGTGTACATTTGAAGCGGAAATCTTCTCAGCCTCAGGGCGTGGCAGTACAGCGACAATTCTCGAGTCGGAAACCACTACACTGTGCTCCGCAATCAACGCCGACTCACCCGTCATCGGTACGACCCAGTCCGCGTGAATGACGGTATCTGCAGAGATGATTTTGTCCTGCATGCTCTATCTACTATCCCTTGCCAAAATGTCAGTACAGCAACTCAATACAGTCTTTGAAAATGCCTGTCTCGACAGCGATTTTGTCGCTAGCGGCGCAGTATAACCGCAAAACAGTATTGGACGCCTAGGCTGGTCACAATTGTCGTCGAAAATCGGCAAAAACATAGCGATCGGGTCGCGAAATCCGTATAATAGACTGGTTAAATTCAAGGGGTGCCGAGCATTGCTCAGCGAGCTACCGAGCACTCTTCGCATCAGGGCCGCAAGAGCAAAATAATGCCCTATCTCCGCAAGTCAAGGAAACCGTAGTACATGGGTGAAATAGCCAAAG
>Ga0316209_1003595_pt1 | contig 10363 bp, 9 predicted proteins | sample 6monopyrite_MG_FD_204945 | JGI IMG/M metagenome (GOLD analysis project Ga0316209, IMG submission 204945) | Microbial mat bacterial communities from mineral coupon in-situ incubated in ocean water Damariscotta River, Maine, United States -... | ecosystem: Environmental > Aquatic > Marine > Coastal...
ATGGTGTACTCATATAACTGGGGAGGATTGGGTTGGATAGATCGTAATGGTGTTTTTGGGTATTTTTATCATTGGATGTTTCCTTCATGGTTGACAGGTTATAATGTAGTTATTGCAAGATATTTTATTGTTTTTACAATGACTGTTTCATCGTTTTTATTGTACTTCATTCTTGTTAGGTATCTGAAATTTCCTATAGTATTATCTTTTGTTATTGCTGTTCTTCCCAATATCATACCTTCGATGTGGCAAATTCCTGCTGGTGTGAATTTGTCATATCCACCAAGGTATTTATTACTGTATTTACTTTCTTTGATATTTGTATTGGAATACATAACTTCAAGAGAAAAGCAGCCAATTTATTTGTTGCTAGGTATTCTTTTTTATTATCTATTCAGTGGTGTTGATATAGCAATATTTACACTTCCTTTCACGATTGTATTTATAATGTATCTTAGTAATGGAAGAGATACAGCTTTTCATGTATTAAGTGCATTTACTGTTATTACTATCGTAAATTTAATAGAAGTTCATCTAAAATCAAGAGTAAAACCAGTCGAGCAGAGTTTAGATGTAATATTCGATAGAGTTCTAATTGTATTTGAATGGATGTCGCCCACGCCAGAATTAGGCGGGCAGTGGGTATTGTTTGCGCTAATTTCTTTATGCTTAATTGCGATATATTTATTATGCATAAAACGAAATTTAGTCTTTACCAGTGAACATGGTTTGGAGTTAACTTCAAGAAAGTACTATGTCGTGTTTTTGTATGCTGTTTTTTCTATATGGCTGATCTCAAATTCATTTGTTTTTATTGAAAGAGTCAACGCATTTGAAGAGAGGTACTTTTATATATCATCGTATGGAATGTCTTTTTTGTTGCTACTTTCGTTGTATGTTGTCCTGCGGTATTTTACTAAAAATCATAATTATATCAACTTAGTTTTGATTTTAATAATTGCGTATGTCGGTTATAGCAAAGTTCTCTTTACAGAAAAACAATTTCAACAATACAATAAAAATATTGCAATTTTGAAGAATCATGAGCTCGGTGATAGTGTTAAAGCTCGATCACAAATTGTAGTGGCTGAATGGTTGGATGGGCCATTTTATGGTATGGGCTGGAATAGATCGTCTGGGCAAATAAGATATGCATATGGCCGCAATGATATTAATGGATTGTTAGTTCCTAAAGATGATCAATATCACTTTTCTAGCCACATTAATAATCATAAAAAATGGGCTTCAAATTATTATGCAACGGGATTATCTACCGATTTTCCTATCTATCTTTTTAAACTTTCTGGTGATGAGATAATACAAGTTAGATATATGTTAGAGTATTTAGATAGTTCTGAATGGATAATATATCAGTTTGATTTGCTTACAGGTCTCTCGTCTGTTCTTGAGAGAGGTAATGGAATGGACGATTATCATGCTAAAGTTGAATTATTAAAAAATCGCGGCATTGAGCAGAAAGATATACTCTGGGGTGGAGCTTGATGATGTCTGGGAAAAAGTTAATTTTATGAATACGAAAAAAACTATTCTAATCACAGGTGGTGCTGGTTTTATTGGCTCAGAAGTTATTAGGCAGTATATTAATGATACTGACTTCAATGTTATAAATATAGATAAGTTGACCTATGCTGGAAATTTAGAGTCATTAGAAGATGTAGCGAATAGCGACAGGTATGTTATTGAGAAAATAGATATCTGTAATATTTCTGCACTGCATGAAATCTTTAGTAAATATCGCCCTGACGTTGTAATGCATTTAGCAGCTGAGTCACATGTTGATCGTTCAATTGACGGGCCGCAAGCATTTATTGAGACGAATATAATTGGCACATATAATCTACTTGAGGTATCGAGACTTTACTGGAATGAACTGGATGATGTAGGTAAAGAAAAGTTTCGGTTTCATCATGTTTCTACCGATGAGGTATATGGAGACTTAGATTTTAATGAAGCAGATTTATTTACTGAAATAACTAGCTATAGCCCAAGCTCACCATATTCTGCTAGTAAGGCCTCATCCGATCATTTGGTTCGAGCATGGAATAGGACTTATGGACTGCCTATCATAATAACTAATTGCTCGAATAACTATGGACCATATCAGTTCCCAGAGAAGCTTATTCCATTGGTGATTCTTAATGCTCTTGAAGGTAAGCAACTGCCTGTATATGGAAAGGGTCTGCAAGTTCGTGATTGGCTTCATGTGGAAGACCATGCCTACGCACTTCGATTAGTTTTGGAACAGGGCAGGGTTGGAGAAACATATAATATAGGCGGGCATAATGAAAAGAAGAATATTGATGTTGTAAAAAATGTTTGTAAGTTATTAGATGAAATGCTGCCAGAATCTGAATTTATTCCACATGAATCGTTGATCAAATATGTGTCTGATAGGCCTGGTCATGATTTAAGGTATGCAATTGATGCTAGTAAAATTGAGATAGAACTTGGATGGTTACCTAACGAAACTTTTGAAACAGGTCTAAAGAAAACAGTTAAATGGTATTTAGAAAATAGAACCTGGAGTGATCGTGTTTTAGACGGGAGTTATAAAAGGGAAAGACTGGGAGTATCGGATAAATGAAAGGTATTGTATTAGCGGGAGGCTCAGGTACTAGGCTCTATCCAATTACAAAAGGAGTCTCTAAGCAGTTGCTACCAATATATGATAAGCCAATGATCTACTATCCCATATCGGTATTGATGTTGGCGAATGTAAAAGATATTCTGATAATCACAACAGAAGAAGACCAAGATGGATTTATAAGGATGCTTGGAGATGGGAGTGATTTTGGAATTAATCTTACATACGCAATACAAAAACATCCCGATGGATTAGCTCAAGCATTTATTATTGGTGAGGAATTTATTGGTGAGGACAATGTATGTCTTGTTCTTGGCGATAATATATTTTGGGGGCATGGATTTACTCCGCTGCTTCAGCGTGCGGCAAGTAGAAAGAGTGGTGCAACTGTATTTGGGTATCAGGTACAAGATCCAGACCGTTTTGGCGTTGTAGAATTTGACGATGATAATAAAGCTATTAGCATAGAAGAAAAGCCAGAAACACCTAAATCTAATTTTGCGGTTACAGGCTTATATTTTTATGATAATCAAGTGGTGGAAATGGCAAAGCAAGTGAAGCCATCGCACAGAGGTGAGCTCGAGATAACTACAATAAATCAAATGTACTTGGAAAGAGGAGCCTTAAACGTTGAGTTATTAGGAAGAGGTTTTGCCTGGCTTGACACTGGTACCCATGAAAGCCTCTTAGAAGCAGCCATGTTTGTAGAAACTATAGAAAAGCGACAAGGTTATAAAATAGCTTGCTTAGAAGAAATTGCTTGGAATAATAAGTGGATGACTACAGAGCAAGTCTTACAGGTTACAGAGTCTCTTTCAAAAAATGGGTATGGTAAGTATCTGAATCGTTTAATGAACAACAAAATATGAAGATAATTGTTTTAGCTGCAGCAGAGCGTGGTCGGCGATGTTTGGCAGCATTATATGAATCTATAACAGATGAAGATGACGTAATAGTTTTCACGTTTAAAGAAACACAATGGGAGCCTCCATTTGTGTCAGATATTGATGAGATAGCAAAGCTTAATAATTCAAAATTTTTTGTAACATCTAAAGTTCATTCTGATGAGTATTCAGAGTATTGGCAAAGCGGATGTGATGTTATTTTTGTTATAGGATGGAGGTATCTAATTCCATCTAGCGTATATAATTCAGCAAAACTGGGTTGCTTTGTATTTCATGATTCTTATTTACCAAATTATAGGGGATTTGGGCCAACTGTATGGGCGATTCGAAATGGTGAAGAATATACAGGTACTACGCTATTTAAAATTAGTGAAGAAATGGACGAAGGAGCTGTACTATATCAAAGCAAAATCAAGATTAAAGATGACGAGTATATCTCTGATGTTATGGAAAAAATCACATCAGAAAATGAAGTTATTATAAAGAAAGCATATCGAGATGCCAAAATAAATAAAATAACTTTCTCAGAACAAGATCATTCTCGTGCAACCTATACGTGTAAAAATATACCTGATGATTTTAAAATTGACTGGAGTAGTACTGCTCTAGCTATTAGAAATTTAATTCGCGCGTATTCGAAACCGTACTCCGGTGCTTTTACCTATTTAGATGGAAAAAAACTAAAAATTTGGTCGGCAGATATTGAGGTAGTCTCTAATTATATTGGGTATATTCCAGGTCGAGTTAAATCAATAAATCAGGATGGTACAGTGACTGTGTTTTGTGGAAAGAACAGTGCGTTGAAGTTGAAGTACGTATCTTTAGAGCAGAGCAAAGCAGTACTTGCTAAAAATGTAATTAAAAGTATATCGAGTACATTAACGTAAAGTATATATTATTAAATATAAGCAACTTTCATGGTAATAGTTTGTTTATTATGTAAGTAAGGCAATAGTTGATGTGGTATTGAGTTTGAGTGTGTATTTTATTGAGATGACTGAGGTGTCAACTAGTTAAGTTCTGCTAATAACTCAAATGATTAATTAAATGATAGGACTAGTTGATGAGAAATAAAGCTAAATTAATATCTGTGGTAGTGCCGGTTTATAATGGTGGGCATACAGTAGCAGAGCTTGTAGAGAGAATAATAACGACACTAGATGAAGAATATGACTCATACGAATTAATACTTGTAAATGATGGGAGTTCAGATAATAGTTGGCAGCTAATTACGGATTTGTCACATAAGCATAATGGCGTTGTTTGTGGTTTAAATTTGATGCGTAATTATGGACAACATAATGCTCTATTGGCGGGTATTCGAAGCTGCAACGGTGATGTAATAGTCACAATTGATGATGATTTACAGCATATGCCAGAAGATATACCGCTGTTATTAAATCAATTATATAAAGGGAATGATGTGGTATATGGTGTACCTAAGAAATTAAATAATAGTCTTTTTAGGAATATTACCTCGTCATTTATTAAATCAGTACTAATAAAGAGTCTGGGAATAAAACATGCAGGTGAAACAAACTCTTTTAGAGTGTTTGATTCAAAGTTGCGTGAAGCGTTCTCTGAGTTCAAGTCACCTCAAGTATCTATAGATGTAATGTTGACTTGGGGAGCGAAAAATATCGACTCTATAGGAATACATCATAAAGAGCGTTCATTAGGTTCATCTGGTTATAGCATTAAAAAATTATTGAAATATGCAGTTACCATGATTACTGGATTTAGTACCCTGCCTTTAAGAATTGCGTCGTATATTGGCTTTGTATTTATGCTTCTTGGTTTTTGTATTTTTGCTTATGTTTCTGTTCGGTATTTTGTGAATTCTGAAAATGTTCCAGGGTTTGCATTTTTATCATCGATAATAGCAATTTTTTCTGGGGTACAACTGTTTTCATTGGGTGTAATAGGTGAGTACTTGGCAAGTGTGCATTTGCGCGCATTAAATATGCCAACATATGTGATTGAAGAAAAGGTTTTTAAAGAATAAATAATACAGTCTAAAGTGATTGTAATACTTTTTGTGAGTTTGAGAACTCAAGGTTAGTTGCAAGCATATAACGTTTTATAGTACGTGGCATGTTATAAATACGAATGACTAGAGTTTATTATAGGTGTATCTATATTAAGGTGTGATGAATGAGTGGTCGTATTATAAAGTTTAATGAACCGTATATTACGGGGAATGAGATTGATTATATTAAAGAGGTATTCAAAAATAATCATTTTCAGGGTAACGGTCCTTTTACTAAAAAGGTGCAGTCACTACTCGAGAGCTATCTGGGTGTTAAAAAGGTATTGCTGACAGATAGTTGTACTTCTGCATTAGAGATTTCTGCGCTTTTATTAAAACAAACTGATAATGATGAAGTTATATTGCCATCGTATACCTTTTCAAGTACTGCTTCAGCTTTTGCTCGAGCAGGGTATAAGCTAGTTTTTGCAGATGTAGATCCTAATGATATGATGATAAGTAGTAATAGTATATCTGAAAAAATAACTGTGAATACTAGAGTTATTGTTCCAGTACATTATGCCGGTTTATGTTCTGATTTGGATCCTATTTTAAAGTTAGCTGAGGCAGCAAATGTAGATATTGTGGAAGATGCGGCACAAGCTTTAGGGTCTACATATAAAGGCCAGAAGCTAGGTACAATAGGTCGGTTAGGGTGTTTTTCATTTCATGAGACAAAAAATATACATGCAGGGCTTGCTGGTGCATTAATTATTAATGATGAAAGCTTAATTGAAAGAGCAACCTATGTATGGGAGAGAGGGACAAATAGGGAGGCTGTATTAAATGGGGTTGCTGACAAATATACATGGGTTGAAATTGGAGGGAGCTTTTATCCGACGGAGCTTCAAGCAGCATTCCTCTTAGCTCAATTAGAGTCATTAGATGTTAATTTGTCAGAGAGGAAAAAAATTTATAACGTATATAGTGATAATCTAGCTGGTTTAAAAATGGACAAATCATTACATTTTCCAGAGGCAGCTAATAACCAAGTAATTAACTACCATGCCTTTTTCATTGTTTTAAAATCGGAGAAAGAGTGTGACTATGTGCGAGAATATTTGCTAGACCATAAGGTAAGTGCTTACATAGGATATGTTCCTCTGCATTCATCACCTGTAGGTATAAAAATGGGTAATAGTTGTGAAGATTTACCAATAACTGAAGAATACTCGAGGCGAGTTTTAAGGCTACCTCTACATAATAATATGAGTGTTGAGGATGCGGAAAATATCTGCTCATATATAAAGGAGGCTTGTCAGCATGGCACTACATAAGAGTAATGACGCCGGAGACTTTCAAGAGATTGTAAAAAAATATGAAAGCTTTTTAACGGATACTGCTCAGATTTCAAATAGTGATAATCTAAGAATAGAAACTCAAATAGAGTCTTTGAAAGATTGGTCTTCAGTATACTCATATGAAGAGCTTAAAAAATGGTATCTTGACCAAAAAAATAATTGTGGAATGTCGGTTATTGACATACCTTTATCAGAATGTAGAGGATGGAGATTAGATAAAGATACAGGTGAGATTAAACATAAAAGCAATGAGTTTTTTAAAGTTCAAGGTGTGAGAATTTCAAATAGTGATAGTCGTGAAGTAGATACTGGTTGGGATCAGCCAATAATAACACAGATAGGTTACGATGGCGGCTTACTAGGTTTACTACGGAAAAGAATTAATGGTGTACCCCATTACCTTATTGAGGCTAAAGCAGAACCAGGAAACCCTGATTTACTCCAAATTAGTCCAACATTGCAGGCTACATTTAGTAATTTAAAACGTGCACATGGTGGCAGTAAACCTAAGTTTGCAGAGTTTTTTGAAACTCCTGATAGTGTATCTGGTTTAGTGTTATTTAATCAGTGGATGTCAGAAGATGGTGGACGGCTACATCTAAAAAGAAATAAAGGTATGCTAATCGAGATTTCAGAAGACTTTGACCTAGGAGTTATACCCTCAAGCTTTGCTTGGGTAAGTCTATGGCAGCTCAAGGCATTACTAAAAGAGAATTCTTGGGTAAATCCCCATATTCGTGGAATTATATCGCATTTATAAATACTGGGGACGTATTGTATGCTTAAGATTGCTGTTTGGGGAGTTGGTGAGCATGCTATTAGGAATGCTATACCAGCTTTAAAAAAAGCCAGCGGTATTGAACTGTATGGGCTTTATTCGCGAGATGAAGAAAAAACAAAAGAAATAGCAACAAAGTTAAATATATTGTGTTGGAATTCAATCGATGAAATGCTTAACGACTCACTTCTTGACGTAGTATATATATCAACTCCTGTAGGTCTGCATTATGAGTATGTAGCGCGTGCTTTATCCGCTAATAAACATGTCTTCTGTGAAAAAAGCTTAACAACCACTGGGCGCGAAACTAAATACCTGTATGAATTAGCTGAAGGTAAAGGGTTAAGGATTTTCGAATGTTATATGTATTTGTTTCATGAGCAATTTAGAGTGCTTGAACGTCTAATCAGTGATGGTGAGATAGGTAATATAAATTCAATATCAACTTATTTTGGTTATCCCCATTTAGATAAAAATAATATTAGATATGATAATCATTTAGGTGGAGGGTCGTTATACGATGCAGGAGTTTATACAATTTCTTCACTAATAGCATTACTTGGATATGGTTATAACAAATATCTATCTTATCAACAATTTGACGATGCTTATTCTGTTGATGTGGGCGGTGGCTTGACGGTTGTATATCCAAACGGCTTAACAGGAATAGCCAATTGGGGCATGGGAAGGGAATACAGAAATGAAATTGATATTTGGGGTAGCAAAGGAATTATAAATGTCAGCAGAGCATTTTCTAAACCCGATTCTCATAATGCATGTATTAATATTATTAAATCTGGTACTAAAGAAGTTATCAGGGTAGGAAAGTGCAATCATTTTGTTGAGATGTTTGAAAGTTTTTCTAAGAATATTTCTGATGAAATTATAGAGCCAAGAATAGTAAAGTTAAGTCTAGAGACAGCTAAGTTGATTGATCTAATTAAGAAATAAAAGAGTTTATTGGTATATGTTTTTTTGGTTTAGAGGTGTCAGATGATCGGTTATTTTTATATCGGGGGCTGTTTGTTTTTTACTGTGTATGGTCAACTTATTATTAAATGGAGAGTTTCATTATTTGGTAATATGCCGGAAGATATGAGCGGAAAGTTTTTATATTTATTTAATGTTCTATCTGACCCATATATTATATCGGGATTGTTTTCAGCTTTTTTAGCTTCGCTATTTTGGATTGCGGCAATGACAAAATTTGATTTAAGTTTTGCCTACCCTTTTATGAGTTTGGCTTTTGTGATTGTCCTGCTTTTATCAAATTCACTATTTTCCGAGTCTATTGGTATTTATAAGTTATTGGGAATGATCTTTATAGTACTAGGTGTTTATATCTCAAGTCGTGCTAGTGTATGAGTTTTTTATTGGTTAGCAATAAACGCTTATTTTGCCGAATTAATATGGTGTGAAAATGAAAGATCTAACCGTTATTATTCTTACATACAACGAATCTATTCATATAGAGCGATGTGTAAAAAGTTTGCAGTTAATTGCTAAAGATATTTTTATAGTAGATTCTTTTTCTACTGACGATACACTTGAATTAGCTACTAATTTGGGGGTTAAAGTATATCAGAATGAATGGGTGAATTATTCGAGACAATTCCAATGGGCGCTTGATAATTGCCCGATTGAGACGGAATGGATTATGCGAATGGATGCTGATGAATATATTGAGTCAAAACTAGGAGATCATATACTCAATAATCTAAATAAGGTGAACAAGAATGTTAATGGTGTATATTTGAAAAGAAAATATATATTTATGGATAGATGGATAAAGTATGGAGGCATGTATCCACTAATCTTGATGAGGATTTGGCGCAGAGGCTATGGGAGAATAGAGCAGCGTTGGATGGATGAGCACATTGTCCTCGAGAGTGGTGATACTGTTTTATTTGAAGAGGGAGATATTGTTGATGATAACAAGAATACAATTTCATGGTGGATATCCAAACATAATAATTACGCTACCCGAGAGATGATCGATTTGCTAAATATGAAGTATGGATTTATCGATGATGATAAAGGTCTGATTGCTAATGATAATCGTCAAGCTAAAATAAAGCGGCTTATAAAAGAAAAGATTTATAGTAAAATGCCTTTGGGTTTGCGTTCATCCTTGTATTTTGTATATAGGTATATATTTAGACTGGGGTTTCTTGATGGGCGGCAGGGCTTTATATTTCATTTTATGCAGGGGTGGTGGTATAGGTTTGTTGTTGATATAAAAGTAATGGAGGTTCGTTCTCGAATAAAAAATGAAGATGGAAATATAAAGAAGATCATAAAAGATATTTATAGGATTGATATGTGAACCAAATAAAAAATGTACCGGTTTATTTGGTTTACTGTGTATTTTCAGTCGTTTTTGTAGCAGATTATAATCTAAATACGGATATTAGCAGGAATATATTAGATATTGTTTGGGGCGGGCTTTTTTTGTGCGCTTCTACTTTTGCGTATGCAAAGTTAATTCAGTCTTTTAAGTTGTCTGAGCAGACAGTTGTTTTTATTTTTTTGACATCAATAATAACATCTATATATTTAGTTAAGTATTTAGCTTTTCAGGATAACTTTTATTTATTTGATGTTCTGGCTTTCGCAATGGAGATGAAAATATTTTTCTATGCCTTTTTCTCTGTTGTGTGGCTGTATGTATTTAGAGATGTAGATGTTAAATCTTTTTCAATTGCAGGTGTTTTTTTATCAATTGTTATTATAGTTTCTGTTTTA
>Ga0316209_1003596_pt1 | contig 10358 bp, 9 predicted proteins | sample 6monopyrite_MG_FD_204945 | JGI IMG/M metagenome (GOLD analysis project Ga0316209, IMG submission 204945) | Microbial mat bacterial communities from mineral coupon in-situ incubated in ocean water Damariscotta River, Maine, United States -... | ecosystem: Environmental > Aquatic > Marine > Coastal...
CGGAAAGGTCTGTTTGATGTCTACGGATGTTAACAAAGGTGCCGAAGTCGTACCGACTGATTCTTCAGTGGGGCCGGTCGATTCTCGAAGCCCGCTGGTCCAATGGATACAAATCGCCGTTCTCACCCTGCTGATCGGCTGCACCTTCTTAGGCATCGGCTGGTGGCGCTCCGGCGGCATGGCAACATCCTGGGCCTACCTCCAAGGCGAACGACTCATCTTCACACCCGCCAACATCATCATCGAAAATGCCAAACCGGGAGACACTGTTGAACGAACCATCGTCGTCAAAAATCTCTCCAGTAAAACGGTAACACTTATCGGATCACAGGAAAGTTGCGGCTGCATTACCTTGAATGATTTCCCGATTAAAATAAAACCTCACAGTCAGTTTGACCTGAGATTAAAAATTGGTATCCCAAATAAAGCGGAGGGGTTCGACAATTTTGTGAAAGTATTTACTGATATGGAAGGAATGCTTTCTGTCGAAATAAATATCACTGGAAACTTAAAGTGATCTGGTAAGTTGCCAGGTTTCATGTTTTTTTCTGTGTCGCTGTTAGAAGGAGAAATTGTTGATGGGGAAATCGAATTTGTTGGTCAAGGGATTTCTTTCACTGGCTGTTTGTTTTTTGCTGCTTGGGATTAGTGCAAGCGTTTATGCCTCATGGGGGTGTGTAGGTGACTGCCCAGAGAAGCTGTCTACTTTAGCTGGTGGGCCAGAACCCGGTTGTTCAGCGGGGAGTTGTGACAGTGCTTATCTTTATTACTGTGAAGATAAAGAAACAGGTGTTTCTCTTGTCTGTCGGGACTTTCATAATTTTGTACCGATTATTGCTCGTTGGGAATGTAAATGCCAGACACCAGTACCACCACCAGAACCTTAAGGCATTTCGTTTCCTATCGTGAGAAAAGCTAAAAAAAGTGAACCACGCTTGTCTTGTCCAAGTGTGGTTTTTTAAAGCTAATTTGCGGCAATGATTTGAACTGTGAGGTTTTTATGATGATTTGTTTCAGGAAAATTTTCTTGGCTTTTGTAGTTGTCCACTTTTTTTCTGTAAGTCTTGCCAATGGTACGGAGCCACCCCCTCTTGGCAGATTGGTAGACGGTCTGAAAAAAGCTAAAAATCTCACCAGTATTCCTCCTGTGAGAGTGCGTCTTTATTCCGCCATAGAGAACTATGAAGCTGTTCTTGAAGCGGGAGACTATTCCCCAAAAGCCATTAAAAGAGCAAAGCAAATGGCCAAAGCTGAAAGCAAAAACCCCACTAAAATTGAGTATGCATTCTTTGATGACTGTGTCATGAAAACAGAAATTCGGAATGGGAGAATTGTAGTTACTGCCAAGAATGGCAAATATGCATTTGGGGTTTCAAAAGAAAAAAACGCAGAATCCTACGTTTTGGGTTATTTAGAAAAAACCGGGGGCAGTCAGTCCGAAAGGATCAAGGCAGAAGAGCATGACGCCAGAGAACTGCTTTATAGTTCATGGGATATAGAGGGCTTTCCCCTTTTAGACTGGATATCGCGTGAGAACTTTAAGATCCTCGATACAAAAGAGATTATAAGAAATGGAAGAAAAGCTATCCGTCTAGATTTTGAACATATTGTAGATGATATTCGTCGAGACAATCTCTCTTTAGGTGAAGCTTATGTGATATGCGACCCTGCTTTTCGGTGGGCAATTATAGAATATTCTGCTGTTTATCGTAACAAAGAAGGAGAAGGAGTCTCCAGAAATACGACAACCATTGAATATCGTGGATTGAAAGGTAATCTACCGATACCAACTAAGTCGAGAACGGTAACTGAGTTACTAAAAGTTAGCAACAAAGAGAATGTAATTACGACTTCTAAGCGTGAAATTTTAGAGGGTACTGTCACCAAAGAAGAATTCTACCTTTCCCATTACGGCCTGCCGGAACCGGATTTTGATGAGCCTTTTTTATCGACGTGGATGAAATACTTGCTGGCTGGTTTGGTTTGTCTGGGGATTGCGTATTGGGTCAAACGTCGGCGGGCGGTGGCGTGAGGTTTGTTTGGTGGGTGATTCTGGGTGGGGCGAGTGTTGCTCTGTTGACGGCTTCTTTTCCTCTTTGGAATTTGCCTACGTGGTGGTTCTGTTTTGCTCCTTTATTGTGGTTGTGGGGAACTGGAAGCGATTCTGTTTCGGGGTATCGGGTTGCTGTTGAAGCTTTTGTGATTGGCTTTATCATAAGCTGGTTGCCGACCGCGTTCATGCGGGAGGTGGTGCCTGCCGGGGGGTGTTATCTGCAAGCCGCTTTTTGCCTGTTTTATGCTTTGCAGATGATTGCGTTGGCATTTGCGATCCGGTTTTTTCGGGGGAAGCCTGTTATGATTTCTGCTTTGTGCCTGAGCGCGACCGCGATGCTGGCAGAGATTTTGCAATATCGTTTTGGTCTTGCCTGGCCGGTAACCGCGATTTGTCTGCCTGTTGCTTCGACACCGCTGGCACAGTGGGCAGCAGTTATCACTCCGTTTGGTGTTTCGGGACTGCTTTATCTGATCAATTTTCTGCTCGTGATCGATCCGACAAAACAGGGACTAATGAAATGGCGTGGGCCTGGTGCGGCGTTGCTTCTGTTTGTGTGTGCGTGGTCTGGCGGGCTGCTGATTTCCCGTGCGGTTGTTGTCACTCCGCTTCCTTTCAGTGCCATTCTGGTGCAGCCGCATCTTGTACATTCTGAAGGGGAGAACTGGACCGGTTGGAGAGATCTGGACCGCCTGACTGACGAGGCATTATCCAACACTTCCCCGGTTGATTTAATCATCTGGCCAGAAGCGTGCCTGAGCCTCAGCAAGATGCCTGAAGGTTCATTCACACCAATCTCATCCCCCAGATCGTTGAACGCTGCGGTATTTTCGGTACAGGATTTTGCCCAGATTCTGCTTCCCAAATATCAAACCTCTTGCCTGGTCGGCGTGCCGTTGAGCCAGCGCAGGATGATCACGCGGTACGGCCTGGAGATGCCTGAAAGCAGGCTTTTTAACTCTGCCTGCTTGATATCGCCGGAAGGGAAAGTTTCTGTTTACAGCAAACGCCTGCTTGTTCCTGTGAAAGAAGGCTTGCCCGACTGGCTGGACACGGCGTTTGTTCGTCAAAAAATGAAGTCGCTGTTTGGCTGGAATCCACGTTTATCTGCCGGGGAAAATTTCCATTTATTAGACTTAAAAACAAAAAATGACAAGACAAAAAAGCTGGCTGTTGCAGTCTGCTATGAGTTGTTTTTGCCGGGCTTGCCGCAATATCGGCAAACCAGCGGGGCAGATGCTGTTGTGTACTTGATGTACGATGGCATTATTGCCGATCATCCGGCCTGGTCGCAGCGACTGCTTCAGGCGTGTCGATATCGGGCGATTGAATCGAGAAAATGGAATTTGTGTTGTACAACGTGGGCTGGTAGTGCGATAATAGATGCTCGAGGAAATGTTGTAGATTCTCTGGAGACAACAGCCGCAGTTCTTCGAGTTGGGCCTTGAAATAAGCAAGAGGTAATAGCGATGAAAAACAGATTCGGATTCACGATTGTTGAATTGCTCGTTTCGATGGCGATTATCGGGACGCTTATTTCGTTGCTGTTGCCTGCTGTTCAGTATGCCCGAGAGGCGGCTCGCAGAACGTCCTGTAAGAATAATTTGAAGCAAATCGGTTTGGCGTTACATAACTATCACGGGACGCATCGCAAACTTCCGCCAGGGAATATCTGGGGGACTCGCGGTGAACCATTGGGGGGTGGGCTGCTTCCAATAGGGACATTTGATCGCGTTGCATTGGGGGTATCGCCCGGCACCGAACCGGACCGCCTGCATGCCAACTGGGTAATCTTACTGTTGCCTCATTTAGAGCAGTCGCCACTTTACGATGCGCTTGATTTAAACCTGCCGGTCAATTCAACAGTAAACTTACCTGCTTGCAGAACGGAACTGACGGTCTTTAAGTGTCCTTCCGATTCGTTCAACGATGCTCCGTATGAACGAGCTTTGCAATCGGGAACGAGTGGGCATGTTTATGCGCGCGGGAATTACGGTTTGAACATCGGGCCGGACCGGCCTTGCATGCAGTTTATGCCGAACTGCTCGGATGGCTTCTACACAGATACAAGCGATTTGCTCAACACCAATGGGACGCTTTGGGGAAGTGGTGTTGCCGGGTTTAATGTCTCTTTTGATTTCGGCGATTTTCCGAAAGGGCAATCCAATATGATTGCCGTCGATGAGTTACGAGCAGGGATTGATCCAATCGATCCCCGTGGTACCTGGGCACTCGGTTTTGTCGGTGCCAGTATGAGTGGCGTGCATCCGGTTGTTCCGAATTCCAGTTCACCAGATGGAATTGTCTCCTGCACACTGCTGAGACTGAAGTATTCGGATGCAGCCTTAACCCGCATGGGGATGATGTGTACTGATTCACCCATTCCGTCCAACTTCGCAGGCAACTCTCGAAGTCAGCATACAGGGATTGTCAACACATTACGGCTGGATGGTTCGGTGCATTCGATCAGCGAAAATATCGATGTCGACTTGTGGACAAGTTTGCATTCACGATAGCGATGTCGCTCCTGCTGGGCAGCGGACCCTGCCCGGTTTTTTCTTCATTTTGATTTGGTGAGAAGATCGCGACGGAATTGATGTTGAGTATTGAACAGTCGCACAAATGTCAGCAGGACAATACTGACTGTTCCAATAGAAGTCGCAGAAGCAATGAGAAACATGATCACAATCTGATACTTAACCGCTTCGATTGGATTCATGCCTGAAATGAGTTGTCCGGTCATCATTCCGGGTAAACTGACCAGTCCGACAACCATCATCGAATTGATAATCGGTATCATTCCTGTTCGGACCGCTTCCTGAACAGGACTTCGAGCAGCCTCCCAGCGTGTGGCTCCCAAAGCAAGCAATGATTCCACCTGTTCCCGATGTCTTACCAGCGATTCGGTGATCGTACCCAACGCCAGAGAGATTCCGTTGAGCGTATTGCCCAGTACCATGCCGAGCAGCGGGATGGAGTATTGCGGGGCATACCAGCGGTCAATTCCCTGCAAGACCACAAACAGTGCAAAAGACGTAATGATCCACGCACTGGCCCAGACCGAAATAATTGTATTGATCCAAATCCCAGGATACCTGCGTTGATTTCTCTGCGCCGCAGTGATTCCTGCAATCAAAGTCATCATCAAGCCGAGTCCCACGACCACATACCAGCGTTCTAAACGAAAAACAGATTCCAGCACCAGACCAACGAGCAGTAATTGGATGACGGTTCTGATACTAGCCAGCACCAGCAATCGTTCTATTCGCAGTTGCAAGAGAATTGATATTGCCGCATTGATAACAATCAATATCGCAGCCAAAGCGACTTCCCAATATGTCAGTTCCACATAAGTATCCATATCGACCCTAAACCATTTTCCCTTTCTCCATCTGCCAGATTTTGTGAGAGATTCGTTCCGCTTGATTATAATCGTGAGTGACCCAGATTGTTGCTCGCTGCTCCTGCTTTTCATTCCACCAATTTGAAACAAGAGCCTCAACGATTGCTGTGGTCTGATCATCAAGGGCCGCGGTTGGCTCATCCAATAAAAGAACGACGGGGTCCAACTGTGTCGCTCGCAGCAACGCAGTCAGTTGCGATTCTCCTCCTGAAAGATCCTGATAAGCTTTATTCAGAAAAGACTCATCACGCCCGAGCATCTCCAATTGTCCAACAGCTTGCTGACGATTGAATTTTTTATCCTGATGAATCCGAAGCAGAAAAGGTCGCTTGAGGTTCTGTTCGACGGTTCCTTCGAACAGGGCTGGTTTTTGATGTACGTAAATTGCCTGGCTGCGAAATTGTGGAACGAAAGCATCTGCAACTGGCTTCCCCTTCCAGTACATTGCACCGGAATCGAGTGGATCAAGCATCGCCAAAGCACGCAGGAGTACTGTTTTTCCACTCCCGCTTTGCCCAACCAATGCAATTCGATCCCCACGAGAAACGGACAAAGAAATCTGATCCAACAAAATCAGATCGCCCACTTTTCGAGAGATGCTTCTGGCTTCAAGAAGCAATTCACCCATCTGGAGTTCCCGACTTAACCTTTAACGATAGATGAAATACGACACAACAATGATTTATTTCTCTACGCCAGAAACGCGTTCCACAAAACACTAGCCCTGGCAGTGGCTCAATTCGATGTTTCCGCAAGGCTGTTTACAAGCGCGATCACTGCCCAGGTTGTGCCCCAGAAGACTGCTGTTTTTTCGATGCCGTCTTTTTTGTTTTCTTTTGTACCCAGAACCGGCCAGGAACCATCTTCAAGTTGAGTGCTGACAAGAAACTGCTGAGCACGTTGCACGGAGTCACTTTGTTTATCCAGTCCTGCGCGAAGCAATGCGTAAAGGGCCAATCCGGTTCCTAGTGAATCACTCTTTTCGCCAACAATCCAGCCCCAACCACCATCGGATGCTTGTTGTTGGCTGATTTTTTTGACCAGTTGATCTCGCGTGTCATTCTCTTTTGTGTCAACTGCGATCAATAATTTCAGAGCAAACCATTCGGTACTTTTTCCGGCAGGGCTTTGCGTGATATATTTGATTGCCTGATCGATTATTTTACTGTTTTCATCAGTTGGTCCATCAGCGATCAAGGCAAGTGTTAACCACATGGTTGAAACGCTTGCTGTTTCCATGAGGTCTCGTTTTTGAGAAGGGAGTTGTCCACCCGGTTTCCACGAGCCATCCGGAAGTTGATCGCTGCGTAGAAGGGCTGACAAATTCTTTCGGCTCTCTGTACGATCCGAATCGGGACTGTTGCGTTTGTAGCTCAACAGCATTTGAGCTACGCCTTCTTTGTTTCCCAGGCCAACAATTTTATCGTTGGCGTTTACGGAAAGTGTCTTTTCGTCTGCCCATTTGGCCCATTCTTCAAGTCGATCGCTGACTTCAAATCCTTTTCGTTTCGCAGCACCAAGGCTCCAGATCATGTTGCTGACACGATGACAAGAAACACATTTCTTTTTTTCTATCCACCAGTCTCCTTCCTTTTCAATATAAGGAATGCTGCGTTGGACCGTTTCGCGAATTTGAATGGTCGTCGGCTTATCTGTAGAGACTGCACTCATGGACACAGCCAGTAAGATCACACTGAAAGTAAACATATTGCCCTGCTGTTGCTGTTTGTCGAGGAAGGATGAACGCAAGAGTAAATGGTTGTCGAGAATTAGATGATACAGACATCGTGAGTTGGACAGGGCAATTGCATGAAAAATTTCTTATTTTTCTGAGAGATTATCTTTCAGGGAAGGGCCACCCGCGGCATTGACTCCTTGTAATCGTGGTACGCACAGCGTACCCTACTTCTCTGCTCGGAATCTGGGACGCCTTTGCGATTGGAAAAAAGATACTGAAACGTGAAGGCCAGCCAATTAAAAAACTGAGTCCGGTGAAAACGATTCGCGCGTTTAATTAGATGGTGCTAACGATCACGATATTGGCTACTCCAGTATTTTCGTTGAAAGAGGCGATCTGTGTCGCCTTGATTGCCGATGAATCGCACCGCACCACCAGCAAGCAGAGTCGCAACTACCCCCGCAAGAAAGAACACCGCCGCTGCGGAAAACCAAAAATAATCAAAGCAAACGCCTTGCAAAAAAGAATGGTCGCCCAACTCTAAAATAAATCGTTACCAGCGTTGAGTGGTACCCAGGTTTCTCAATTCGAATTCTTACAACTCCAAACAGGTTCGCCCAGAACATCATACTTCGGGTTGATGCCAAGTCCCGGTTCTGCCGAAGCAGACATCCGCCCATTGATTCGCTGCGGTGCGCCGTCAGCAATTGATTTTGTTACGTAGCTGTTGAAATCTGTAGCTGTGAATAGAAACTCGGTTGGTGTGCTATGTGCCAGGTGCGAAATAGCAGCCGTCACGATGTCGCCGCCCCAGCTATCTTCCAATGTCATTGCGATGCCAAGTGAAACGCAAAGATCGCGAGCCTGCCTTGCTTTGGTCAGGCCACCAAATTTGCTGATCTTGATGTTAACGATATCCATCGCGTGGTCAGCTGTGCCTTTCAGGATTGCATCTATCGAATCGATCACTTCATCGAGAACGAATGGCAGCGTCGTATTTCGTCGGACACTCAGGCATTGCTCGTAAGTTGCACACGGTTGCTCGATATAGACATCAATGTCGTTCACAGCGTTGACAACTCGCATAGCCTCATGCATCAGCCAGCCAGTGTTGGCATCCGCAATTAACTTGTCGTCAGGTTCGAGAACTTTGCGAACAGCCCGAATTCGCTCAATATCTTCATCGGGATTGCCCCCCACTTTTAATTGAAACCGTCGATAGCCCGCAGATCGATACTCTCCAACATTCTGAGCCATCTGTTCGGCTGTTCGCTGCGAGATGGCTCGATACAAAATAACGTCCTGGCCATAACGCCCGCCCAGAAGATGGCAAACTGGCATTTGTGCAGCTTTTCCCAGAATATCCCAGCAAGCCATATCGATTGCTGACTTGACGTAAGGATGTCCTTTCATCAAGCAATCCATCTTTCGGTTCAGAGCAACTAACTGCCTGGGGTCTTCTCCCAGCAGATGTGGCGACAGTTCCTGGATTCCTGTCCTTGCGCCGGCTGCATACGCTGGAAGATAAACTGGCCCCAAGGGACAAACTTCCCCGAAACCATTGATTCCCGAATCGGTTTCAACTTGCACAACTGTCGAATCGAAAACAGCTACACTTTTGTCTTCTGACCAATTGTAGTTCCCTTCGTGTAGCGGAAGATCAACCTGGTAAACTTTAAAGCCTGTGATTTTCATTGCTTTATTTTTCCTGCTTCTGGTTGCGTTTTATTGCCGCTGCCCGAATTAACTTTTGAGCTGTCTGTAATCGAGCAGGCCAGAGGAATTTAGGCGATTCTTTGGGGTCGTAACCCTGCAAATGATCGGTAAGTCGGGTGGTTGGCTTTGTATAGATCAATTTGGTGTTCCCGAAAACCTCTTCGCACAGCTTTGCCAGTTCGGGATCATATTCCTTCAACTCTTTACGAGTATCAACATGGTTGTGGTCATGATCGGGTTGTCGATTGTTATTGAACCATGATTGCACTCCTTCGGCAAAATATTCTGCGTATGTTGTCGAGGCATACTTTCCCTTCCATAAACCTTGTTTGATTGCTCGCTGATATGTTTTTCTCAATCGTGTATCAAATGTCGGGTCGATATTTACCATACCCCGCAGATGGATGTTGTGTGCAAACTCATGAATTAAAATATTTTCGGTGGAATAAGGATCGCCTTCAAAACCAAGCAAGTTCTCTTCACCACACGAGCAAACAGGATCGGTTTTTGAACCTCCCAGTCCTCTGGCTCGTGCATCCCAATAATCGTGAGGATTCATATGGGAATGTTCCGGCATATCAGTCGTAAATTCCTCGTGAGCCATAATGATCAACCGCGAGCCACTCGCCACCATTGCTTTGCGAATGTCAGGTCGTTCGACAAGCATCATATCAACAAGAAAAGCTGCTTCGAGCAACGCATAGTCATTCACTTTTTCTGAACTCACAATCGGATAGCCGCTGGCATTCACGTATTTTTTGTAGAACGGATCCAAATTCAAAGACGCAGGTGGTTCTGTTACGTGATAATCTGCCGACAGAAGAGAAGAAATATTTGAGGCAATAATAATGACTGCCACTAATAGCACTCGAAGCATGATCAGACTCCATTACAAACTGGCGCTTAAACAAGCGATCTCCATTTGCTGAATGGAGATCGCTTTTCTGAATAACTTGAACTCCTCTCCTGGTTTTCGTCTTTTTTTACATAAGACGAGTAAACAACTCAAACATCACACAAAAGGATTTCAAGTGAAGAGTATTACACAAAATCGAGATGCAAAACGCAAGCGGAAACTTCAACAACGCTTGAGTCATCGGCTCCCCGATCCGACCACCGCGGGAGATTTTTGTCGTCGATTCCATTCCTAACCCGGCATAGCCGGAACCAAACAGGGGAATAGGCGTTAGGTATTAGGCGTTAGGAAACAGGGTAGCCCGACCACTTCAGTGGTTGAGTGCCGCCAGGCACAAGATGCTGGCGTCCTGTGCGTTCAATATCATTGAAACTTCCAATATAAAGCAAGCCACATGGCGCAAACCTCTTGTTACTACGCAACCCAACCACTAAAAGCGGATGGGCTACCCTGTTCTCTGGAAATATCCGGCCCGTTTTGCGTAGCATTTCATTGATAAGAGCTTAAAGAACCACGAAAGAAACGAAAAACACGAAAGAAGAGACCATCATTCGTTTAACGGCAAGCCGAAGGCGACTGCGTAGGCAGGTTT
>Ga0316209_1003597_pt1 | contig 10356 bp, 4 predicted proteins | sample 6monopyrite_MG_FD_204945 | JGI IMG/M metagenome (GOLD analysis project Ga0316209, IMG submission 204945) | Microbial mat bacterial communities from mineral coupon in-situ incubated in ocean water Damariscotta River, Maine, United States -... | ecosystem: Environmental > Aquatic > Marine > Coastal...
GATCACGCAACCATCGACAACCGAGCGACCTGCCGCGTCAACGGTGCCGGGTTCGCTTCGCTCAGCCCGGCCTACGACCCTACTCGCCCGACGCGGTCTCCTGTTTCGTGCCTTTGCCAACGTGCTTGCGAAGCAACTCCGCGATCTTCGGGCGTTGCTTCTGCATGTCTTCGACATCGACTTCGATACCCGTTGCCTGACCGAGGCCTTTGTAGAACCCGGCGAGACCCTCGTCCCACTCACCAGAGACCACATCGATCGGACTCTCACCGCGTCGGTTCTTGCGGGTTGGCGAGCAGCCTTTTTCCAGCAGGAACTTGACGATGTCCTCGCGACAGAGGAACGCGGCCACGTGTAGCGGCGTGTTGCCGTCGCGGTTCGTGGCTTTCACCTTGCCCCCGCGTCGCATCAGGAATTCCATCATCTCTTTGTGACCATGCAGAGCCGCGTGGCTAAGCGGCGTCGAACCGCTACGTGGTGCGTGTTCGTTGACGCGTTGATGAGCCGCCATTCGAAGCACGCGTTTGGCGTCGTCGATGTCGTTACTGGCAATCGCGTCAGCCAGCGCATTGCGGACGTCGCGGCGGTCGCGATCCAGTCCACGATCCAAAGCGGCAGCTTCCTCTGCGTCTTTGACGACGTGGAATATGAAGTCGTTACTAAACAGTCCACTGGCGTTCTGAACCTGAACCATGTGCAGTCCAGGCTCCGGCAGTTCCGCCAGTTTGATCTCGAGCCTGTCCTTCTCTCGATCAACGACGGTGACCTGCCCCTCGACCCGACGACCGTTGACCACAACGTGCGTTGAATCATCGACGTGCCGGCCGCTGATCGTCATCGTCTGGCTACCCGGATACAGAACCGGGAACTTCTGGCGTCCACGCTGACTGTGGATCGGCCCCAGTGTCCACAACCCGGGCTGCGGATGATCGACCACGTCGTCCTTCACGCCGTGCCGGGCCGTCAGTGTTCCGACGAACCTGCCCTCGGAAGCCATCGCCAGCAACTCGCCCTGCCCGAAGACTTTGCGTTCGCCATCTTTCTGAACGTAGCTGCCACCTTCGTGATCAGCAGCAAACTGCAGACTGACGGGCGTCGACTCGGTACCGTCCAACATCACGCCGTCTGCTTCCAGGACGATGGCGTCCTCGGCCGCTGACTTCTGCAGCGCGAGCATCAGTTCTTTGGTGATGGCTGCCTCAACCGTGTCTTTGTTGACCGCGACCTGTCGAGCAAACGAACCCGAATAGCCGGTGCTGCCTTCCAGGACCATTTCCCAGATCGGGTCGAATCGCCGACGGCCAGCCCACGAGAACTGCCAGATGCTGCGTTCGTCCTGCCCCTGTTCTGCCACACGGCGATAGAAGTCGAAGTCGATGATGTTCAGTCGACCCTGAGGCAGAATGAGGAACCGGTCATACGCTCCGCGCCACGTGGGGGCGTCCATCCCCGTGCCGGGGGTGTTGGTGCTGACCATGAACGGCATGCGGTGACAATCCCCACAGACGTTTGGCCTAACCTTGCCATCGTAGTCGCCTTCGATGTGGAACAGCTTGAAGCCCTCTTCCGCGCGGTCGGAGAGTTCGTTCGTGTAGGCTCGCTTCTGAGCCGGCGGGAACGGCACGCTGAACAGGAACATCGCCATGTCGTCGCGTTCCAGTGCGGTCAGCCGACCAGCTTTGCCCTCGTCGTTCTCTCCTTCGTTCCCCACCATCGCCATCGTCGAGGCAAGACCCCCATCGATGAGATGCCGAGTCGTACTGGTCGCGACCTTCTTGTCGCTGCTGGGCTCAACTGACGTATGGATATTCGCGCTGTTGTTGCCACCGTACGGGTCGCCGGGAATGCCATCCCAGTGATACGGAGCCGTGTCGCGCAAGCCGCGGATTGGCATCGTCGAACGCGGCATGATCTGGTTGCCACCACTGACGACGGGAGTCTTCAGAACCCACAGTAATTGATCGGTGTGACCATCCGGATGGCAGCTCGCACACGCGAACGTTCCGGTCGTTGACGCACGCGCCGTGTTGAAGGCAATGCGTCCCCGCTTGACCTGCGGATGCGTCGGATCCTCAAGCGCCACCGTTTCGACGACTTTCGGATTCGCCGCGTCAGCCACTTCCACCAGAGAAACTGAGTTCTCGACAGCGTTCAGGACCCACGCCTGTGATGTCTTTCCGTCTGCCGTTGCCAACGCGATACCGCGAGGAACTGCGCCGACGTCAACTCGGCCAATCACGTCTCCCGACTTCGCATCGACCGTGAACAGCTTGTCCGACCCAGCTGCGGACGCGAACAGCGTCGAGTCATCTTCACTAACTTCGATCGCGAACGGCGTGGCGAGCGCTTCGCCTTCTTTCGGCTGTTCCGGAGGCAGCGGTTCGAGATCGATGAAGTCTGTGTTTTCCGCTTCGTTGCGCTCATCGTTAAAACTAACAGCAGTAATCTGGTTGAGGAAAGCACGGTTCTCAAGTTCCTTCAGGCCGTGCTTCTTCGTTCCCGACTTGCCGTTGGCGTCGTTGCGAGCATCCGTCTGAGCAACATAGACCGTGCCCTTCGAATCGACCGTCAAGCCGTAAAGTAAAGTGCCCAGCGTATCGACCGTCTCCACCAATTTGTCGGTCTTCGTGTCGAACACATACAGGTCGCGGTCGGGAACATCGGGGTGCTTGACGATGTCGGTAACGTGCCCCAACGACAGCACGTTGTTGACACGGATCGAATGCTCGAATGCGTCGAACGTCTCGTATTCCTTGTCCAGCTTCCCGGTTCCGCCCGACAACTGCGTCTTGTTGTTCGACTCAAACGGAATCACGTACAGCCGCCCGTTGCGAACAGTGATTGCTCGCGGATCCTGTGATCGGATCCGCAACCGATTCATAATCTTTCGGGACGCCACATCGACTACAGCAATCTGATTCGCCGACGACAGAGCAACATACGCTTTGTCGTTGTTGGCAAACGCAATGCCGACCGGCTCATCAAACTCAGTGGCTTTCGTGCGATTGTTGAACTCCTGAATCGTCGCGACCACGTTCAAGTACGTCGGGCTGTCTGCGTCGGTGTCGATGACGCTGACGGAATCAGAAATGTGGTTCGAAACCCAGATCTCTTTCCCATCCGGACGAACCGCCAGGCTGCAGGGATCCACACCCACGCTAACTCGAGCCTTCACCTTGCGTGTCGTGGCGTCGATAACATCGACCGTGTCAGCCGGAGTATTGACCACAAACACATCACGGCCGCTGATCGCGATCGGTGACACGTGTGGGCTGACAAAAGTCGGATGTCCAACTTCTACCGGAGCCGGAGGAGCCGACTTGCTTAACACGTCTGAGGTGGTCACGGGCTGATTCACGACAGCTGCGATCAGGAACACACCAAAGCCAAGGATCAGTGCAACGCGGGCCATTGGAATCTCCGTTAGAGTCGGGGGCAAACGCATTGTCTGAGCGGATGCTCCGCTGTCCACGGCAGCCCGGCGTGAGTTACTGAGTGATACTTAAATCGCACTCCTCCGTGACACTCACGGTTACAGACGCGTCACGCTAATCGTCCAGGGCCGACGCGAACTTTCGAAAGTCCGGCTCAGAGACAACGGCTCGGAAATCGGGGCTCACCAGCTTTGCCCTGCCCGTGATCCCTGAAAGGAAGTTTGACTTCTGCACAATCCGCAGCACATCAAGTGTTCGAGCAAGGTAATGGTCCTGACGTTCCCGTTTCACCTCGGTGGCAATCCCCTCATCTGCCTTGATCGCAGCGTAGCTCAAGGCAAACAACCTCGCGCAGTTGAACAACACCGGTAGGGCGTCAGGGTTAGCCTCGATCAGTGTCTCAGCGATCTCTGCGGGCTCCCTGTGGTTACCCGCTTTCGCGAGGCTCCAGCCAAGCTCCATCCTAAACAGGGTTTTCGACGACGGAGCGGCCGTTTTGAGCACTACCCGCCAATCACTAGCAGCTTCCGCGTAGCGTCCAAGTTTATTGAGAGACCGAGCGCGACCAAAATGACAGATCTCTTTGAACTTTGTTGTCCTCACATGATTTGGTTCTCGAGCCAGCAATTCATCAGCTGTCTCGATGGCATGCACGTAGGCGGGGAGAGCCTTCCTCGCGTCACGCTTTGCCCAGTGGACTCCTCCAAGATTGCCGTACGCTGCCACGAGCGATGACTGAGCGTCGACGTTGGCAGATGTATCGAGAATATCCTTCCATATCTTAGTCGCTTCGTCGTAGAGCTTGACTGCAGCATCCGCCTGGCCTGTTTCTTTCTTCAAGGTTCCAAGGTTCATCAGACTCCGTGCCAGCTGATGCCGAATACCACGCGAAGCCGACTCCGCACAAAGCTCTCGCTGGACCTCGATGGCCTCGGAAAAGGCATCCAGCGCTTCACCGTGCTTCTTGCCCAACCGCAGCGAGTTGCCGAAGTTGTTGCTGGCAGCCGCCTGCCACTCGCGATACTTCGGGACCTCGGGATAGTCGCCCGTGAGGGCTCGGAACATATCAACGGCTTGCCCGTTGTCAGCCTGCGCGTCCGCGAGTTGCTGCTTTGTTGCTCCATAGAACTTCAGCGAGAGCCGCAAGGAGCCCGACGCGAGATGGGCCTTTCCGAGTGCAAAGCGGATCTCAGGGTCGGCCACCTTCTCCCTGCTGGCTTTCGTGAGCAATCTTGTCGCTGCGTCGAAACACTTGCTCGCTTCATCAGTCCGACCCAACTCCTGCATCCGGGCCCCCTGCGTCAACTGATGTTGTGCAAGCGAGATCCGCGCGGACAGTGTCGCTTTGCTTTGGCCCTGCGTCACCACGGAGAGAAGTTGAACCGCTTCCTGATGCATCACAATCGCCTCAGCCAAACTGGTGTTCGCCGTGACAGAAGCGAATGTCTTTAAAGCACCAGCCAGACGCCGCTGATTCGCCGGGACAGACGGCGCGAGTGCGACGGCTCCCCGCGCGTGCCTCACGGCCGCTCTCGCCATCTTCACCGCCTCGTCCATGGCACCACGGTCCTCGGCAAGCAGTGACATCGCTTCGAGGCTTCGAGCCAGGTTCGCTCGATACTCGATAACATTCGGTTGCTGGCGAACCAGTTCCTCGCAGATAGCCTTCGCTTCGCGGTAGTTGTTTTCAGCGGTCGTTGCATCACGCAGCGAAACGGACCGTGTTGCTGAATTCGTTAGCGCTCGCACTAGCAGGTCGCGGCCCGCCACCATCCCGGGGTACGAAACTCTGAGGTTTCTTGCTTCCGAAATCGCCCGATCGTCAAAATCACCAGCTGCACCAGGCTGCGTGAATGCGAGCGTTGAACCGAAATCAATCAGCTTCTCGCAGAGCGATAGCCGAAGGCTGACAACGTGCGGGTTTCTGCGGATCAGCTCCGACTGGATATTCTCTGATTTCTCAAAGTGCTTTAAGGCTTCAGCCCAGTCGCGTTGTCTCGAGACCAATCGCCCGTACCCGGCGTAGACTCGAGCCTGCAAGGTTCTAACCGCAAGGTTGGATGGATCGCTCGCGGCCAACTGCTCTGCGACCTCGGTGGCGTGGCGGAAGGAAGTCAAAGCGCCGGAGTGATTTCCAAGGCTCATTTGCTGCGAAGCCAGCACCACGAGCGCTTCGCCCAGTTCTCGAGGCACACCTGGTTCTGACCCGCTTGTGGACAACTGCTGAAATCCGTCGACCGCAATCGTGACCGCTGCAATCGCATCTTCAGTCTGTCCGAGTCTGCGCTGAACCTGTCCACGCAACATGTGGCTTCGAGCGTTCGCAATCTGATGAGCCTGACCTGTGGGCTTTCCTTTAAGAGCACTCGCCAGTACCTCAAGCGCGTCATCGAGCTTGCCTTGATCTGTCAGAACTGCGGCAAGATCGTTCTCAATCTCGTTGGAGACACCGGTTGCTGAATTGCTCGTCCTGACCGCGTCCAACGCGTTTCGCAGATGAGCTTCCGCCTCTGTGTGCTGACCGAGCATCCGCTGAATCCGTGCGAGCTTCACTCGCACCTGAATCTGTTCGGACTGCAATGATGGGTCTGTTGCGTTCGATGCCAGGTATCCTTCGTAGTAGTCAAGTGCGCTACGCAGAAGGCGTTCACGCAGCGGCTGCATGCCCGGCTCCTTCAGCAGGACATCGTCACCAACGATCACCAGATAATCATCGACGACGTGGCGAATCTGAGCGAAGTTTCGATCCGCCAGGGCCTTGGCTTCGTCAGCCTCAAGCCATTTCCACGTCACCACCGAAAAGCCGACGGCAACCACTGCAGCCAGGATGGCAAGCAGACCGGCAACGACCGGCTTCCGACGTGTCCACCGTATCAAGCGGCCCGCTCGACTGAGTGGCCGAGCGGAAACAGGACGTCCGGCAACAAAGTTCCTGAGGTCAGCGGCAAGTTCCCCGGCGGTGGCGTAGCGGGTACTCGGTTCCTTCTGCAAACACTTCAGGCAGATAGTCTCAATGTCGCGGGGAACGCCCGGCTGGATCTCTGATGCGGCCATCGCTTCTTTGTGCCGAACCAGATTCAGGGTGCGCATGCGGCTTGGACTGGCAAATGGTGACCGTCCTGTGAGTAGTTCGAACAGCACGATTCCCAGAGCATGGATGTCTGTCGGTGGACCTATGTCGGAGGTTCGCCCGTCCGCTTGCTCGGGTGCCATGTAGGCCGGCGTTCCCATGACATCACCCGTCATGGTGAAACCAGCCGAGTCGTCCAGAAACCGGGCAATTCCAAAGTCCACAATCTTCGGTACCAGCGAAGGCCACAGTTCTCGCTGCGGTGAATCTGAGTCGATTGGCCCCGTCGTCGACTGGAACAGGATGTTGCCCGGCTTGAGGTCTCGGTGCACGATTCCGCGCTCGTGCGCATATTGGAGCGCGTCGGCCAGCTTCTCAACCAACGTCGCCACATCACGTGGTTCCTGCGGTTCACCCTTCGTCCAGTCGGCGAGTGTTCCTGCGTTGAGAAACTCCAGGGCAAGAAACGGCTGCCCGCTGCATTCTCCGATGTCGTAGGTGCGAACAATGTTCGGATGCTGTAGCTGGGCGGCCTTGGCTTCCGCTCGAAAACGACTCAGTCGCTCAGCGTTGCACGCTTCGTCGCGAATCACCTTGATCGCGACAAAACGAGCCAGTGCCGGCTGCCACGCTTTGTAAACAATCCCCGCGCCACCTCGGCCCAGAAAGTCGACCAGTTCAAAGCCCTCAGGATGTGGCCAATGATCTGAGTGCCGAACCGACACGGTGTCAGTATCGATATCGGTCGGATCATCCAGGGCTGAGTACATTCGATCGAGAATACGGACGCGTCTGCTGACCTCGTCGAGCAGATCCGGGTGCTCGATGCACAGTTCCTCAGGACTTAGCAGTTTGCCGTGCTCGCGGGCTTCCTCCCAAACCACCAACAGGTCATCCACATTTGCCGATTCAGACATAGGTTCCTCGCGGAGACAGATCCATAAGGTCCTTGCGTGTCATCACCGACCATTGTGACACAGTTTCCGGCAATCTCTTGATGAAAGACACCACCCGTTGGCACCCCAATCTTTTTTTCTTGATTCGCATGTCACACAACACTGATCGCGTCCGCAGGGAATGCCAACACAATTGATCACTCTCGAATCACCCGGAAGGGGCATCAACCATGCGACTCAATCAGCTATTCACCAATCGTGGTAACCGGCGACAAACCCGATCGACAGGCAATCAGGCTCCGGAACAACTAGAAGCCAGAACAATGCTGACCACCGCCGCGATCGTCCCCAACGCTAAGGGTAACGTCCTGCAAATCACGGGAACCTCAAGATCCGAGACAATCATTGTGAGACAACGAAACTGTGTCGGCGGAGGCACGTGTATTTCCGTCGACAGTGGGACAGCCTACCGGGCGAATGAGACGGAGCGATTTCGCCTGCCCGCCGCACCTGCGGGCCAAAAGGGAAACGTTGGCGACTTCTCAACCGCCCGGTTCAACCAAATCAGCGTCGATGGGCTTGGTGGCAACGACTACATCATCATGCTCGACAGCGGTCGTTTGAAGCGAGCCCCAGGTCAGTATCTGACCACGGAAGGCGGCGCGGGTTTCACGACATTTTTCGACGACCGCGGGCAACGCGGGGCGGGGATCACCCTGAACGGAGGCAGTGGAAGTGACACTATCCTCGGCGGTCGCGGCTACGAAGAGATCAACGGCGGACCGCACGGCGATGAACTTCGTGGGCGGGTTGGCGGCGATACGATAAACGGGGGCGAAGGTCAGGACTCGATTTACGGTGGCCAGGGGAGAGACGAAATCCACGGCGGTCCCAGGAACGATGTGATCGAAGGCGGCAGAGCAGCTGACCTGATCTATGGCGACGGTGGCAATGACAGCATCAAAGGTGAACGCGGGATTGACTCGATCATGGGTGGTACCGGTGCCGACCGCATCAACGGCGGAGCCGATCGGGATTACATCTCCGGAGATCAAGGGAACGACTGTCTGTTCGGAAGCGGAGGTCTGGACCTGATTGGTGGCGGTGCCGGTGCTGATGTGATCTACGGCGGTTCGTCAACCGACAAGCTTTGGGGCGATTCGTATTTCGACAAGCGGGTTCGCAAAGCTCCCCGCGGCGCCAGCGGTGGCGACAGGATTTCCGGTGATTCCGGAAACGATTTTCTTTATGGTGAAGCGGCCAACGACACTTTGGCTGGCGGCTCGGGCTCTGATGAGCTCAACGGTGGAACAGGGCGAGATCGCCTGTGGGGCGACATGCAGTTGAAATCCAACTGCGACGCACCTGACTTAGAACCAGCCAGAGTGCCCGGCCGCGACACGATGCGAGGCGGCCCTGGTATCGACAGAATCGACGGCGGTGGCGACAACGATCGCATTGCGTGGGCGCCGGGACACGGATCGGACGTCATCGCCGCTGGCGAAGGGGACGATGAGCTCGCAATGTTAAACCTGCAAACGCTGGCTGATCTGGCGATCGCTCGAATCGGCGATGTCACGTACGTCAGCCCGGAGGGTTCCGGCGACCGAGTGATACTGGGCCAGGCCGTCGGCGACCACGCGGCTGGTGACTACGTACAACTCTCGAGAATCGGTAACGCCCGCATTGCGGAACCGTCACAACAATGCAGCGCCCCGAGCCTGCAGGCGGCCAACGAGTATGGGATCTACATCGACGACTACGGTCCGTACCACACCGACAACGATGACGGCTGCGGCTTTGGTCGAGTCACGGAAGCACCAAACCTTGTCACCACCGGACTTGACCAGGTGTTTGCGATGTCTCGAGACGGCGAGGAGTGGCGATTCGACCTGTAGATCAAGCCACGCAACCAGGATCTGTGACAGCACGGGCTTTTTCTCAGTCCGTGCTGTTTCGTGCGCGAATCTGCCCCGCCGACTCTGGTACAGGGCGTAGACACCGAAGTCCGTCGAAAACGAATTCTCACCCATTGAGTCGGGCGCGGTAGCCGGGTGTCGTCTCGCTTGCGACGGGGCACACTGTCGGTGCGTTGTCTTGTGGTTATCCAACGCAACCCACGCCGTCGCCGGGCGCATCGTTCATCGGTTCGTGTCCTTCTCGCAAAGCGACTAAAGTCAGATTGGAAATCCTGTCACAGGTCGAATCCTGGCTCCGCATGGAATAACGAGAGCAACAATCCTTCAGGAGCCAATCAGATGCCTCAACAGACCAGCAGCAAACCCGCCCGCATTCCTCCGGCCGCACAGTCGAAGCACCTGTCCTTCGCAACCGACTGCCTACTCAAGGCATATTGTGCACTCGAATACACAGGCCCACTAAGGGGCCACGACCAGCTTATCCTGGTTAGTGCAAAGGCGACGATTGGAAGAATCGCCATCGACCTACATGGCAAATATGCGGGCTACCGGGTTCCGTCGAACCTGCCAAAGGCAAAAGGTGCATTGGTTCTGGTCTCACTCCATTGGGTAAATCTGTCAGTTCGGCACCTGAAGAATGCTCTGAAGGGCCGCTCGTTGCCACCCGGACTCCGGAAGCGCGCTCGTGGGGCACTCGGTGCCATCCGATTCGCAAACGTCAGCGGGTTTGTCTTGAAATGGACAACAAATCTTGACCGACACACTTGCCGCAATTTCCTGAAGAAGTGGTACCACGACATGGCAGACAAGATGCACGCTGATGCAATCCGGGAGGCGCGAAGACACCAGCTGTTCGCGGAACGCGTTTTGGCAACCGAAGCACATCGAAGACGATTGTCTGGCCGATAAGCGCTGGCTGCGCGTCGTCTCCCCGGCGGCGCACACTTCACTCCTTCGGCAGTACAGCGTCCAGGTGTTTATGCAACGCCAGACACGCCGACTGCCATCGCCGGATCACCGTTCGTCGGCTTACACCC
>Ga0316209_1003600_pt1 | contig 10350 bp, 9 predicted proteins | sample 6monopyrite_MG_FD_204945 | JGI IMG/M metagenome (GOLD analysis project Ga0316209, IMG submission 204945) | Microbial mat bacterial communities from mineral coupon in-situ incubated in ocean water Damariscotta River, Maine, United States -... | ecosystem: Environmental > Aquatic > Marine > Coastal...
TTCGCACAGCAGAGCCTGACAATGGAGTTCGATGCGGAGCTCTCCGAGGTGTTCACCGATGATGGATTGGGTGACCTGACAGGAGGAACACCCGGGACAACGACTTTCTCGGGTGAGATCGACTATTTCGATTCCTGTGGGACCGGCTGCACGGCCGATCTGTCGAATCCGAACGACGCCACCTATTCGTTCTCCTCGGGAACAGGGTCCTACAACGGACTGGGCGTCACACTGAGCGCGGCTTCGACTCGGATCGGCATCGTGAACGACGGGGTCGTTGACCAGGACATCGTGGACCTCGCCGCTTCGTTAGGCCTTTCGCTTTCCGTTGGCCAAACATTTGACGTGTGGGCCGTTCGCGCGAGTTCATCCGTGGGAGGAGCCACGCCTAACGTCGATTGGTCGATCGTCTATTTCTACGTTTCCGCGAACCCATTCCTCGACACCTCGTTCGATCCGGTGCCTCCATTGGGTGCAGATCTCGTACTCTTCGAAGTCAAAGAGGAGGTGAGCGGTCCGAGCTATTCGGCGATGGGCATAGCAACGGCCGTCTTGCAGGGAACAGACTGTCAGCCCGGCACGGTGCTGTCGGGCGGGAGCTGCCTTGCGTGCTCACCCGGTTTTTTTAGTGCGACGGTGAACGCCACCGCGTGTGATCCCTGCGCGGCAGGAACCGCTTCCGCGGTCTCCGGCGCTTCTTCTTGTACAGCCTGTGCGGGCGGCACATTTAGCGCGAGCCAGGGGAGCACGAGCTGCTTCGACTGCGCAGCCGGCACTTTTAGCGGCCCTGGTAGTACCTCCTGTGCATTCTGCGACGAAGGATCCGCGAGCAGCCAGGCAGCCGCATCGTGCACGACCTGTGATCCCGGAACCATCGCGCCGGGGACGGGGAATGCCTCGTGCTTCCCATGCCAGCCCGGCACTTCGAGCGTCGCCGCGTCGGGAACATGCTTCACGTGCGATCCGGGAACGTTCAACGCCACGGACGGCGGCACGTGCGATGCGTGCCCGAACGGAACCGTGGCGCCCTCTTCCGGGAGCACTTCTTGTTTCGACTGTTCGCCGGGCTTCGAAAGCGACGGCACGCAGACGAGTTGCGCGGCATGTCAGCCCGGCTCCTTCAATGATGTGAGCGCGGGCAGCTGCCAACCCTGCGCGACGGGCACCATCTCACCGATATCCGGAAGCGTAAGCTGCACGTCTTGTCCGGCCGGCACCGCGAGTGATGTCTTGCAGGTGACGTGCAGCGACTGTGACGCAGGAAGCGCAAATCCATTCGAGGGCGGCACGTGTGAACTGTGTCCTCCCGGTACGATCACTGCGAGCTCAGGCGCCGCCGAATGCATCGTCTGCCCCGCGGATTTCTTCGCCGCCGGAAGCGGCTCGACCGTGTGTCTCCCCTGCGCGCCGGGCGAGACATCGCCTCAGGGCTCGGCGTCGTGTCAAGCGCCTCCGCCCGTCCCACTGCTCGGCTCGACCGGCCAATGGCTCCTTGTTCTCTGCATGCTCGTCACCGCGGGCGGCTTTCAGGGGTTGTGGCTTGTGCGGGAGCGCGGATAGGCAAACTCGGCTGTTAGGGAAGGGCCAGCGGCCATCATGTCGGAATGCTCCAAGCACCTCTCAGGATCCGCCCTGGCGCCAACGCGGTTCTGGCTGGACCAGCGGAGAGGCATGGGCCAAGATCCTCATCGATCGGATCGGATCGGTCGGGCGCGGCGCTTGTGTCGAGTCGACAGGTCTGAGGCTTGTCGATGCGCCGGAAAGAGGCGTGGTGCGGCATAGTGCGGCGCAGTCCGCCGAGAGTGGGAGAGCTGGATGAGTCTCGAAGGAAAGGTCGCCGTCGTCACCGGTTCCGCAACCGGAATCGGCCGCGCTTGCGCCGTTCGTCTGGCCCAGGACGGGGCCGATGTCGGCTTGCTCGACTTGAACGCCGAAGGTCTCGCCGAGACGCGTGCTGCGGTCGAAGCAGAAGGTCGTCGCTGCGAAGCGATGGCCGTAGACCTAACCGATCGCGATGCCCTCTTTGCCGCCTTCGAGTCGCTCCGCGCGTCGCTTGGCTTCCTCGAGATCCTCCACAACAACGCCGGGGGCGCCGCGGGCGTGAGGCCGAAGCCCTTCGCCGAGTCCGATCCCGAGCAGTTCGACCGCTTCGTCGCCCTCAACCTGCGTGCGGCGGCGGATTGCAGCCGAATCGTGCTGCCGGAGATGATCGAGCGGCGGACGGGTCGCATCATTAACACGAGTTCCGAGCGCGCCTTCCAGTCCGCCCCACTCATGATCGACTATTCGTCCGCGAAAGCCGGCCTGATTGGATTCACCAAGGCGCTCGCACTTGAGGTCGCGGAGCATGGCATCACCGTGAACGCGGTCTGCCCGGGGATCATCCGCACACCGCTCCTCGACAACTTCCCCCCGGAGCACATCGAGCGCGCCGTCGCGTCGGTTCCGGCGGGCCGGATCGGCGAGCCCGAAGACATCGCTCACGCGGTCTCGTACCTCGCAAGCCCCGGCGCGTCCTACGTGACAGGCGAGCATCTGCTCGTCGCAGGCGGGCGAACGATTCACTGAGTGACGGCGCGGACGAACCGGGTGTCGACCCGGACCGCAGCGACGACGATCGCGTGGTATTCACCCGTGGCTCGATCATTAAGTGAGCGATCTGGCGGTAGGTCGAGGAGCGGTCCCTTGGTTCCGCGACGCTGTTCACACCGAATCCATCGAAGACAACCGAATAGCTGTCTATTTGCAGACCTGCGAAGGTGAACCCCATGCTTCTTAGAGCCCCGGTCACAATCCGAATACTGCCCCTTCGCGCACTCCTGCTCTTGGCGATCGTTCTCGCGCCGTTTGAGGTTCAAGCAGAACGCGCGACCCACGCCGAGCTCGCTGAATACAACCAGGCCCTGTCGTCACTCATCCAAACCCTCGAAACGCACTTAGCCGACCTCCAGACTCGAACCCGGCGGACGCGCTGCATTGATTCCCATCTCCGCGCGCGCGCGGACGAGATCCTTCGCGACATTGAGGCAGAGCTTGAACCTGCCTCGAGTACTGATTTTGTGTTCGACCTCGCAGCAAGACGCGATCGACTGAATGAGACGCATCGCCGACTGCTTCTGCCACAGAATGCGGATGCAGGTGCCACTCTCGCGATCGTACTGAGCCTCCTCATCGGCGAGACAACCTATGGCGAAAGCGCCGACTTGGAGCGCTCCCGTGAAGTCGTATGGCAGGACCAGGCGTACGGCGCTGACATCCTCCGAATCGGCAGCCTCGGCGTGTTTGCCGAGCTACCGGACGGTGTCAGACTTGTGCAGTATGCGGGCGACCACGACTGGAGACGCGTATCCACCGAACAGTACACTGCCTTAGCTGATGCCTTTCGGATCGCCAGGCAGGATCGTTCGCCTGTGCCCCTCCCTCTCCCGCTCGTGACCACCAAGATCACGGAGGCTGGCTCAGGATCTCGACACAGCCTCTCATCTCGGCCGAAATGTGAGCCGATCGGAGCAGACGCGCCCCTTCCTGCGAACGCCCCCGATTCAAGTCTCGAAATTCCGCAAGAGCGCTCAGCGCTACTGCGACAAATCACCATGCTCGAACGTCGCGATAAGGATCTGACCGCGCAGGTTGCTATGTGGACTCGCGAATTCGAAGAAAACCTACGATCAATTGGCACCGCTTACGGTGCGATTGAAGCAAACCGTCCCAAAGCACCGCACAGTCAAGATGCCTGCCCAGCGCAGGCACTCTTCAATTGGCCGGCGATCGAGGGGGATCCATCCTTCGAGCTAATCGATGACGAGTTCTTCGACACACCCCTCGAGGCCATTCTCGCTCGGCGCGCTGCTAATAGACATCCGACGTGGCTCCTTGCCAAGGTCGGGGGCATTGACGAACCAGTGCTCCGTTTGGGCGGGTTCGGCGTGGTCGACCAAACTGGACGCTATCTCGCGGAACAAGGCGACGGCAGCTACCAACGGTACGACGACCGAATGCGACCCGGACTCGAGGCACAGGCACGCGCGTTCATCGAAGCAGAAGATCCCGTCGCACCGATCGTCATCGACCTCACTCGCTGTCGCTTGCTCGCACGCCCAACCTCGCTCGCAGCAATCCCAGTGTTCGAGTCTGAGTCCAAGTACCAATCGTTGGGAGGAGAACCTTTGAGCGATCGCGCCAACGACTCTGCTGTGGCGGAGCGACGCGGCACTCCGACACGGTGCGGCCCTGGCGCAACGCAAGCCATTGCGTGGGTCGCGCCCATATGGCTGATCGGGCGAACGCACCGCAGACGCGAGCTTCAGTGAGGTCCGGCTTCTGATATCAAGTATCAAGAAGTCTTCACGACCAGATCCACCCACTTAGAAGGAATCCCCATGTTTCGTTTTGTCAGTGTCGCGCTTGTCATGACCCTCATCGCCGCCTGCGCATCCCCCCAACGCATAAACCGTATACTTCAGGTGATCCGCTCAGGTGCGAGAACTGGATCCAGTACGACGCAACTGATAAGACGACCTACGCTCGCCGGCTCTCGGACATGAGCATCGCGGACTTGAAGAACAACCCGGCGCTGCAGCAGGCGATCGACGCTCTCCCGTCCGAATCCTTCAGTGCGAGCAATTTTCTCGCTGATTTCCGCTCATGCGTCACATCCCAGGAACCCGTTCTCATCCGCGGGCTCGATTCGGCTTGCGCTGACGGCGGCGTGACTGAATCTGCTGCAACGCGGAATGCGTTCGGCGCATTCCTAAAGCCCTGCCAAGATCAGGGACGAATCTATCTGCAGGGTGATCGCTGATTCAATTCGGGAGCATTCCGATCCGACCGAACTTCACCTCGCTCACGAATCCGTCGGAATCTCGAGGATCGGCTCGAATTCGGCATCTTCGTTGATATCGAGAAGTTCGGAAGGAAGCGCAGCTCGAAAGACGACTTCTTCTTGCGCTCCGTTTCGGATCGTGAGTTCGCCCCTTCCGTAATCAAGGGCGAGCACCTCCAGTTGAGACGGTTGAGGCGCGTCGGGCTCACTAAGCACCGCGGCATCCGTAGGCCCAGTCGCTTGGGAATCCGCTCGCGTTTCGGAATCAGCTGCGAGGATATGGCGTTCCGTTGCGGCCCCCAATTTTCGGAGCGCGGGGGAGACAGTCGTCATCCCTCGCTCGCGCTGAAGAATTCTGCCGCCATTCGCCTGAGGCTCAATGTTGTTGTCGGCGCCGTCCCAAGCGCGAACGACGAGCACCGAAGTGATCGTAAGTGCGGCTGCCAGAAGGACAAAAAATCGATTCGGAGAGGACATTTTTGCTTCTCTTCATGTGCAGGTGGAGACGAGGACCGGGCTTGCACCCCTTACTGTGAATGCAGTGCAAGCCCGGATCCGACTTCTGGCCTAACGAATTGCGAGGCCCTGGGGTGCGAATCCATCTTCCTCAAAAGTCGGCAAGCCTTTGTACAGGCCAATGGACCGAAGAGCTCCGCTATCGGGGTTCACGCGAAACCCGGCAACGCCGCCGTCAGAGGATGTAGTGACGTAGAGGAACTGGTCGTCTTCCGTCAGGTCGAAGTCGATGGGGCCACCGATTCCAGTCGCTGCTTCTGCGTCGACCAATGTGATGTCGCCGTTTCGGCTCGCGCGCAGACTACTGAGTGAACCGGCTGCGGTATTCGACGTAAAGACAAGGTTCGACTGGTGGGCGACACGCACCCAGCAGGTCGTTGCTTGACCGAGATCGACACTGTCTCTGACCTCAAGACTTGCGCCACCATCAAATCGAACTGAGGAGACGCTGCCGCCTGTCGGGTCGCCGTCCGCCGTCCCGAGTGCTTCCGCGATGATCGCCACGCCATTCTGAGTGAAGTCCACCGAGAAGGGCAAGCGCCCCGGAGACGTGGTTTCGCCAGAATCGAGTCCGAGCGTGCCATCGTCCTCGACCGTGAAGCTCAGCAGAAGCCCCTCCCCAAGCTCCGTCCCGTTGCCAAAGGGAATGAGAAGTCGCCGTTCATGGGTGTCAAAGGCGATATCGCCGGGGGCAAGGTTTCGAAGACCGCCAACCGGAACTCCGACTTGGCCGGTTCCGAGCGACGTCACCGAGGCGTCAATCAGTTCTAGACGTCCATTCTTTCCGATGTTGTATCCCGCGATCGTTCCGTTGTCGCCCGAGTTGAGGACATAGAGAAGTTCGCCATCGGTCGTCAGACTAACAGGAAAGGTTCCTTCTGATGAGACCCGCTGAATGAGGATCGGACGTCCGAGCCGCGTCAAGTGGAAGATGGAAATCGTATTCGATCCGGCATTCACACTGTAGAGAGTGCGGCCGTTTTCGCTGACGATGATCGACTCCTGGCTCCCAAGCGGATCCGCGTCCGCGTTGTCCCCGGCTCCAAGTCCGCCCGTTCCGACAGATCCAAATCGTCGCAGCGCGCCGTTCGAGAAGCGCCCGTAGACGACAAGGCGATTGCCCTCCGGATTGTTGTCCATCGCATACACGTTGCCAACGAAGCGTGCGCTTCTCCCTGTTGCACTCGCTACCGCGGGGACGATAAGGGCAATCCCAAGCATGAGGATCATGATTTGATTTCGAGACGTCTTCATGAAGTTCTATTCTCCTGAGGAACTCGCGACCGTCGATCCTTCGATTCGAGGAGCGTCCGTTCGGCGAGTAGTTCATTGCTGACTACAACGAGTCCAACAACGGGGTTTCAGGAAACGCGAACTTTCGATTCGGTCTCGGAGAAGGTTCTGGTCGTGCATGAATCTGCTGGGGAGACTGGGCGACATGGGTTTTGTCCGTCGCACCTTCATAGAAGCCTGGGCTCATGGGAGACGCCCCATCGTCGTAGTGGATTCGTTGCAGTGGGTCACAACTAGAACTCAGCGAGGAGTGTCTGCGGAATTCACGAAACCGTTGGGACAAGCCCAATCAAGTTTCGGCAGGCTTCACCTGAGGCTCGTCCACGTGCTCTCGATCAAAGAATCTACAGCGCCGACGAATGTTAGGTTTCGAGATCACCTGATCTGCTCGAACGCGGCCTGTCTACAAGGATCGTTGGCGAAAGAGGCCGGCGGCGCTGCGTCGATCGGGTCACCGATTTGATCGATACCGATGACACAAATCAAAGTAGTGTCGGGGTATTGGGCCTTTCGGATGCGCACCCCTGCGGCAGCGAAGAGAATGGAGCGAGCGAGTTCGCGAACGAAGAACTTGTGCACCGATGAGACTTGCTAGGGAATTTTCCGATCATGAAGAGACGTCGAGAGAACGCTATAGGGCTGCCTATGTAGCGGCCGACTTAACGGAGATTGGCGATGCCGTTCGAAGCGGACTCGTCTCGTCTACTGTATTTTCGTCGCTCCGATGCACGGGGGCTCCGAAGGAATCCCCCCAAATGTTCAACGTCTCCTCTTCTACGTACCCCACCCAAAGCGTTTCGAGGGCTCTGAGGAGTCGCCTCGGGCTGCTCATCTTCGTTGTCCTCTGGACACAGAGTGCGGGCGCGCAGCTTGGCGGCGGAGGCTTGCCGATCCCGCTCCCGATCGACGTTGAGAGCGTTGAGGTCGACGGTGACTTCCTTCGCAACGGCATTCTCTTCGGCTCCGATTTCTTCGACGGAGGTGAGATTGCGCTGAGATCCTCGTCCTTGGACGAGACGGTTCTAGGCCAGAGCTGGTCTGGCCCTTATGGACCTAGCCGCTTGATCGCCGGGAGCTATCAGCCGCTGTTCAGCTCGTTCTTTGAACCGGCGACGGCGCCGAGAGCAAACGGCAAGCCCTTCGGCAATTCGGTTGAGCTCGATGCGGATCAAACTCTCGACTTCGATGTTCCCGCCGTGCAAGTGCAGATTTCATTCACGTTGAACGGGTTCAGTTTTCCGGGGGCGGCGAGCGAGCTCGCCGAGTTCTACATGAGGAACGTCGAGACGGGTCGCGAGTTCTATATCGGGACGAGTCTGGAATTGTCGCATCAGTTTTTCATTGTTCCGGGAAATTACGATGTGATTTACGTCTATCGCTCGGGAGGGTCCATCCCGGCCAACACGCATGCGCGAGTGATGGAGAACGTTTCGATCATGAGCGATGTCGTCCTTGCCGTCGACGTCCCCTCGGTCGGTCGCGTCTTCACTTACACCTTGAATGGCGTTCCCTTTCCGGCGAGTGGGCTCGACTACGGACGGATCACACTCGAGGTTCCGGATAGCGGCGACTCGATCGAAACCGGGCGGACAGACGGTCCAGATTTTGTGCGGCTGATTCCCGGGACCTACCGAGCCATCTATTGCAACCGTCAGTCGAATCAGTTCACTCCGAAGAACCCCTGGGCGATTGTCGATGAAGCGCTGACGATTTTTCCGACCGGCTCGAGCGGAGTTGAGATCAGCGTGACCGCGCATACCGTGCAACCCATGTTCTTGATTGACGGCGTCAGCTTCCCGGTGAGCGGACTGGCCTATGGCCGGATCCTACTCGATATGGGCGACGGCGATCGGTTGGACCTGGGGAACACGCATCAGGTCCCCGATTCGGTGGTTCTAGTCGAGGGGAGCTACGACGCCTACTATGAGGTCCGGCAGCCCAACGTCGGGATCCCCTTCAATCAAGTGACTCGATTCGAAACGGGAATCGTCGTCGACGCGAGTGCGCCGATGACGTTTGACGTGCCGACGACAACCCTCGATCTCAGTGTTCTGCTCGACGGCGATCCTTTTCCGTTCTCTGGACTCGATAACGGCTCGATTCTCCTGCTCGATCGAGAAACGGATTCCGAAACTGAATTAGGCCTTTCGTATGAGGGCCCCTTCGTCGTTCGCGTGGTGCAAGGCGAGTACGACGTCGTGTACAGCCGACGTCAGACCCAAGGTGGGATGACGCCGGTCAATCCGCATCGCGTGGTGGAGAAGGGACTCAGCGTGGTCGCGGCGACGACGGAGACGGTCAATATTCAGACGAGCCTCATCGCACCCACAGTGACACTGGATGGCAGTGCGTTTCCGGTGGATGCCATGAACTCCGGCGCATTCTATCTGCGGGATCTGGACGGTGATGAAGTGCTGCTCGGGGCTTCAAACGTGCCAATGCCCGAGCAGAGAGTGATCCAAGGCGCATACGCTGCGGAATACGAGTGGCGCGAGGGGGATGCTGTCCCGCTCAATCGATCCGAGATCATCGAAATCGTGTCGGTTCCCGAGCCGATGTTAAATGTGGGACTTTTTGTTGGTCTCGCCGTGTTGGTCTTCGCGGGAAACCTGCTCCCTGCCAGACGAGATCGAGATCGCTGCTCATCACGCGGCAGTTCGGTTTCGGGTTAAGGCGGACCTACCCCTGCGCGTGGAAACAGTGAAGGGGCTGTCGATCGCGGTCAAAAACCAGCCCCAATCACGATATTAGGGAGCGACAGCGGCGCTCGCTTGAGCCGAGCTCGGATTCCCTGGGTGGAGAGAGTCATCCAAACTCGTCTCTGAACCGTCGCTCTTGTTGTGGGGCTCCTATTTTCGATCGGTCCGACAGTCCTCTTGGCAATGCGTCGGAGCTCAGAGTTGAGATCCCAGCGACGTCGCGGAAGTGGATGCGGCGGTCTCTTCGACTGCAAGGACTGCGTCAACGAATACGCACTCGACCAACTCTTCTTCGCCCGCCAGCCCCATACGACCGGGATGTCGGTCAGCATGACAGTGCTGTCGGCGGCAAACTTCAGGTCACAGCGCCCCGTTCGCCTTAGCTGCGTCCGCCCAAGGCCGCCGATCCTCTTCCCCTCCGAATGAATCGGGGTCAAGAAGGACGTTAAGGAAATTGATCCCGCCTACCTTCGGTCGGGGCCAGCCCTGGAGTGTCTCCTGGAGTTCGCTCAGAAGAGTCGGATGCTGCGCCGACACATCTGTCTGTTCGTACGGGTCGTCATAGATGTGGAAAAGGGAAACCTCGCCGTCGTCGACCAACTTCCACGGAGGGCGATAGATCGCGATCTCATTGAACATTCCTGTTACGACGTAGTCTGGCGTTTCAGAGCTCGCGCCGTCACCGGTTAGCGAGGCCCACTGGCTTCGGCCGTTAAGATCCGGTGGAATCTGTTCCTTCGCACCAATCGCCTCAAGGAGGGTCGGAAGGACGTCCGATGCAGATATGAAGCCTTCGTGTACGCCGCGCTCGAGATGGCCGGGCCACCAAATCGCAGCCGGTACCCGCGTCCCCCCTTCGGCTACCGAGCCCTTTCCGACGGGCAGTGGGGAGTTGTCGCTCCCTCCGTCCAGTGCGTTCGCCGCGAGAAACTCGAGGCCAGGCGGGAAAAACGGCCGGTCAAACCATTCACTCAGAAAGTTGGCCATCGAGCCTGCTGCCGATCCCGCGTATACGCCCGG
>Ga0316209_1003601_pt1 | contig 10349 bp, 8 predicted proteins | sample 6monopyrite_MG_FD_204945 | JGI IMG/M metagenome (GOLD analysis project Ga0316209, IMG submission 204945) | Microbial mat bacterial communities from mineral coupon in-situ incubated in ocean water Damariscotta River, Maine, United States -... | ecosystem: Environmental > Aquatic > Marine > Coastal...
AAGAGCATCGTCGAATGCCAGAAATTCTATTTTTGTATATTGTAGCCATAAAAAGAAGTCTATGAAAAAGTCAATTCTTTTAACAGCCTTGATTTGCGTTTCTATTTGTATTGGATGCTCTAAAGATGATGAGAAAAAAAATACATGTGAATCTTGCACCGGATCCGACATTGTTTTGGAAATATGTGATAATGGCGATGGTACCTATACTTTATCAAAAGGGGAAGCGCCCCAAATAGTAACCCAAACGGTGACCGAATTGGATCTTTTAGGGGCATCGTTATCCCCAAAGCAGTTTATTGATAAGCTTTGTGCCGAAAATTAACTATTTGGAGAGTTTTAGTCATTTAATTTCAACACCGCCATAAAGGCTTGCTGGGGAATTTCTACATTACCCACTTGGCGCATCCGTTTTTTACCCTTTTTCTGTTTTTCAAGCAGTTTACGCTTACGGGAGATATCACCCCCATAACATTTGGCGGTAACATCCTTACGAAGGGCCTTAATGGTTTCCCTTGAAATGATTTTGGCTCCGATGGCTGCCTGTATTGGAATATCAAATTGTTGTCGTGGAATAAGCTCCCTTAATTTCCCACACATTTTCTTTCCAATATTAGCAGCATTATCTGCATGTATTAAAGCGGAAAGTGCATCAACAGGTTGCGCATTCAGCAAAATATCAACCCTGACCAATTTGGAAGTTCGCAATCCAATAGGCGCATAATCAAAAGAAGCATAACCTTTTGAAACGGTTTTTAATCGGTCGTAAAAATCAAAAACAATTTCTGCCAAAGGCATATCAAAATTCAACTCAACGCGCTCAGTAGTCAAATAGGTCTGATTGGTGATCAGTCCTCTTTTTTCAATACAAAGCGACATTACATTTCCTACGAAATCGGCTTTGGTAATTATGGTCGCTTTAATGTAAGGTTCCTCAACGCGATCAATTGTGGATGGATCTGGTAGATCGGTAGGGTTATTTACGATAAGGGGAACATCAGGGTCTTTTCTTGTAAAGGCATGGTAGCTTACGTTAGGAACAGTGGTTATGACGGTCATGTCGAATTCACGTTCCAAGCGCTCTTGGATGATTTCCATGTGTAACATGCCCAAGAAACCACATCGAAAACCAAATCCTAGGGCAGCACTGCTTTCAGGTGTAAAAACCAGTGAAGCATCGTTTAGTTGAAGCTTTTCCATTGAGGAACGCAGCTCTTCAAAATCCTCAGTGTCGACAGGATATATGCCTGCGAACACCATGGGCTTTACGTCTTCGAAACCTTCGATAGCATTTATTGTGGGATTGGCTGAATCTGTAATGGTATCCCCAACCTTTACCTCTCTAGCATCTTTTATTCCTGTTATCATATAACCCACATCCCCTGTTTTAATAACTTGTTTGGGGTGTTGTGTCAATTTTAAAGTCCCTACCTCATCTGCAAAATAACTCTTCTCAGTGGCGACAAATTTTATTTTTTGACCCTTTCTGATTTCACCATTGATAACCCTAAAATAGGTTTCTACCCCTCTAAAAGAATTATAAACAGAATCAAAAACCAAAGCTTGCAGTGGTTCGTCAGCAATTCCGGTGGGAGCAGGTATACGCTCAATAATAGCTTCCAAAATTTCCCCAATCCCTGTGCCGGTTTTGGCACTTGCAGGAATTACATCTTCCGCCTTACAGCCTAAAAGATCCACGATATCGTCAGTGACTTCCTCAGGATTGGCACTAGGCAGATCTACCTTGTTCAAAATGGGAATTATCTCAAGATCATTTTCAAGTGCTAAATAAAGATTGCTTATTGTCTGCGCTTGTATGCTTTGTGCTGCATCTACCACTAAAAGGGCGCCTTCACAAGCTGCAATAGAACGGGACACCTCATAAGAAAAGTCAACATGACCAGGAGTATCTATTAAGTTCAAAATATATTCCTCGCCCTTATAGGTATACTCCATTTGAATGGCGTGACTTTTTATGGTAATGCCACGTTCACGCTCAAGATCCATAGTATCCAATAGCTGTTCTTTTTTTTCCCGTTCCGTTACAGAACCCGTAAAATCCAACAGCCTATCAGCCAGGGTACTTTTACCATGGTCAATATGCGCGATAATGCAAAAGTTTCGTATATTCTTCAACTACTATTTAAATTAAATTCAAATTATCCCGGGCCTCAATTCAGTTCAAATAGGCCATTTTCTTTCAGAAGTGCAAATATAGTGCAAAATAAACCGTGGTTGTTTTGTGATTTGGATTTTATAGCTTGGATTACCTTCTAGAAAATATTCGATGAAACGTACTTTTTTTGTAAGAGAATTCGTGTTTTTTTCTTAAGTTCACACCCCAATCGAAAGTTTTTGTGAGTAAACAAATAATATTTTTACTAGTTCTTGCCTTTTTGACTTCTTCATCATTTTCGCAGGAATATAAGATTCAAGGAAAAATTATTAGCGCTGATCGCGAACCAATATGGTTGGCCAATGTATTGTTGTTAAGTGCTCTGGATAGTCTTTTGATCAATGGCTCCTCTTCAGACGATAAAGGTATTTTTGAAATCACCAACATACCTCCAGGCGATTATTTGCTTAAGGCCAGTTACCTTGAAAATGAATCCGAATTTTTAAACGTATCAATTATAGCTGATTCTGATGTTGGTACCCTAACTATTTCCAACTACGCCCAAGTTCTTGATGAAGTTATTGTATCTACCCAAAAACCAAGGGTTGAGCGTAAGGTTGACCGTCTTGTTTTCAATATTGGGAATACTGCATTTTCAGATGGCGATATTTGGGAAGCACTAAAAAGAACCCCAGGGGTTGTGGTCATTAATAATGAGCTTTCGGTAAAAGGAAGCAAGGATATTGGAATAATGATCAATGGGAGAAAAATAAACCTTCCAAGGGCCGATGTGATCAACCTACTTTCTGGTACCACAGCAAGCAATGTTGAATCAATAGAGGTTATTACCAATCCTCCTGCCAAGTATAGTGCGGAGGATGGGATGTTGATTAATATTATAATGAAAAAGAATTTGATTTCTGGGTATAATGGCGCTGTTTTTAATCGGTATACCCAAGGAGTTTTCCCAAAACATACCTTAGGAACCGATCATTTTTTTAAAGGAAGTAAGACAAGTTTTTCAGCTAATTACAGTTTTAGCCAAGAGAAGTGGTTTACCCAATATACCGATGTTACTAATTTTATTGAAGATGGCTCAGATTCATCTACATGGACAGCTGAGGAAGATTACATTCGCAGACGTAAACGACATAATTTCAATGCTTTTTTCGACTATTTTTTTGATGACCGCAACGCTTTGACCGTATCGACTTTAAATCAGTGGAACCCTAAAGTTTTAAGGGAATATGATACGGAAACCAAAATTGTAGATTTAACCGATGCCGAAGATTCAAGCTTTGTTACCCTCAATAACTCTGATGAAAAGCAGATAAACACTTCCTATTATATCGATTTTGTTCATAAGCTTAGGAAAAAAGGGGCAGAGGTGTCTCTAAATTCGCATTATACTTTTTATGATTATGAACGTGGACAGGATTTGGAGACCGATTTTTTTGATGTTAATGGCGTCCTGACCGATGAGAATGATTTTTTTACAAATTCAAAGCAGCGAATCAAACTTTTTAGCATTCAGGCTGATTTTGTTACACCTTTCGGCAAATCCTCAAAATTTGAAACGGGGGTTCGTTATGCGGGCATTGCATCCGAGAGCACGATTATGCAGGAAGGGTTTGATCGAAACCAACCTGGAATCGATCCTACGGAGTCGGGTGTGTTTGAATATGATGAAGGTATTATTGCGGGCTATACCAGTATTGATAACAAATGGGGGAAATGGAATGTCAAAGCGGGTCTTAGGGCTGAGCATACCAAAACCAAAGGAAAGCTCAATACCGATGAAACAGCCAAGAAAGATGATTATTTTAAACTTTTTCCTTCATTTTCGCTACAATACACCCATAGTGCAAAACATGATTTTCATTTGTATTATTACCGTAGAATTACCAGGCCACGATACAATAATCTAAATCCGTTTCAGGTTTTTCAAAGTAATAATTCAATAGTAGAGGGCAATCCTGATCTATTGCCATCGTCACGGCATTACATAGCTGGGGGTTATACTTTTAACCGAGGGTATACCTTTGAACTATTTTACAAGAATCGTACAAATTTCTACCAAAGATTGGTATTTCAGGATAATGATTCGAAACTATTGCGCTTTATTAGTTCAAATGTAGATAAGGACTATGCCTATGGCTTTAATTTCAGTATTAGCAAGAACTTCACAAATAACTGGCATTTCTATTTTCTGGCCTCAACGGCATATATAGAAAATATTTTCACTGATTTGGATTCTGGTCAATTGGTTGAAAATGGATTATGGAACTCCTATATAAGGTCCAATAGCGGTTTTTCTTTTTTGAGTGACAAAAGTTTAAAGGTAGATGTGAGTTTGCTCTATTCCTCCCCCGTTATCCAAGGAAATTCAAGACAGGAAGATTATTCAAAATTGGGCATTACTTTACAAAAGACACTTTGGAACAAAAAAGGAAGCATATCATTAGGGGTAGATGACATTCTTAATGAGTCAAATCTATTTAACACAAGAAAATTCCTTAACCAGAACAACACCTCCTATTACAGGCCTGAAAGTAGATTGGTTGTTTTGGGGTTTCGATATAAGTTCGGAAATACTAGAATCAGAACCAATAAAAAGTCTAAAAAAGTAGAGGAGCGCAATAGAATTTAATCTAAATAATTCCCCGAAGACTCTGCCTCGGGATTCCCGATTTACCTCTCCTTGGGAGAGGTCGGAACTGCCCTTTCGCAGTTCCGGGTGAGGCAAAATACAAAATTTAGGTTTTCGGTCTCGGGGATAGTCGGTTTCAAGAAATTTTTTATTTCATCAATCCTGCCACTCTGCGATGAACAAATTAGTGTCCCTACCTCCTCCGTTGTTACGGTTACTGGAGAAAGCCAAATATTTACCATCATTAGAGAATACCGGAAAAGCATCAAAAGTCTGACCGTGCGTTACACGTTCCAGATTTTTACCCTCAAGATCTATCAGGTATAAATTAAAAGGAAAACCTTTCTCAGCTTCAAAATTGCTTGAAAAGAGTATTTTTTCTCCTGAAGGATGAAAAAACGGACTCCAGTTGGCGTTACCCAAGAAAGTGAGTTGTTTTAAATCACTTCCATCGGCATTACAAACAAAGAGCTCCATATCGGTTGGTTCAACCAAACCTTGGGCAAGTAATTCTTTATATTCCTTGATGGCCTCTTCGGTTTTAGGCCTTGAGGCCCTGAAAATAAGTTTGGTGCCATCGGGCGAAAAGAAGGCGCCTCCGTCATAACCCAATTCGTTGGTAATTTGTTTTACACCACTGCCGTCCAAATTCATGGTATACAATTCAAGATCACCACTTCGGGTCGAGGTAAATACGATTTTATCACCTATAGGCGAAACCGTTGCCTCGGCATCATAACCAGGTTCATTGGTCAATTGAGCGGTTATATTTCCATCCAAATCGGCCACGAAAATGTCGAAGGAATCGTAAACGGGCCAAACGTATTTGCCATTTTTGCGCAAAGGCACTTCTGGGCAATCTGAGTCAGCTAAATGGGTAGAACCGTACACAAAATGGGTATTGTCAGGTAAAAAATAGGCACAGGTTGTACGGCCCATTCCGGTGCTGACCATGGGGGGCTTCTTGTCTTTGAAATTATCCTTTATATCCATTAAGAACATCTGGTCGCATTCCAAACCCCATTGCTTATTATTCGACTGAAATATCATTTGTTTGTCATCAAAACTCCAATAGGCTTCAGCATTGTCCCCGCCAAAAGTTATTTGTCGAATCGATTTAAAATGTTTTTCACCATTGTAGATCAAAGTATCCGAACCTGCCATGAGGGTCGAAGGTTTTTCTTCGCTAACAGTATCTTTCTTGGGTTCGGTTTTACAATTGTAGCATAAGATTACAATGGCAAAATATAGAATAGTTCTCATAAGATGTTTAATTTTGGATAAAACTACATGCAAAAATGATAAAAAAGATAATAATACCACTGATTTTGTTGTTAATCGTATCCTGTAAAAAAGAAAAAGAACCTTCTGTTAGTCTTCAAGACGATGTTTATTTTTTAGCAAGTGATAGTCTTAGGGGTCGTCAAACAGGCACTGAGGATGAGCTTAAGGCAGCGCAATATATTATGAAAAGAATGAAAGATCTAAACTTAAATCCTGCTGGGGATTCTGCATCATATTATCAATCATTTTCATTTAAACCTAAAAAAGATCCGCATCAAGAAGTTGCCTATGTTCGCAGTGATAGTTCAATTACGGGAACCAACATTATCGGTTATTTGGATAATAAAGCCGAAAACACCGTCATTATTGGTGCCCATTATGACCATTTGGGAATGGGTGGTGCAGGTTCATTATATCGTGATAGCACGGCCATACATAATGGTGCAGATGACAATGCCAGTGGCGTTGCGGTAATGCTTCAATTAGCTGATAGTCTTTCCAACAGTCAGGATAAAGGCAATAACTATTTATTTATGGCTTTTTCCGGCGAGGAAATAGGATTGCTGGGCAGTAATTACTTTGCTAAAAACCCAACGGTTGATCTTGGTCAGGTTAATTATATGATCAATATGGATATGGTTGGAAGGTTAAGGGAAGACAAGACCTTATCTGTTAGTGGTACGGGCACCTCACCCATCTGGAGCCAAGTATTGAATGCTTCAAATCCAGGATTTAAATTGGTTCTTAAAGAGTCAGGAGTGGGTCCATCGGATCATACCTCTTTTTATCTTCAAGACCTCCCAGTACTGCATTTTTTTACTGGGCAACATGAAGATTACCATAAACCTACAGATGACGCCGACAAGTTGAATTACGAAGGCATGCAAATGATTGTGGGTTATATATCCTCAGTGATTTCCGAGTTGGATGATGATTCTAAATTAACCTTCAAAAAGACAAAGAACGAAAGCGAGGAAGTACCTCGCTTTAAAGTGGCATTGGGTGTTGTTCCTGATTACCTTTTTGATGGAAAGGGCATGCGAATAGATGGGGTCAGCGAAGATAAACCGGCCCAAAAAGCGGGCTTGTTAAAAGGGGATATCGTCATTCAATTGGGAGATAGTACCGTGGTTGATATGATGAGTTATATGCGTGCTTTATCAACCTTTGAGGAAGGGAATTCTACCAATGTGATTGTTGATAGGAAAGGTGAAAAGATAGAAGTAAAGATCACTTTTTAAATTTTAGTATTTTTGCGCCACATTTTTTAAAAAAGAAGATGCCAAAAATTGGTGACATACAATTGCCAGAATTTCCATTACTACTCGCTCCCATGGAGGATGTGAGCGACCCTCCCTTTCGCGCGTTATGCAAGGAGCAAGGTGCCGATGTGGTGTATACTGAATTTATTTCTTCCGAAGGCTTGATCCGTGATGCCGCAAAAAGTGTCATGAAACTTGATATCTACGAAAAAGAACGCCCTGTTGGTATTCAAATTTTTGGTGCCAATCTGGATTCCATGTTGCAATCGGTGGAGATTGTCGAAAAATCAAAACCTGATATCATTGATATAAACTTTGGCTGCCCGGTTAAAAAAGTGGTAAGTAAGGGCGCGGGGGCAGGAATTTTAAAGGATATCGACCTCATGGTTTCCCTGACCAAGGCCATGGTTGAACGTACCCATTTGCCTATCACCGTGAAAACCCGATTAGGTTGGGATCAAGATTCTATACAGATTGTTGAGGTAGCCGAGCGTTTACAGGATGTAGGGTGTAAGGCCATTGCTATCCACGGTAGAACAAGGGCACAAATGTATAAAGGGAATGCAGATTGGGCGCCGATTTCTGAAGTAAAGAACAACCAACGCATGCATATACCGGTTTTTGGAAATGGCGATATTGATTCCCCAGAGGCTGCCATGAAAATGCGGGATGAATATGGCTTGGATGGCGCTATGATAGGACGCGCCAGTATTGGCTACCCATGGTTCTTTAATGAAGTTAAACACTACTTTAAAACAGGCGAGCATTTAGCTCCGCCAACCATGCAAGCGCGGGTAGAAGCCACTCGCAGACATTTACAAATGGCCATTGATTGGAAAGGCGAAATATTGGGTGTTTTTGAAACCCGACGCCATTATACCAATTATTTTAAGGGCATCCCCAATTTTAAGGAATACCGCATGAAAATGGTCACTAGCGATGCATCGGCAGCTGTCTTTGCGGCCTTTGATGAAGTCTTGGAAAAGTTTGGGGACTATGTTTTTGATGGCGCTTAGGACGCAATCAACTTCTTAGTAATTCTGCTACTCGCAATCTTTGAAGCTATAATACCCAATACCACGATGGTGGCCAGGACAATTACAATATTGATCCATTGATATTCAACCGGGTATGCCAGGCTGGGTGTAATTTTAAGCCACCCGAATGCCAATTGTGACCATATTAATAGCGAAGCAAAAAGAACACCTATGAGTCCGCCAGCGGATGTGACTATTACACCTTGGACAAAATATATTCTACGTAATTCTTTAATAGTGGAGCCCAAACTGTAGAGTGTTTTGGAGTTTTGTTGCTTGTCCAAAATCATCATAATGATGGCGCCAACAACATTAAAAAGCGCAATGATAAGGACCAAGGTAAAAATAAGATAGGTTGCTAAATTCTCGGTATTAAGCATACGATAAAGGGTACTGTTCTGTTCCTCTCTGTTTTTAAGGATTATCGTATTGTTAAAAACCGCAGCAATTTCATTTCGTAGCTCTGGAGTATCGGCATCAGGATATAATTTAAAGTTGATTCCAGAAACTTGCGTGCTGTCTTTTTCAAGCAGCGCCTGCACCAAGTTTAAATCCGTAAACACATATTTATGGTCCAAGGTTTCTTCGACAGCATATACACCGCTTATTACCAGAGGCAACTCATTGTACGGTTTTGATTGTGAGATGGACCCTTTCCCTGGTTTTGGAGCAATGACAACCAAAGGATTCCTGTGTTGGTTTATGGTCAAGCCCAGTTTATTGGTAAGCCCTATCCCCGCAACCCCCTGTTGCTGCGAATAATACCAACTTCCGAAAATGAGGGCACTATCAATTGCTGTAGTTTTATTATAAGAAGCATCAACCCCTTTGATATAGGCAAAGTGGTTTTTCCCTTTATGCGTAAAAGACACTTGTTCCTCCAATTCCTTGGAGTAAGACGCAACGCCATCAATAGCGGATAATTTATTTTCCTGCTCAGGAGTAATATTAAACACTTTGCCTGTGACGGGCAATGCCTTCAAATCAGGATCAAAGATATTGGTATACGAGAGGCTAAAGGTTTTTAAGCCCGCAAATCCAGATAATACAATGAACAAAGAAGCTGAACCAATGACAATTACCAGAAAAGTGATAAAATTAATGATGTTAACAGCATTTTGGCTGCTTTTGGAGCGAAGGTAACGCTGTGCTATGTAAAGCGGAAAATTCACCCTCTCTAGGTCTTTTTTCTTTTTTCGAGTAGATCACGATTCTCTATAGGGTTTTCTTTACCCTTCAAGGATTTTTCAATGTTCTCTATATAGTCCAAGGAATCGTCCAAAAAGAAAAGAAGCTCAGGCACCCTTCTTAGTTGGTGCTTGGTACGCTGCGAAAGTTCATGTTTGATTAAGGGCTGGTTTGATTTTATCCCTTCCATTAATTCCTGGGCATCCTTATTCGGGAAAATACTCAGATATACTTTGGCTATGGAGAGATCTGTGGTAACGGTTACTTTGGATACTGAGATCAAAACACCGGTCATGCCACCACCGATGGCCGCACGTTGTAATATATCAACGATATCCTTCTGAATTACCCCTCCGATCTTTTTTTGTCGTTGTGTTTCCATAGGGCAAAAATACGGAGAATTAAATGTAAAATAGAAGATCCGATTTTATAGCTTTTAAAATCAATGAAATTCTAAAAATAGCGGATATGGTAATTGCTGTTAAAGACTTTGAAAAGGAAAACATTATTTTTTCATATAAATGGATGCCCAATATTTTGTGTAGTTGGGGTTATTACTTAAATTTGCGCACTTTTTGTTGCAAATGTCGCTATAAACCAGATAGCAAAGACACGTAATGAAATTGGTCCTATAGCTCAGCTGGTTAGAGCACCTGACTCATAATCAGGGGGTCCCTGGTTCGAGCCCAGGTGGGACCACCAGAAAAAGAGTCCAGCTTATTTACTAAGTTGGACTTTTTCTTTTTAACCCAATACCCATAGGGTTTTTGAAAGATTTAGTAAGACTCCATTAAAAGTCAACTTGTCAAGTT
>Ga0316209_1003603_pt1 | contig 10340 bp, 7 predicted proteins | sample 6monopyrite_MG_FD_204945 | JGI IMG/M metagenome (GOLD analysis project Ga0316209, IMG submission 204945) | Microbial mat bacterial communities from mineral coupon in-situ incubated in ocean water Damariscotta River, Maine, United States -... | ecosystem: Environmental > Aquatic > Marine > Coastal...
ATTAACTATATTATGGGTAAACATGCACGGCGTTGAATGGCCTGTTGGCGCTCTGATTGGCGGCAGCTATTTAACCACTATTCTCTGGAACTACTATAAAAGCAAAGACAATAGCGATTTAAAACACATAAAATGGATTTTATTATGCATACCTGCCATGTTCTTAAATCCCTTCACTTATCAAATTTTAGCTGCTCCATTCTCAACACCCGAAGAAATTTATAAATTTATAATTGAGTTAATACCTACACATGAATACTTAAGCAACCTTCTACATAGTAAAACCGGTAAAACTCATGCCATTTTTATTATTGGACTAATTATATTTACATTAATATCATTTATCTCACTTGCTAGAAAAAAAGCACTTCTACCACACCACATTCTACTCACGATAGGCGCTTACCTGCTACTTTTAAAGGGTTATCGTTTTGTCTGGGAATGGGTTCTTCTATCGACACCCTTATTGGCACACGCAAGCCATGCAACCCTGAGTTCACCGCTGTCAAAAAACAATAGTTTCTTACCCGGTGCAATTGCGCTAAGTGTTTTCATTCTTCCTATCTACACATGGTTTCACAGCTATGACATTGACAAAAAATACCCTCTAAATTCGGCCAGCCTACCCTTTGATAGCATAAACTTTATAAAAGAAAATAACTTATCTGGAAAAATAATTTCCACATCTACTCTTACAGGTTTTTTAGAGTGGGAGCTTGGTGAAAAATTTAAAGTACATTCAGATATGGAATTTCCACCTTTTAATGAACTAGACTTTTTTGAAGTAAAACAAGCGTTGCACAATGAATACGCACTACAACACATAATGAATAAATATAATCCTGACGTTATATTAATTCCTTTCACACATAAAAAATTCAGTCAATATGCAAAACAATCGGAACAGTTAACCCCTGTTTTTTTTGATGATCACAGCATTGTTTACATAAATAGTAAGATCTACCCTCAAATAAGCCAAGCTAGTAAAATTACGCACCTCATACCTGACGAAAAGTCTACAACCGATGAAAATATAGAAGCTACAAAGTTGAGTGAGTATAAAAAAGTATCAAACAGTCTCAATCATTCACCTGTCACTTTACTTAATTACGCAGGCCTTCTCATTGAACAAAAAAATTATGAAGAAGCGATAGTTGCATCGAACAAAGCATTGTCCATATCACCACAAGATGGATATAGCTATGTTTCACTTGCCAAAGCCTACTTCAAACTTGGCCAGTACAAATTAGCAATTAACAACTACCAGCTAGCTCTAGACTATGATTTTGAAGATCTTCGCTACGCTCTAAGCAACGAGCTTGCTGAATGTTACTTTTACATTGACGACTATGAGAACTCATATAAATACTTCAAAATGAGTTTCAACCCTTATGTGACAAATGAAGAAATGGGGCATTTTATACAGTTTGCTATAGCATCGATTTTTACAAATGATATCGACAATGCCAAGCGCCTTCTTCATATGATACATATTATTGATGACGGCAAGCATACTGAAAGCATTCAGCAGCTTGAACTACTACTATCCACTAAGCAAAACTAATAAGTGATTATAAAATCATTATGAATAACAATATAGAATTAAGCATAGTCATGCCTTGCCTTGATGAGGCAGAAACCTTAGCGACATGCATCAATAAAGCAAACGCATATTTTCAAAATAGTGGTGTCAGTGGCGAAGTCGTTATTGCAGACAACGGCAGCACTGACGGTTCTCAAAAAATAGCTACTGACTTGGGTGCAAGAGTAATAAATGTTAAGAAAAAAGGCTATGGCGCAGCACTTATTGGTGGTATCAATGAGGCACATGGAACATATGTCATTATGGGTGATGCTGATGACAGCTATGATTTCTTAAATTTACAGCCCTTTATAGATAAGTTGCGTGAAGGCTATGAATTGGTTATGGGTAATCGTTTTAAAGGTGGAATAAAGCCAGGAGCAATGCCTCCCCTGCATAAGTATCTTGGCAACCCCGTACTTAGCTTTATAGGTCGACTTTTTTTTCATAATCCAGCATCTGATTTTCACTGTGGCCTAAGAGGATTTAACCGAGCATCAATCCAAGCGTTAGGCCTATCAGCACCAGGCATGGAATTCGCTAGCGAAATGGTGGTTAAATCCACTTTACATAAACTAAAAATTACTGAAGTCCCTACAACATTGTCTCCTGATGGAAGAACCCGAGCTCCACACCTACGCTCATGGCGAGATGGCTGGCGCCATTTACGGTTTCTTTTACTGTTTAGTCCTAGGTGGTTATTTTTATATCCTGGCATTATTTTATCAGTCATTGGCGTAAGCCTTTTGTCTGTATTAAGTATTACTCCTATAACCGTTGCTGGCATTACCCTTGATATTCACACACAATTTTATGCTTCGCTTTTTACTATTTTAGGTTCGCAATTTATTAGCTTTGCCATTTTTTCTAGGGAGTATGCAAGTTCTATTAAAATTATTCCTCAGGACAATAACCGTAGATCATTTATAGATCTATTTACTATTGAAAAAGGAATCATCATTGGATTCCTCTTACTCATCATTGGTATTGTTAGCAGCTTCTACGCCGTATATTTATGGGGAAATACCGAATTTGGAAACTTAAATCCGCAGGACTTTATGCGTATAGTTATACCAAGTGGCACGGCTGTAATGTTAGGCCTACAGACCATCTTTAGCGCTTTTTTCTTAGGCTATCTAAAAATTAAAACACCGGACTAGTATTTAGATAATGAAAAAGGAGTTTGTATCTTTCATTTTTGTTGGAGGAACCGGGTTTGTATGTGATTTGATTATCCTGCAAACCTTACTCTTTTTTGCAGATATGGACCCAATAAGTGCTCGCTTAATCTCATTTAGCGTGGCCATTACAATTACATGGTTTTTAAACCGGAATATTACTTTTAAATCAGCAAAAAGTACTAATAAAACAAAAGAGTGGTTTAAATATACTATTGTAAATAGTCTCGGGGGTGGTATTAACCTATTAATATATATGCTCCTCGTTAGCAGCGATATAAATCACTTCAGCTCACCCCTGATTGCACTATCAATAGCATCTGCAGTGGCACTTATATTTAACTTTATATCAAATAAAATATTAGTTTTCACCCATTAGATTTTTATCTATCAAATGCAGAAGGGAAATTAACCAGTATTGCTTCGATATCACTTCGATTCACAATTTCTTTAATATGTGGAAGACTATCAATTAAATCTATTCTTAATCTATGATTCCATACATAAACTTTTAATTTGTTATTCTTTGCAAACTCAGCTAAGTAATCGTCATATATTGGCATCAGCCGAACATCAAATGATAGCGCGCTTACCTTATTTTTTGTTAAATTCGCCTTAACAAAATTTGCATATTTTTGCTTTTCACTTTCACTTATTAACGCATTAACACCTGGGTCAGTAGGTAGATAATAGCTGACATTCCATCCATCCTTCATCATTAAATCTGCTGCAGCTATATTATCCGTTTCAAAAAGCACCCTTTGTTTCAACTTATGCTTTTCATCCAATTTATTCAACTGAGCAAGAATAGCTTCTTTATTTTCATTACGTAAGTTTTTTACATCTAACCAATACTTACGTTTTCCATTATCCATAGACAGCATTGTCTTGTAAGTTAAACCAACGTCTTTAACCGGTGGGTGATATATTTTTAACTGTTTGTCGTAAAAGACATCTACTTCAACCCCATCAAAAATATTATCCACTTCCATCAAGCTTCCCAAAGTATTTACCCTATGCGCCCATACTTTTTGTTTTGATTCCAAATCAAACTGCCCGAAAACACCTCGTGTTCTCTCTATCTGATCAGAAGCTTCACCATATGTGTCATATAAAACTTTTTCGTGCATTGTTGTTCTATCAAAACCAGCGTAATTATTAGATACAATATTTCTTGTATCAGTTTCATCTATACCTCGAACATCTAACATTCCTAGTAAAGTGTAAGACAAATCTACCAGTGACCCTTTTTCATTCACATTATCTTTCATAGTCTTAATTTTTTCTGGATATGCTTGCTTATATGCTTCGTTCGGATAAACAACAAAAGGTACCTCAACGTGAAAATGCGAATGCATCCTGCTTTCATGTCCACTATTTAATAATGGAGCCTCGCCGTGATCTGCAACATATACAACCAGACTAGGTTTATCTAATTGTGATACTTCATCGATTATTTCTGATAACATGGAATCCACGTACATCATTGCAGCATCATAGCAATCTATGGACGCTATATATTGACTTGTTATTTTATCTTTATTTGGATTTTCACTTAAACCTCTTAAAGCCATACCATACACTGCTTCATTAATCTTCACTTCGAAGCTATTTGCTTTATCCTTAAACTCATCGGGCAATAGCCCACAATAGGGAAAGTGGCCTGCCATTGTATGTAAAACAATAAACTGCTTTTCACTATTTTTACTCAGTGTTTCGCGTAGTGTATTTATTAATGTATGATCATAAACATCTCTAAAAAACTCACGCCCATATGAAGAAGAGTGAAACTGAACATTATCAGCTTCTTTAGACGCTACTGATACAACATTATCCCAAATACCTGTGGCATTCTGATTACTTAACCAACTAGTTGTATATCCTGCCTTTTTTACTACATTAATAAGGTCTACTTTATTATATATAGAATCCCTATTAGTTCGGTTATTTAAAACAAGAGCATCAGACAATGATTCTGTTGTATGCGAGTGAGTAGAAATAATATCGTTAAAAACAATGATATCTTTTTGTCTTTCTTTTAATTTAGGCGTGGTATTTCTAAAGTAATTATAAATAGACATATGATGGCGCGTAGTAGATTCCCCCATCACTAATATTATATTTCCATCAAAATCTGATGATATATCTCTAGTTTCAAAATCCCGCTGAAAATCTTTTCTTGAATCAGAAAACTTATTCAACACATCTGAGTAACTTCCCGCTTCAGCTAAAAGCATTCGTATATCAGCTGAATAAGTATAAGTAACAAACATACCCAGAAAAGCAGATACAATTGGTAATAATACCTGCTTACTTATTTGAGAATATTTAACAGCATAAAAATATGATATATATATCAACAATAACCAGATAAGCACGACATATAAAACCTGTGTTGTCGCAAACTGATTTATATAAGAAAACATTTCGAACAGATTGCTTTGAAAAATAGCAATCATACTTTCAGAAATAAAGGCCCCATAATTTGACTCATTTTGTAAGTGCAAATTACAAATCACGACTGCGACGAAACTTACTAATACATAGTTTAGGTTTATAAACCCTCGCGTTACTTTATTATTAACCAACTGCAATAAGATAAATGCACTAGAGGATATGAATAGCAGAAGTCCTACCCAAAATAAAATACTTACCTGATAACCGTAAATAAACCTTAATAAACCTCCCCCAAATACAAGCGCGAGAATATGCAAAAGAAACAATGAATGTGTTTTGGGCTTATTACTTTCGAAATTTACAGTCATAAAATGGTCCATAAGATTTAATACATATTTAATTAGCTATGCCAATGGGCCATTATTACCAAGATTGTCACTTTCGTTTGTCACAAAATGACATTTTTGTCAGCATTAAACACAAAAGAAAAACAACCTATATGCCTATCTCATTGTTTTTATTTGATTTTTTTGAAAACCGTAAAACTGGCATGGCAACTGCTAAATAACTTACAACACTTTGATACGATATTTATAAACCACCGTAATCAAGGTTTAATTTATTATCACACATTTGGAGAGACCCAATGAAGAAAACACAAAACGGCTTTACATTAATAGAATTAATGATCGTTGTTGCTATCATCGGTATTTTGGCAGCAATCGCAATTCCTTCTTATAACAACTACATCAAAACAGCGAACATGACACAGGTAACTGCGAATGCTTCAGAAGCAATACGTATTATCAAAAATGAAGTATCTAAGAACAAAACACAACGTGCACTAAACATTGCATCTGCAAATCGTGACACATTGGCAGGCGGTAATGCAGAAGCATTAGATGCTGCACAAGCTGACTGGATCACTCACTTAAACACAAGTACTGGTTCTAAAGCACCAGACGGTTCTAATGCATATGCTGCTGCTGGTTCTAATGCAGGTGTTGTTGGTGTTACATTCGCAGCTGGTACATTCCAGATTGCTCAACCTGTATATGAAGACCTACCTGCTGCTAATACAACATTCGAAAGATAATGTATTAACTGCTTAATTTAGGATTAACTAAATTAGACTAAAAGCCGGCGAAAGTGATTTCACCGGCTTTTTTTATGAAAGCTTATCTTAAGTTTTAATCCGTTTAATCTCTAAGCCATATCATTAACGCTCATGATCTATTACATTTAATTATAAGAGCGCATTAAAATTGCTAAACAGGACTATTCACATGCATATATATACAAATAAGGGTTTTACGCTAGTTGAGTTAATGATTGTGGTCGCCATTATAGGTATTTTATCCATGATAGCGGTCCCCACTTATAGCAATTACATCAAGACATCTTGCATGTCGACTGCTGGTATGAATCTGCAAACGCTACGAACTCATGAAGAAGCGGCTAACATAGAATACGGTACATATCATGCCGGCACTCATGACGGCTTGAACCCTGGCTCAAGTACTTTGGGAATCAAAACGGCACCTCTCTATTGGGGCCCTGATGATAACAATGAATTCAAATATGTTGTTGAGGCAGGTTCTACTAGCGATATTCGTACTTCATATCAGATAACCGTGTCAGGCGTGGGTGGCTGCTCTGATATTGACCCAATTGTTGACGGTATATAGACGATTATTTTCACTGTTTCACACAAACTTAATAAAATAACTCACAATACTGGCTAAATACTTGATTTCGGCTACAATTTCCCTAGTATTAACTACGTAAATTAGGCTCGGATAGTTACCTCGGGCCTAATTATAACTATTAGCCGAGCCTTACTTTTATGCCACCTGATACAAAACTTAGCGGTCTAACTCGACGTCTTGTCCTTGATGGACTTTTGGACGAAGAGGTTGCTCTTTCTGCACAGTCCGAATCAAAGAAAGAAAAGCTCAATTTAAGCCAATACCTGGTCACGAACGACCTTATAGGTGCCAACCAGCTTGCTACCATCGCATCTAATGAGTTTGGTATACCGCTAATAGACTTAGACGCTATTGACTTAGAGGTTATCCCTAAAGACCTTGTTAATGAAGACCTCATCAAAAAACATCAGGCTATACCGCTATATAAACGTGGAAATCGGCTTTATGTAGCCATCGCTGAGCCGACCAACCTTGTCGCCATCGATGAAATAAAATTCCAAACGGGTATTAGTGCTGAACCTGTTTTAGTTGAAGTAGATAAACTCCTTAAGTTCATTTCATCTGCTCTGGAAAGCCAGGAAAGCGGCATGGACGGCATGCTAGATGATGATTTGGACGATGTCGACTTTGAAGACACTGAAACAGATATGTCTGATGACGGCGGCGCTGGTTCAGATATAGATGACACGCCTGTTGTACGTTTTGTAAATAAGGTACTACTAGATGCGATTAAAAAAGGTGCATCTGACATCCACTTTGAACCCTATGAAAAACGCTATCGAGTTCGTTTGCGTATTGACGGTGTATTACGTGAAGTAGCCTCTCCACCTGTTTCTTTAGGCGGCAGGCTATCAGCCCGCGTTAAGGTTATGTCACGCATGGATACCGCTGAGAGGCGAATTCCTCAAGACGGCCGTATTAAAATGCGTATTTCTAAAAACAAGGCTATAGATTTTCGTGTTAATACCTGCCCTACCTTGTTTGGTGAAAAAATTGTACTGCGTATTCTTGATCCATCGAGCGCAAGCCTTGGCATCGATATGCTGGGTTATGAACCAGAGCAGAAAGAGCTCTACCTCAGCGCATTGGCTAACCCCTATGGAATGATCTTGGTGACTGGACCTACCGGTAGCGGTAAAACGGTTTCTCTTTATACCGGCTTAAATATTTTAAACACTGAAGACACGAATATTTCGACTGCGGAAGATCCAGCAGAGATAAACCTTGAAGGCATCAATCAGGTTAATGTGAATGCCAAGGTTGGTTTAGATTTTGGTTCTGCTTTAAGGGCATTTTTACGTCAGGATCCCGACGTGATCATGGTAGGAGAAATTCGTGACTTGGAAACGGCGGAAATTGCAATTAAAGCAGCGCAAACTGGCCACATGGTTATGTCTACCCTGCACACAAATGATGCGCCACAAACACTATCGCGCCTAGTTAATATGGGCGTACCGCCATTTAACATTGCATCCGCAGTTAATCTAATTATCGCCCAAAGACTTGCCCGCAGGCTGTGTGAACACTGCAAAACTGAAGACAACATACCTGCTGAAGCACTCATCGAAGAAGGCTACACAGAGGCTCAAGTTAAAGAAGGTGTAAAACTTTACAAGGCGGTTGGTTGTGATGCTTGTGATAAAGGCTATAAAGGCCGCGTAGGTATATACCAGGTATTACCTATATCTGAAGAAATCGGCAGAATCATTATGCAGGGTGGTAATGCAATAGATATTGCCGATCAGGCTCAAAAAGAAGGTATTGCCGACTTAAGGCAATCAGGCCTGAAAAAAGCATCTTCTGGTGTAACCAGCCTGGAAGAAATAAACCGAGTGACTAAGGACTAAACATGGCACAAAAACAAAAAAAAGCCGAAAAGACCACTTTTACATGGGAAGGTAAAAACAAGGAAGGCAAAATATTGAAAGGCATTATTCATGCTGCCAGCCAAGATTTAGTCAAAGCGGAATTAAGAAAACAGGGTATAGTCCCGCAGAAAGTAAAGAAAAAGTCGGCAGGCCTATTTGGTGGCGGCAAAGGCAAGCCCATTAAATCCGGCGACATTTCTGTATTTAGTCGCCAGATGGCAACAATGATGAAAGCTGGCGTTCCTCTAGTCCAGTCCTTTGATATTGTGGGTGATGGCCACGCCAATAAAAACATGTCTGAGTTAATTTTCACTATAAAAGGTGACGTAGAAGCAGGCGGAACATTTGCCGAGGCTATTAGCAAACACCCTTTATACTTTGATGACCTATTCTGCAATTTAGTTGCTGCGGGCGAACAATCTGGCGCACTTGAAACATTACTCGAAAAAATAGCTACCTATAAAGAGAAAACCGAAGCTCTTAAAGCAAAAATTAAAAAGGCAATGACCTACCCTATATCTGTACTGGTTGTCGCATTCATTGTTAGTGCAATATTATTGATTTTTGTAGTACCATCATTTTCCGCGATGTTTGCTGGTTTCGGTGCAGACCTTCCAGCATTTACCTTGCTAGTAGTTAGTTTATCCGATTTTATGGTTGCCTGGTGGTGGGCTATATTTGGCGGTATCGCCCTGGCAATTACCGCCTTCTCACAGAGCTTTAAGCGATCTAAAAAGTTTCGTGATTTTTTAGATAAAACGTATTTAAAAATACCCGTTGTAAATGCACTAGTAATGAACTCTTCTATCGCTCGCTTTTCAAGAACACTTTCCACAATGTTCACTGCAGGTGTTCCACTAGTAGAAGCAATGGACTCTGTAGCAGGTGCTGCGGGAAACAATGAATACGTGAAAGCTATATTAGTTTTACGCGATGATTTAGCCAGCGGCTTACAACTACAGAGCAGCTTACAAACTTTCCCTGATTTATTCCCTAACATGGTCGTACAAATGGTTTCCATTGGTGAGGAATCGGGCGCTTTAGATGATATGTTAGCTAAAGTGGCAGATTTTTATGAGTCCGAAGTTGATAATTCCGTTGATGCACTTACCAGTCTGATGGAACCTCTCATAATGGTATTCTTAGCGATTGTAATTGGTGGATTGGTTATTGCTATGTACTTACCAATTTTCAAAATGGGCGAAGTTATTGGTGGCTGATAATTATTTTAATTTATTTATACAGGCACTTCATACTAGCCCCTGGCTCTTTTATTCGAGCATAATTTTTGTCAGTTTAGCTGTGGGCAGTTTTTTAAATGTAGTTATTTATAGGCTACCTATTATGCTACAAAATGAATGGCGCAATGAATGCCATTCATTTTTAGAAATTGAAAGTACAGAAAAGAACGACACTTTCAATTTATCAAAGCCAGACTCTACCTGCCCTAGCTGTGGCCATAAAATTCGCGCATGGGAAAATATTCCTGTCATTAGCTATATTCTTTTAAAAGGAAAATGCGCATCATGTAATGCACATATTTCAGCGCAATATCCAATCATTGAAGCTGTTACTGCGATCCTATCAGTAATGGTTGCATTAAAAT
>Ga0316209_1003606_pt1 | contig 10334 bp, 8 predicted proteins | sample 6monopyrite_MG_FD_204945 | JGI IMG/M metagenome (GOLD analysis project Ga0316209, IMG submission 204945) | Microbial mat bacterial communities from mineral coupon in-situ incubated in ocean water Damariscotta River, Maine, United States -... | ecosystem: Environmental > Aquatic > Marine > Coastal...
AACCACTAGCCCGTTTTTCTCTGATGCTTATATGTGGCCATAAAAAAACCCCAGCGCAGTTTCCTGCACCGGGGTTTTTTTAAACTGAAATATTTTTACTACTTTATAAACTTTGGTAGTAATCAATCAGAATTTTAGCCACTTCAGGACGTGAGAATTCTTTAGGTGGCGCTTCGACGTTACCTAACATTTCACGCACCTTAGTGCCTAATATTAATACGAAGTGTTCTTTTTTATGAGCAGGCACTTCAAACATCATCACTACTTTATTGAGCTATGTTGTTCCCCTATCAAATGGTTTTGTCGGGGAATGCTAGCGAGTTTTTAGCTGTAAAAAAACATTTTTTCTTATAGAACCTTAGAGATTATTAAAAAAAGGGTTAGGTATTATTAAAAGATAATAGGTTCTTAATTAATTGAATGAAGAGTTTTTGTGATTGTTAATTTGCATACTATTCTCGATAGTATTTCTTGAAATGCATTAATAAACATAAGGTAAAAATCACCCTTATGACTCATAAAAAGAATGCCATACGGTGTATGTTTTTTTTCAATTGAGTAATTTAAAATGTAATAGAGTGTTAACCATTCGTGATTTTAGTAAGATATAAATAGAGTAAGTGTTTCACCTAATAACAAAGTATTGGGTGTTGTCTTATAGTTTTATAATTTTGGACTCAGGAGAGTTTTGTTGGTGGCTCAACGAAAACACATATCAAAAAGCAGTCATTGGTATAAAGAGGGCGTCTTACTTATAAGTTTGTTCTTCAGTTTCTCTACCATCACATCAGGTGCGACTATAAAATTATCTGAAAAAGAGCAAGCATGGATCAAGGCTCACCCTCTACTCACAGTTGCTAATGAAACGGATTGGCCACCATTTGATTATGTTGATAATGGTAAGCCGGCAGGCTACTCCATTGATGTTATTCGTCTGATTGCTCAAAAAACCGGGTTGCAGATGAAGTTCATTAATGGCTATAGCTGGGAAGAGCTGATGCAGCAGTTTCAAGCAGGAAAAATTGACATTATGCCGGCAATGTATGTCAATGATAAGCGTCGGCGTTATACTTTGTTTAGCAAAAGTTACTATTCACAACCTTCTGTGATTGTTGTTCATAAAAATAACAAAGATATTAGTAATGTAAAAAGCTTGGCTGGTAAACGTGTTGCAGGCATTAAAGGTTTTTCTATCACGTCAACGATGGAAAGTATTATACCTAATGTGAAAATTGTGCCGGTAAATAATATTCTTGAAGGCTTAAAATCTGTATCTTTGGGAAATGCCGATGCCATGATAGATAGTATTGGTACTGTTTCTTATACTCTTGAAGAGAATTATATTCCTAATGTTAGAGTTATCAGTAAAGTTGAGCATGATGCATTAGCTAACCCTCCATTACATATAGGGGTTGCTAAAGATAAAGTGATATTAGGGGGGATTATTGATAAAGCTTTAGCATCGATTAATCGCAATGAAAAACAAAAACTTGCAACTCACTGGTTTCATGTCGCGTCAGCAGAAGGCAAACAAGCTTTAGGTACCAAACTAGATTTATCTTCAGAACAACAAGCATGGCTAGAGCAACAAACAAAAATTCACATTGGTATTATGAATGCATGGCCACCAATGGACTATGTCGATACAAACGGTAAACCAGCTGGCATCGGGGTAAATTTTATCGATGCACTTAATAAACGTTTAAATAATAAATTAGTTATTGTTCCCGGCTTATGGGAAAAAAATCTTGCTGCGGTGAAAGACAAGCGTCTAGACGCATTAATGGATATTACACCTAAACCAGGTCGAGAGGAGTTTGTACTCTTTACCAAACCTTATATTGAAGTTCCCCATCTTATTTATACGCGTGAAGGTGGGTCTCCCATGGTTTCTTTAGCAGATCTTGAGGGGAAAACAGTTGGTGTAGAAAAGGGTTTCTTCATTGTTAAGGTTCTGCAAAAAAAATACCCAAAGGTTCAGGTAAAAGAATATCGCACTACGGGTGATGCACTGAACGCTCTTTCGAAAAATGACGTGGATGCCTATGTTGGTAACCGTTTCGTAGCAAATTACATAATAGAAAATAAAGTTATAACAAACGTTGTTGCGCAAGGAAAAATTAAAGAAACGTCTACAATCAATGCCATTGGGGTACGTAAAGATTGGAGTGTATTAAGAGATATATTACAAAAAAGTTTAGATGATATTAGCCACGTTGAACGATCTAATATCATTAATCCTAATTCGCAGAATAAACAGATAAGTGAAATCCAGTCAAAATTATTTAAAAAATTCAGCAAAACTGAACGTGCCTGGCTTGATAAAAAACCAATAATACATCTTGGCGTCGATTCAGGGTGGCCGCCAGTTGAATGGATTGATGAGGCAGGTAACTATAAGGGGATGACTTCTGATTACATGCGGTTGATAGCGGATATGCTCGGTTTGAATATCGCAAAGCCTGAGAAAATGGTTTGGAAAGAAGTAATGGAGCGCGCCAGGCGTAAAGAGATTGATGTATTAACTGCTGTTGTGTCTACAGAAAAACGTCGTAAATTTTTAAATTTCACTACGCCGTATTTAAATTTTCCATTTGTTATTTTTACCCGTGATGATTCCCCGTTGGTAACCGATCTCCAGGATATATACGGAAAACGTGTGGGTGTTGAAGAGGGGTATTCTTCTCAGGAAAAATTAAAACGCGACCATCCACAATTAAAGCTAATTCCGTATAAAACGACTAAAGATATTTTATATGCTTTGTCTGTTGGAGAGGTAGATGCGTATATTGGTAACTTAACGGTGGCAGTTTATCTTCTCAATGAAGAAGGCTTAACAAATATTAAAGTTGCCGCACCTACAAAATATAGTTTTGATATTTCTCTTGGTGTACGAAAAGATATTCCTGAACTACATTCTATTCTGGAAAAAACGTTGTCAATGTTTGATGAAGAACAGCGTAATGAAATACGTCAACGTTGGTTGAAATTAAATTATAAAGTTGGTGTTGATTATGCGCTTGTCATTAATGTAGCAATAGCTACTTCGATTATTATTTTATTGATATTGCTTTGGAATTTTATTGTTCAACGCCAAAAAAAGGCATTGAGCGTTGCTAAAGCTGAAACAGATATAGCCAATGCCAAGCTAAAAGAATTAGATCAGCTAAAATCAATGTTTATTGCATCCGTTTCGCATGAGCTACGTACCCCCCTTAATGCGGTTATTGGTTTTTCTAGCGTGATGATGAATGGTCTTTTTGGTGAGTTAAATGAAAAGTATCAGGACTATTCAGTGCGCATAAATAAGTCAGGTCAACACTTATTGTCACTGATTACTGATATTATCGATATTTCAAAAATAGAATCTGGCAACCATGATGTTGAAATTTCAAACTTTGATCTTGATGAAATAGTTGATGATGCGGTTAACAATTTACGTCAATTAGCCGATAGCAAAGACTTAACTTTGACTGTAAGTGTTCCGCAAGGTATTTCATTGCATACCGATAAAAGGCGGTTGTTCCAATGTATATTAAATTTTATTAGTAATGCAGTTAAATATTCTGAACGGGGGAAAGTCGAGGTGTTTGCAAAAGAAAATGAAGATACTGTTACATGTACGGTTAGTGATACAGGTATCGGAATTAGTAAGGAAGATATGGATAGACTTTTTGAACCCTTTGAGCGATTTGAATCGCATATTAAAATCAAAGCAGGTGGTACAGGTCTAGGGTTATATCTAACGAATAAAATAGTAAAAGAAATGTTGCACGGTGAAATTGGAGCGACAAGTAAACTGGGAGTAGGCAGTTCTTTTTGGCTTAAGGTTCCTAAAGTACTTGAAACAGATAATGTTGTAGAGGAGAAATAAATTGGCAGCCGCATTAGTCATCGAAGATAATCAAAACAATATGAAGCTTATTAGCGATATTCTTGAATTCAATAAGTATACAGTTATACAGGCTGAAACGGGGATGTCGGGATTTCATGCTGCAGAAGAAAAACAACCTGATTTTATTCTTCTCGATATTCATCTTCCTGACATTAATGGTTTTAATGTATTGGAAAAAATTCGTGCCAATATTAATACCGCCACTATCCCGGTAATTGCGATGACCTCCTATGCAATGACAGGTGATAAAGCAAAATTTATAGCAGCAGGCTGTGATGGATATCTGGAAAAACCGATTGATGCGGCATTAGTTATTCAGCAAATTAAACAGGCAATAGGTAAGTAATTATGAAAATACTTGTCGTTGAGGATACTGAAGATTCAAGAATTCTTCTCGAGGCCATTCTGGCTGCAGAAGGTTTTGAAGTTGACTCGGCTGTTAATGGAATAGAAGCTTTACAGAAAACAAGAGAAACAACACCGGATTTAATTGTTTCGGATATTCTTATGCCGAAAATGGACGGTTTTGATTTATGCCGGCAACTTAAACTTGATCCTCAACTTAAGTTGATTCCTTTTATTTTTTATACCGCAACGTATATTGATGAGCGTGATGAAAAATTTGCAATGTCGCTTGGTGCTACTCGTTTTATCGTTAAGCCCGAAGACCCAGTCAAACTACTCAAGGTTATTAAAGATGTTCTTTCTGAATATCAGAAGGGTATTTATGATTCTGCCACGGTTTCAGATATTGAAAATCAAAAATTTGAAGGCCAGTACTCTGAAGTACTTTCGAGGAAACTGGATAAAAAAATACACGAAATTGAAAATCAAAAAGAGCAATTAAAGTTCATCACAGATGCAATACCTGCACTGATCGCTGAGATTGATGAATTTAGTTGTTATCAATATGCCAATAAAGCATACGAAAAATGGTTTGGAGTATCACCTGATGCGATGATAGGGAAGAAAGTAAAGGAGGTTGTTGGCGAAGTCGTGTCAGAAATAACTCAACCTTATATTGAAGCTGCTCTTGCGGGTGAAGAAGGCGTATATGAAGGCTATATTGTAGATGTAGAAGGTAATAAACGATATATCTTAGCGCGCTACATTCCACATTTTAATGAAAGTAATAAAGCACATCATTGTTTTTCATTTATAAATGATCTGACAGAACAAAAGTACGCAGAAGAAGAAAAACATAAGCTTTTATTTCAATTACGTCATTCTCAGAAAATGGATGCGATTGGCCATCTTGTTGGTGGTATAGCGCATGACTTTAATAACATATTATCGATTATTCTTGGTTATACAGAGTTACCTGCTTTAACCGGATATGATAACAAAGACGGGAAGTTTGAAGAATACATTAATCAAATAAGAACTGCCGGGCTTCGTGGCAGAGACTTGATAAGTCAAATAATGACGCTTAGTCGAAAACCTCATGAACAAGCAGAGTTTTCAGTCGATATTAAACCTCTTGTTAAAGAGGTAATCACGTTAGTTGAACAAACTTTTCCAGCCACAGTATTAATTGATGCTGAATTAGACGAATCTATATCGCCTATTGTTGTCGAGCTGACCCAGCTTCATCAGGTGGTGGTGAACTTACTCATAAATTCACGCGATGCGATTGCAGGCCATGGTCAAATAACAGTTAAGCTTAAGCAAGAGCACCTTAAACCCACAATTTGTAATTCCTGTAAAGAGAATTTTGAAGGAGACTTTGTCGTTCTTACTATTACGGATAATGGAACAGGAATTGAACAAAAACAATTAGAGAAAATTTTTGAATTATTTTATACCACAAAAGAAGTTGGGAAAGGTACTGGAATTGGGTTAGCAATGGTGCATAATATTGTGCATGAATCCAGAGGGCATATATTAATTGAATCAGTTGTTGGACAAGGGACAACGTTCAAAATATTTTTCCCTGTTTCAGGGCTGACAGAAAAATCACTTGAAGAAAATGCAATCGAAAGTTTAAATTCTGAAAGAGACGAGAGTAAGCCAACAATTATGCTTGTTGATGATGAAGAGTCGCTTGTTGAATATTTAAACGAACTACTCTCAAGCAATGGATATCGTGTAAATCCGTTTACAAATAGTCTGGATGCGCTTCAGGCTTTCCAAAATGCACCTGATGCGTATGATCTCGTTGTAACCGATCAGGTAATGCCTTATATGACCGGTGCTGAGATGGCAGAAAAAATGTTGCAATTACGTTCTAATCTACCCGTTATTCTTTGTTCTGGTAATCATTCACTTTCCGACGATTTTATAAAGATGTTAGGTGTGAAAGTAATACTTCAAAAGCCTGTTCCTGCAAACAAACTGTTACATGAAATAAAAAATTTAATTATTCTCTAAATTCAGACGTTCGGTAAATTTTTCTGGAAATGATAATGCAAATAATAAATATTTATATTTGAATGATCGTATTCTCAAAGGCATAAAAAAGCCGAAGCAGCTGAACTGCTTCGGCTTTTTATTCAGCTTTAATAAATTTATTAAAGAGTTTGGTTATAATCAATCAAAATCTTAGCAACTTCAGATCGTGAGAATTCTTTAGGTCGCGTTTCGCCGTTACCTAACATGTCTAAACCATAACCGGCGAGCATGGCTAGTGATTTTATGAATGTCATTTGGATAAAAAACTATAAAGAGATAAGCCTGTTCATTATCAGGAAACTGGTACCTGAAATAGTTTCTGTAAATAATCGAGAAGTTCCTTGCGTACAGTTTCACCCGCCAGAGCATTGTTATGCCCGGCTTTTTCCACGACCCAGTGTTGTTTGGGTTGTTTTGCGGCCTCATACAGTTCTTGGCCATGTTTGAGATTGATAACCTGATCCTCAGCGCCCTGAATAATGAGAATGGGTTTGGGAGAGATTGATGCAATTGCGTCAATGGGACGGTATTTATCCGTGATCGTATAGGATAATGGCCATTGAAATGCCCATGTCAGCCACCAGGCATCGAGTGCCTCTCGGGCAACGCGTCGATAACTGGTGAATGCTCCCTCGACAATGATGCCGGATATTCTGGGGAAATGTTCAGACTGGGGGCTGGCGGTAATGGCTAAAGAACCTCCCAGGCTTTGCCCATAAATAACCACTTTATCTTTGTTTATGGGCAGTTTAGTGAACACGTAGTTCAATGCAGCAGAAACGTCCTGATGCAGGCCTTCCAGAGTCGCCTCACCCTGAGAACGACCATAGCCGCGATAATCAAACATAAAAACATTGTAACCATAATGCGGTAACCACCAGGTTGCACGAAGATGGCTGCTGACATTCTGGGCATTACCATGCAGGAAAAAAACAGTGCCCTTATCTGATTTAGTGACGGAGGGAATGAACCAACCGTGTAACAATAGATTGTCAGCGTTACGAAAGAAATGGTCCTCTCGTTCGATACCCAGATCATCGGGAATTGGGTAAAAATTCTTGTCCGGGTGAAATATGAGATGACTGCAGCCTGTTAGTCCAAGCAAAAAGAGAAAAGGCAGCAGGTAACGTTTCATTTTAGGTACCAGTGCCAGGATAAACTAATAGTATCAGTGGTCTGCTGGTTTGGGCCGCGACGTTGCCATTCCAGTCGAACTGAACTGTCTCGGTTCCAGTTAAAGCTCTGTGCGAGAGTATGCTCCACATAGGTTAAATCAAGATTTTTTTCAAATCGTTGCACACGTGAGTTTGCCCAGAGCCGCCAGTTGTTGCTGATATCCCAGACAATCCCCAGGTTTGGACCAATACCGACCGTCAGGTTGTTCTTGAATTGTTCGTGCCCCAGCACGGTAGCATCGACCAGTCCAAATAGTTTAAAAGAGTCAGTCAGAGAGAACGTCATCCCACCTCCGGCATTCATTGAGAAGACCATGGGTTGTTCTACATTACTATTAATCGGCCAGCGCTCAAAACCCATGTTGAATTTCCATGAAATCGGTTTGAAAAATTTGTCACGTCCCACCAGAGAGAGAATATCGATCAGACGAAAGGCATAGATCTGGGTTTTTTCGAGATCAAAATCATATCGTAAGCTTAGGTCAAAAAAGTTAATCTGCGCGCCTTCAGTGTAGCCTGCTCGAGGATCAAGCATATCGTGATAGGCAGGACGCAATTTAAGTTCGATGACGTCACGATGATTATCGTTAATGTAGCCTAATGCGATACGGGATGAACCATGTCCCTGATCCAGTCTGGTTTCAGGCACCGGAACAATGGGAAACTCAGTGCTTTCCTTTAGTTGGCTGCGTGTTTTCAGCAGTTGATAAGAAGTTTTGGCAATTTTGTTACGATCCGGTGCACCACGATTATGTTGATACTGAATATAATCATAGGCAGTTTCGAGAATGATGGCACGTCTGCTTTCCGGTAGGGCAGTCAGCGCGGGTGAGTCTACCGACAAATTTGAGTCAGCCAGCTTCAAAACCAGTTCTTGTTCCGCTTCATCCAGATTTTTCAGGACATGCTTGATACGGGTACGGTGGGAGGGGCGATACAGCGCTTTTTTCAGGATTCCCTGTTCCTGTAAAGCAGCATAAACCGTGTCGCCGGGGATAGCGAACCAATCAAAACTGGCAGCGGAATTCATTTCCGGGCGGGCGATATCAAATAGCTCCAGTAAGCGATAGGAGCAGTTTTCAAGAAAGAAATAGTAGGCGAAATCGACCTGACCCGTTTCCCAGGTATGGCGCAGCAAACGATCAATTTCAGTTTTGTTGAAATTGAGTTGATACTCCCAGATATCCCGATTTTCCATTTGGTTATACTGATTGACCTTTTCATAATAAGGCATAATGGAAAAACGGCCGGGATAGCCACCCATAATTCCCTTATAAGCAAAAATGATCCCGTTTGTTTCCTCTGTTTCGGCGGCATAATTAATAGAATAGGAAAATAATCGAGTACGTTCAGTTTGATTTTTGCGATCCAGGCGTATCAAGGTATGACCAAACATGGATGACGGACTGTTATCCGTACCGGCAGGGAAGATCATCGTAATCTGGTGTGGATTGATAGTCTTGTACCAGTTTTGATATCGCTGACAAAGCTGTGGTTTTAGTCGTTTGTTATCAAAATGAAGTTGTTCATTAAGCCAGTGATAACGTGAGATATAGCGGCATTGAGGGTTTTGCTGTTTGTCGGTTTCCTTAATATCAGAAAAAAAAGCGGCCAGAGTTGCCTCGAGTTCTGCCTCTGGATTGGTATGACCCTGTTGAGAGTTAAAAAAATTACGAGAGAGTACTTCACTACGGTAACCTCCAAATAAATTGGGTTTGTAATGAAGCAGTTTTAACCAGTAAGCATGTTGATTGAGGTTTAACTGTTTTGCGCGGCTAACCAGTTGATCAAGATATGAGTCGGCAACAGCATGTGATGACAATGATAGCAGGATAAAAAAAAGAATTTGTTGTGGCAGCCGGGTCAGTTCGTACATATTATTATTTTTCTGCAGGACAAAAGAAAAACCCGGTGAAAACACCGGGTGTATTCCATACTACTATATAGCTGTAATTATACCGCGTATTGCGACAGAGTTTTGTCAGAAGCCATGACGTCATTCAGGGAAGACAGAACCTGTTCAGAAGTCACATTTTCTGAGGTAAAGATTTTAGCAAAATTATCTTTGCTTGACTGAAAGAAGGACGCCTTATGATCGTCAGCAATTCCCATCAGCTCAGCCAGTGTTTCCAGAGCTTCACCATGACCAACAGACATGTCACGAGCCAGTTTTTCAATGTTAGCACCTGTGAAGGCATCCGCAGCGGCATACTTTTGTACTACACCATCTTTTGCACAGCCGGCAGTACCGGATGAGATACCGAAAGTCTGGTTACCAAAAGTTCCATTAGTCGTGGCGGCCATCACTTCTTGCGCTACGCCTTTTTTGCCGTCAAAAACCATGGAACCCCAACCACAACCCACGTTATTGGGTGCAGCATTCACGGTACTGATTGCAAGTACAGAAATAAACGATGTGGCAATAAATCTTTTCATATAATACTCCCTGTCATTATTGATTGAAATAACATAACTCTTCATTCAAACATTGAATGATAGAGCGTTATTTGACTTCCATTATTAGCATTTTTTAGCAGGAAATTCCAACATTGTTTGCGATTATTGTATGAAGTGTGATTCAGGTGTTATAGCAATTAGAATTTTTGAATTTAGAGAGAATCAATTTTTATTGATAGTCTGGATTGTCAGTAGTTTTTTACTTAGAGTATAAAAAAACCGCTAACAGAGTAGCGGTTTTTTTGTCTTTAGGACGCTTAGAAGTTACAAGCTTTGGTAATACTCGATTAAGATCTTAGCTACTTCAGGACGTGAGAATTCTTTAGGTGGCGCTTCGCCGTTACCTAACATTTCACGAACTTTAGTACCTGAAAGAAGTACGAAGTCATCTTTTTCATGGTCATCTACTTCACGCA
>Ga0316209_1003609_pt1 | contig 10332 bp, 9 predicted proteins | sample 6monopyrite_MG_FD_204945 | JGI IMG/M metagenome (GOLD analysis project Ga0316209, IMG submission 204945) | Microbial mat bacterial communities from mineral coupon in-situ incubated in ocean water Damariscotta River, Maine, United States -... | ecosystem: Environmental > Aquatic > Marine > Coastal...
GGGAGACGGTGTCCGCGTTGTCGATCAGCCCCTGAAACTCCTCGAGGATACGCTGGGCGTTGGGGAGGAGTTCACGCCCGACGGGAGTCAGAACTGTCCCAGAACGCGAGCGCTCGAAGAGCTGAACCCCGAGGGCACTCTCGAAGGCCACAACCTGGTTCGTGAGCGTGGGTTGGCTGACACCGAGGCGCTGAGCCGCGCCGCGAAAACTCCCGAGCTCCGCAATGGCGAGGAAATATTCGATCTGTCGAATCGAAGGACGGGATCGCTCCATGGGTCATCTCCTCTGCACATCAGCGATGATCGACGGAGACTCACCCCTGCTCAGTCCGGATATTCAACCTTGATCGGGCCCTTGGCGACGGCCTGACACGTCAGGACCCAGCCCTCGTCGATCTGGCGCTGGTCGATGCCGCCGTCGTTCATAAGCATCTCGACATCGCCGCTCGTGACCTTCGCCATGCAGCAACCGCAGTAGGCCTCTTCACAAGCAAAGGGCGGCTCAAGTCCAACCCGCCGCGCGGCGGCCAGAATCGTCTCGCCCTCGGCGAGGGTGATGTCCGTCTCGGTGCCGTCGAGGAGCACCTTGACGGTCAGCCCGCCCTCTCCTTCGACCCCACCGGCGTCGCCCACGTCGGCGCCGGGTGTATCCGGCGACTCGAAGCGTTCGATGTTGATCTGGTCGGCGGGAATATTCAGGCTCGACAAGCCCGACTCGACCACATCCATGAAGGGTCCCGGGCCGCAGATGTAGAAATCGGCGTCGGTGAGCGGCCCGATTTCCTGAACGACCAGGGCGGCATCCACGAATCCGTGCACATCGTCGAGGCGATGAACGATCTCGAGTCGGTCGGAATGGGCGGAGCGCATGGCGCCCAGCTCGTCTTTGAAGATGATCGACTGGTCATCGCGATTCGCATAAACGAGCTTGATCGGGCGACTCGTGGTTTCAAGAGCGGTCTTCACGATCGAGATGCAGGGCGTGATGCCAGAGCCGCCGCTAAAGAGAACGATCGGCGTTTCTTTCTCGCGAAGCACGAAGACGCCGTTCGGAGGCATGACTTCGAGGGTGTCCCCCACCGAGACGTGATCGTTCATCCAGTTCGAGGCACGCCCATCGACGACGCGCTTGATCGTGACCTTATGTCCCGCGTCGAGGCCCGGGGCACTCGCCAGCGAATAGCATCGCACGAGTCGCTTCCCGTCGACTTCCACGCGGAAGCTCAGGAACTGTCCCGACTCGTACTGGAAGCGGTCGGCGAGTTCGTTCGGAACGTCGAGTACGATCGATCGGCTGTCCGCGGTCTCGTCGATGACGTCGCTGACGCGAAGATTGAAATAGGGCCCGGCGGCTTCGGCACCCGAAGCGGCTGCGTCCATGGATGACATCGTTTCCTGTTCTCCTTGGGGCCCGCGGCGCCCTCTTCGGACGCCCATCGGGCGGGCTCAATCGGTCACTACGACTCGGGCAGCGCCGGAGCGGTCGGGACTCTAACAAAATCCAGCGGAGGATTCCGCGAGCCCTCCGCGCTGTGAAACCTGCGCATGCAGGCCGTCATCCGCCGGTCGGCAGATCCTCTTCGGCCCAATCCCGCGGGCGCAGAAAGTCGCGATAGAGCGCCGCCTCGGCGCTCCCCTCCTCGGGATGCCAGTCGTATCGCCAGGCAACCTGGGGCGGCAGCGATGCCAGGATGGACTCGGTTCGCGCGCCGGCTTCGAGGCCGAAGCGCGTGCCTCGGTCCTGCAGGAGATTGAACTCGACGTAGCGACCCCGGCGATAGAGCTGGAACTCGCGCTCGCGTTCGCCGTAGGTCTGATCGCAGCGGCGCTCCACGATCGGGCGATAGGCCTCAAGGAATCCGTTCGCCGCGTTCTTCCAGAACGTGAACGCCGCGTCGAAGCCGCCCTCGTCGAAGTCATCGAAGAAAATGCCGCCGATGCCCCGAGGTTCGTCCCGATGGGGCAAATGAAAATACGTGTCGCATTGCTCTTTGAAGCGCGGGTAGAGCTCGGGGGAATGCGTGTCGCAGGCAGCTCGGGCGGTGCGATGCCAATGGATCGCGTCCTCTTCGAAGCCGTAATACGGCGTGCAGTCGAAGCCCCCGCCGAACCACCAGACCGGCGCGACACCCTTCGGATCATGCGCAAGAAAGAACCGGAAATTCGCGTGGCAGGTCGGGATATAGGGATTTCGGGGATGGACGATCAGCGAGACCGAGAGCGCTTCATAGGTGCGTCCGGCGAGCTCGGGACGGCGGACCGTCGCGGCGGGGGGCATCTCCGCGCCGTGGGTATGCGTAAAATGGACCGCCGCCTTCTCAAAGATGGGCCCGTCCTCCAGCACCCGCGGTCGGCTCACGCCGCCGCCGGGACGGGCGATTTCCTCACGACGGAAGCGAGCCGTTCCATCGAGCGCCTCAAGCGCATCGCAGATGCCGGTCTGGAGACCATCGAGGAATTCGCGTACCGCCGTCAGATCGGGAGAATCGTGGGTTCCACTTGAGTCGGTCATCGTTCTCGCTGGGCTCCGTTCGTTCATTCATCCGCGTCTCGGCGGCGCACGAATTTACCGCATCTCGGCTTCTCCATGTGAAACGTGGCCCCGCAGCCCGTCCACCGATAGACTGCGCCGCCTCTCATCGGGGGCCAGGCCCCCGATTATCGCCACGAGGAATGCCTTCGATGCCCGCCCCGTCCCATCGCCCCGCCCGTCCGCACTTCTCCTCCGGCCCCTGCGCAAAGCGACCGGGCTGGTCGATCGACGGCCTCACCGACGCGCTGACCGGCCGCTCCCATCGCGCGGCCCCCGCCAAGGCACGCATCCAGGAAGTCTCCGACCGCAGCCGCGCCATTCTCGGCATGCCCGCGGACTGGAAGCTCGGCATCGTCCCTGCCTCGGACACCGGTGCGGTCGAGATGGCACTCTGGTCGATGCTAGGCGCGCGCGGCGTGGACCTTCTCGCCTGGGAAAGCTTCGGCTCGGGCTGGGTCGGCGATGTCGTCAAGCAGCTCAAGCTCGAAGACACGCGCAGCCTCGAATCGGACTACGGGACGCTGCCGGATCTCGGCGCCGTCGACTTTTCGCGCGACGTCGTCTTCACCTGGAACGGCACGACCTCCGGCGTGCGAGTTCCCGATGGCGACTGGATCGCGAGCGACCGGGAAGGCCTCACGATCTGTGACGCGACCTCCGCGGCCTTTGCGATGGACCTTGACTGGGACAAGCTCGACGTCGTCACGTGGTCCTGGCAAAAGGTGCTCGGCGGCGAAGCCTCGCACGGCATGCTCGCGCTCTCCCCGCGCGCGGTGGAACGACTCGAGTCCTACACGCCGCCCTGGCCGATGCCCAAGATCTTTCGCCTGACCAAGGGCGGCAAGCTGAACGGCAGCATCTTTGAAGGCTCGACGATCAATACGCCTTCGATGCTCTGCGTCGAAGATGCGCTCGACGGATTGCGTTGGGCGGAGTCGATCGGCGGCCTTTCGGGGCTAATGGCGCGCACCCAGGCGAACCTCGCCGCGGTCACAAACTGGGTCGAGTCGTCGAACTGGGCCGCGTTCCTCGCGCAGGATGTCGCGACGCGATCGAGCACTTCGATGTGCCTCGTGATCAACGATCCCTGGACGGAAGGCAAGTCCACCGACGAGGTCTCGAAGACGATCAAGGCCGCTACGAAGCGCCTCGACCAGGAGAACGTCGCCTACGACATCGGCTCCTATCGCGATGCGCCGACGGGCCTTCGCCTCTGGGGCGGCGCCACGGTCGACACGAGTGATCTCGAGGCGCTCTTCCCTTGGCTTGATTGGGCCTGGGAAGAAGCGAAGCCATAGGCGCGCACTGCGCCGGCGCGACAACGCGTTAGTCGGCGACCACAACCTTCAGCGCTTGAAGTCGCTGAATCTGCTCCTCCTGGGTACGCAGGCGATCCTTCTTGACGTCGAGTTCCGCGCGAACCGAAGCGTAAAGCTGTTCCTGATTCGACATGCGTTTGCGCATGCGGGCTTCGGTCTCTTTGGCGAGCGCGATCGCCTCGCCCAGTTTCGTGGCTTGTTCACGCGCTTCTGCGAGTTCACCGCGCAGCGCTTCGATCTCCTCCCCGCCGGCGACCGCTGCGGTCGCGACCGGCGCCGGGATCACCGCGGGCCGCTGGTCGACGAGGGATTGTCTCGCTTCGAGCTGGGCGAGCTGTTCGGCCAGTTGTTCGCGCTCGGTGCGACTTCGATCCCGTTCTCGCGCAGTTCGTTCCAGTTCCGCCTCAAGATCCGCCATCCGCGCCGCGGTGCCGAGCGGCAGATCCTGCGCGCCTTTCTCGGCGCGCGCATTGCGCTTCTTCGTCTTGTCGGCGCGCTTGCGGAACGTCGCCAGTTCCTCGGCCTGCTTCTTCCGCGTCTGGGTCTCTCGAGAGAGTCGCGTTGAAAGCTCGTCCCGTTCCGACTGGAGTTCTTCGCAGCGCCCCTCGCTCGCGGCTGCACGGCCTTCGGCGCCCCTCCACAGCCATCCGAGCACTCCGCCCAACAATCCGATGACCCCCATCAGCAATACCACTGTCGTCGACATCGAAAATCCTCCTCGGCCCGCCCAATCGGGGACCCCTTGAGTCTACACTCAGCGCGCCGCCGGCGGAGCCCTCCACCCCGTGAATTCCTCCCCCGGCCGAAAGGAAAAGCTTGGGCCACGCGGATCGATTGATGCACGCCACTCGCCGGTTGAGCGACGACATGGAGAAGCTCTCCTTCAGCCCGCCGGTCACCCACGTCTACAACCCCCTCGTCCACGCCGCGCGCGGGCATCGCCGCTACGTGCGCCGCTTCGGCGACAGCGCCAAGAAAGTCGTCTTCCTCGGCATGAACCCCGGTCCCTATGGCATGACCCAAACCGGCGTCCCCTTCGGCGAGATCGCTTCGGTGCGAGATTGGATGGGCATCGAGGAAAAGATCGACACGCCGCGCACCGAGCACCCGAAGCGTCCCGTCACCGGCTTCGCCTGCACCCGAAGCGAAGTGAGTGGCGCCCGGGTCTGGGGCGCGATCGCGGACCATTGGGGTGCTCCCGAAGCGTTCTTCGCGGACCACTACGTTGCGAACTTCTGCCCCCTCGTTTTCATGGAGGAGACCGGCCGCAACCGAACCCCCGACAAGCTTCCCCCCGCCGAGCGTGAGCCCCTCTACGAGGCCTGCACGCGACACTTGAACCGGGTGATCGACATCCTCGAACCCGAATGGGTCATCGGCATCGGCGTCTTCGCCGAAGCCCGCGCACAGGAAGTCCTCGGCGATCGCGACCTCAAGTTTGGCCGCGTCCTGCACCCGAGTCCGGCCAGTCCCAAGGCGAACAAGGACTGGGCGGGCGAGGCCCGACGCGAGCTGAAAGCGCTCGGGCTCTGCGGCGGCGCGAAGGGCCGGAAGAGACGATCCCGCGCTTGATTGCGTTACCCTTGGCGCGCGCTCACCGCCGGTGCATTCGGAACGGCGCAACGCCTCGCCCCCCGCCCACATTGATTCAGGAGACTTCGCTTCCATGTTCTTGACCGCTGGCAACTACCTCCGAACCCGACGGCCTCTCGCCGTTCTGCTGCTCGCGCTCGGCCTCTTTCTCGGCTGCAACGACGACGGCGCCACCGCGCAGGAACGCAAAGGCGGAGATCCGGCGATGACCGCGCTCGACGCGTTCATTCTGGAGAATCCGGTGAGCCGCACGGAAGCGGGCTGGAAGGGACGCGTTCGCAAGCCGCCAGCGGTGAAATTCGACCCCGACAAGACCTATTTCTGGAAGCTCATCACCTCCGAGGGGGAGATGCGGATTCGCATGCTCGTCGATGTGGCCCCGAAGCATGTCGCCAGCACGCTCTATCTGACGCGCCTCGGTTTCTACGACGATCAGATTTTCCATCGCGTCATTCAGGGGTTCATGGCTCAGGGCGGCGACCCGACGGGAACCGGTCGTGGAGGGCCCGGCTACAAGTACGCCGGAGAGTTCGACAAGTCAGCGCGGCATGACGCGGCGGGCACCCTCTCGATGGCGAATGCGGGACCGCGGACCGACGGCAGTCAATTCTTCCTGACCTTCGGCCCCACCCCGAGCCTCGACGACAAGCACACGGTCTTCGGCAAGATCGAAGATCCAGACAGCATGACCGTGCTTCGCAAGATCGAAGCCCTCGGAGCCAAGCGCGATCCGGGACGCCCGCAAAAGAAGATCAAGCTCAAGCGCGCGACGATCCTGATCGAGTAGCGCTGCGAATCACGCTGGGTCGGGCGGCGTTGCGGCGTTCGACTCGAGCAAGCCATGTCGCGCGACGGAGAAGCGCCGAGTTGTCTCGGCCTCTCCGTCCTTGAGGTCGTTGTCGCGTTTCCCGCCGCCGTACAGGGCGGCGCGCAGGGCCTCTTCAACCTGGCCTTCGCTCGCCCCGTTGATGCGGATTCCACGTACGACGAGGGCGGGATGGAAATGTTCCGCTTCGTCGAGGCCGGCGGCGATCGGAGCCAGGTCGACGCTCTTGATTCGTCCACAGGGCGCAAGCGCATCTGCGATCGCCTGGGCCTTCACCCGGGACGCGTCGCTTGCAAGATCCACCACGAAGAAGAATCGACAGGCCACGCCTTTCGAAGCGTTTTGCAGTGCGAGGCTTCGACCGAACCCGCTCTTCGCTTGCTCGAGTCGAGCGGCGAGCTCACGCGCGGCTCCCGGAAGCGGTGGCTCCTCGCGCTCTGCGTCCAACCATTCCTCGTCTCCGCTCCACAGGGTCATCAAGAGCTTGCCCTGACTCACCACGAGCGGAGCGCTCTTGCCCGTCGCGAGCTGGATCCGCTCGAGCCGCACCTCACTTTCCCAACTGGTGCGGCGGCGATCGCCGTCGAACTCAGCGGGCGTTGTGCGCGCGCTTCTCGGGGGATGCAGGATCTGGAGTGCGATGGATTCGGCTGAAATCGCGCCTTCGAGGGCTGAATACGCCTCTGCGTCTCGATAGAGCACATCGCCCTGTTCGAAGCGAAAACTGGCCAATGCCCCGGCAAAAGCAGTCGGGACCGCCCACGCCATTCCTTCGAAGAAATCGAGGGGCGCCGGAGCTGAGGAAGCTTGTACGGGGGTTTCAGCCATGTCTCAATTGTATCCCGGAGGGCATCCAAGTGTGAATGTACGATCAACATCCCTTTGGGGCGTTCTCGAAGCTGAATCTAACTTATTGAATCAAAAGGGAAACGGCGAACCGTCGCGACCTATTTTTGGAGTTGAGTTGACATCCATGTCGACTTTTCCTCAAATGGGAACCCCAGGTCATTTCCCGATCTGGATCAGGAGGATTCACCTTGGCCGTCGAAGTCTCTCCCCCCGTCTCCTCAGTCTCGGATCCCGGCGACGCCGCCCTGACCGAAGAATTCTCAGACTTCTCTCCAACCGATGAGCACTCGCTTGACGGCCAATCGAGCAGCGACCCCAGCGTCGCGGATCCAAATCCGGCGCTGAACCTCTCGCCTCAGGACAACGTCGACTTCCTGCTCCATCCGGTCGAGCTCGCCAAGGGCCGCCGAGCCGCCGAGAACTACCTCAGCTCCTTCCGGAGCGACGACACACGCAAGATGGCCGAGGAGGCCCTCGAGACCCTCGCCACCGTGATCAGCGGCGGAAAATGCGACAGCGTCGAGTTCCCCTGGCAGCAGATTCGCCCCTACCACGGTGCCGCTGCCCTTACGATTCTCAAGGAAAAGGGCGCACCGGCCCGCGTCGAAGCCCTGCGCTGCCGAGCGGACACGACCCGCGGCTACCGCGTTGTCCCCGAAGCCTACCCCGCTCGGCAGGTCCAGAAGATCCGCAGCACCCTCACGAAGGTGATCGAGGAATGCGGCGACCTCGGCTTCCTGAGCACCTCGAACGAGGAAGCTCCGGTCGAAGCCAAGGCAGAAACGAAAACCACGAAGACGAAGGCAAAGGCGAAGGGCAAGACGGCTGCCAAGAAGCAGGCCGGAGGCCGACTGCTCGGAGACGGCGAACTGCGAGCCCTCGTGGCTGCAGCGAATTCGGATTCGGGACCGGAAGGAACCCGCGACGCCGTCTTCTTCTCCCTCGCGTATCGCGGCCTGAAGATCGCCGAGATTACGGGCCTCACGCCGGAGAGCGTGAAGTTCAGCAACAAGACGGGCGTCTGCAGCATCGTCGCCAAGCCGAGTCGAGGCGGAGGTCGCGGCCGACGGATCGAGCTCACGAACGAAGAGCTGATCGTCCTCGAAGACTGGCTCGATCATCGCGGCGACGACAAGGGCCCCCTGCTCTGCACGGTGGTCCGCGGCAAGGTCGAAGGCAAGCGTCTCACGACCGCCATGCTCAAGGAGATCTGCGATCGACGCGCCGAGCAGGCCCAGGTGGCCGAGTTCACCACGACGGATCTAAGCCGATCCGCCGAGGCGCTGACGAACCATCGCAAGGCGTCCAAACGAAAGGCCGCGCGACTCGCCCAGGAGAATCTGAGCAGTGGCGAGAAGGCGCTCTATCTGGCCCCCGCCGAAGCGGACGATGACCAGTTCGGTGAGACGATCCAGTTCCCGTTCTTGGGTCTCAAGGCCTAGATTGGATCGAGACACGGTCGGCAGCCCGGCCCAGCTCAATTCAAGAACTAGATTCAATGACAAGGCCAGCATCGCCCCGCGCGATGCTGGCCTTGCTCTTTCCTGCGCTCGACCCTGGTGTTCACGTGCTTTAGCAAGGGGGATTCACCCCAAAAAGCCACGTCGCTCACGTTGAAACTCAAGCCCCCCTGTCAGGCGCCGATGCGATCTTCAGAGGGGGATCTTCCCATGGGTCAATGGCGTAAGGCCAATACAGGGCTGCAGAAACATCCGCGCGTCGCGACGGCGATGCCCGTTCGCATCACGACCGTCGACGCGGAGACGGATCCCGACACCGGGAAGACCTTCTTCCGTTCCGCGGAAGAAACGACGGCGAACCTCTCCCAAGGCGGCGCTTACGTTCACTCGTGGGAACCGCTCGCCTCGGGTCGCCGCGTGATCGTCGCGATCGAATTGCCTTCGGGCAGCGAACTCCAGCTCGAAGGACGTGTCGTCTGGACCCGCCGAGCGCTCCGCACCAACACGAAGGGTGATCTCGAGTCTCCTGGGTACGGAATCGAGTTCGAGGCCGGGACACGCGAGCTCGCGACGCTCGGGGAATACCTGACCAGCCTGCTGCCAACGTCCGCCCAAAAGGCGCCCAAGCAGGATTCGCTCGTTCCGTCGACGCAGCCCTGAGGAAGACCGGCCCGCGGGCCTGGCCTCATCCGTCGATTTCGTACTCGGCGATCTTTCGGCGTAGGGTCGAGCGGTCGATGTCGAGAAGCTTGGCCGCGTGCGTGCGGTTCCCGTCGCAATCCTCGAGCGCTTGAACGATCGCCCGCCGCTCGATCTCCCGCAGCGGCACGCCCCGCGGCACGCCTTCGGAGCCGGAGCCGGATGGGATCGGTGCCCCGCCTCGGCCCAACTGATCCGACGGGAGATGGAGCATCCCCACCGCGACGTCACCCGCCGCAGCCCGCGCACCTTGGACCAGGTTGCGAAGCTGGCGGACGTTGCCCGGAAGCGGTGCAGTGCAGAGTGCCTCGAGGGCTTCGGGCGTGAAGCCCTCGGAATCCGGACGATCGAAATGGTCGACGAGAAGGGGAATATCCTCGCGCCGCTCGCTTAGGGCCGGCAACCGGATCTCGATGCCCCGAAGCCGGTAGTAGAGGTCTTCGCGGAGGCCGCCCTCGTCGATCATGACCTGGGATTCGCGGTTCGTCGCAGCCACGAAGCGGACGTTGACCCGCTCGGCTTTCTCGGCACCGACGGGACGGACTTCACCGTCGTCGATCACACGCAGCAGCTTCGCCTGAAACCCGAGATCGAGGGTCTCGAGTTCGTCGAGGAAGAGCACGCCCTCATGGGCTTCCCGCAGCAGGCCCCGACGATCGCGATCCGCTCCGGTGAACGCGCCACGGCGATGGCCGAAGAACTCGCTCTCGAAGAGATCAGACGGGGACAGCGCGCAGTTATGCGCCACGAAGGGCCCCTTTGCGAGACCGGAATGCGTGTGGATCGCGCGGGAGACGAGTTCCTTGCCAGTGCCCGTGTCGCCGGTGACCAGCACGTGGACGTCGCTGCGGGCGGCCATCAGTACGCGGTGACGCACCTCGACCATCGCCTTGCTCTGCCCGACCAGCTCGGGAACCGTGGCGTTGGCGACGACGGTTCGCTTGCGGGTGAGCAGCGCGCGCTCGACGGCAGAGCCAACACTGCTCGGTGTCGCCGGCTTGAGCAGGTAGTTCACCGCGCCGAGGCGCACGGCGTCCATCACGTCCGAAACCT
>Ga0316209_1003610_pt1 | contig 10329 bp, 8 predicted proteins | sample 6monopyrite_MG_FD_204945 | JGI IMG/M metagenome (GOLD analysis project Ga0316209, IMG submission 204945) | Microbial mat bacterial communities from mineral coupon in-situ incubated in ocean water Damariscotta River, Maine, United States -... | ecosystem: Environmental > Aquatic > Marine > Coastal...
CGATGATCCGTTCACACGACGGCGGACGAATCGTGACGATCGCGTCGGCGGCGGGCACGATCGGCAATCGCGGCCAAGTGAATTACAGCGCCTCGAAGGCGGGGCTCATCGGCGCGACCCGCTCGCTCTCCCTCGAACTCGCGAAGCGGAAGATCACGGTCAATAGCGTCGCCCCGGGCTTGATCGAAACCGACATGCTCGACGGGGTTTCGGCCGCGGCGGATCTCGCGAAGCTCGTTCCGATGCAGCGACTGGGTCAGCCTGAGGAGGTTGCCGCGACGGTGGCTTTTCTCTTCTCGGAGGACGCGAGCTACATCACGGGGCAAGTTATCTCGGTGAACGGCGGTCTGGCGTGACTTCTGCGGATCGCTTCGATGTCGTGATCGCCGGCGGCGGATTGTCTGGGCTCACGCTCGCGATTCAGCTGCGTCAGGACCAGCCCGAGCGGAGTGTGCTGGTCATCGAGCGGCAGTCCTGGCCCGTGCCCGAGGCGGCCCACAAGGTGGGTGAGTCCTCCGTCGAAATCGCGAGCCACTATTTCGAGAACGTGCTCGGCTTGCGAGGGCTCCTCGATGCCGAGCTTCGCAAGTTCGGTCTTCGCTTCTTCATGAGCGAAGGCGAGAATCGAAACATCGAGTCTCGGATCGAGTGTGGCCCGAGCCACTTCCTCTACGTGCCGAGCTATCAGATCGATCGCGGTCAGTTCGAGAACAGTCTGGCGGCCCATGCATCGGAGCTCGGAGTCGTGATGGCGCCGTTGACTCGCGTGACGGAGGTCGGAATCGATTCCGGCGAAGAAGATCACCGGCTGACACTGCGCGGCCCCGACGGAGAGATAGACATCGCGGCGCGCTGGATGATCGACGCGAGTGGTCGCGCGGGTCTTCTCCGGAAGAAGTGGGGCACCGCCCGCAAGAGCCGCCACCGTGCGAACGCGGCTTGGTTCCGCATCGATACTGAGCTGGATCTCAATGCGCTCGGGAGCGACCCCAGCTGGCTCGCGCGAACGAAAGAGCCGCGCTGGCTGAGTACGAATCATCTGATGGGGCCCGGTTATTGGGTCTGGTTGATTCCGCTCGCCAACGGGCGAACGAGTGTCGGCATCGTGGGGGATGCCAACCTGCATCCCTTCGCGAATCTCTCGACTTTCGACGCTGCGCGGCAATGGCTCGTGCAGCATGAGCCGCAGGTGAGCGAACTCGTCGAGGCGAACCTCGATCGTAAGCTGGATTTTCGCGCGATGAAGCAATATGCGCACGGGATCGATCAGGTCTATTCGGCAGATCGATGGGCGATCATCGGCGATGCGGGGATCTTTAACGATCCACTCTACTCGCCCGGCAGTGACTTTATCGCGATGGGCAATACGCTCATCACCGACATGATTTCGCGTGATCATGCCGGCGAACCCCTCGACGCCATCGCTCCGGCCTACGATCAACTCTATCGGTCGCTCAACCGAACCTTCCTCGTGACCTACCATCGCAACTATCCAGTGATGGGCCATCCGAGGATCATGGTGATCAAGTTCCTCTGGGACTTCGTGATGTACTGGGGCGGGCCGGCGTTGATCTTCTGTCGTGACCAGCTGACGAATGCCGACTTCATGACCCAGGCCGAGTCTTCTCTTCAGAGGTTCGCTGCACTCAACGTGAGAATGCAGGCGTTCTTTCGGGAATGGTCGGAGGTCGCTGAGGATGCCCGTGAAGCCCCAGCCGGGGTGCACGTCGATTACGCTGAAATCGAATGTCTGGCGCGGCTGAACAAGGCTTTGCTCGAACGTATGGAGGCAGCGGGAACGCTCGTCGAGCTTGCTGCCAACGTCGAACTCGCGGGCGAAGTACAGAACGAAATCTGCGCGACGATCACTCAGGAGTACCCGAAGCTCGCGCCTTTGCGCGGGACTTCGGAACCGACGACCGATCATTTTGGTGCTGTGCTGAGAGCGCTCTACCCAGGAGCCGCCGGCTAGAACCAGGCGATCCCGGTCCAGGCGAACCCCAGGCCGCACGCCAGGAGCAGTCCGGCGGCGATTGCGCGGGGTGCGGCGAAGTTGAGCTGGCGCGCTGTCGCGACGAGTCCGCCGCCGAAGATGCCCCCGAAAAAAACGAGTGCCGTGTAGCCCAAGGAAAACGCGAGCATCGTGAGAACGCTCAGGCCCGGCGCGGGATTCGCGGCCGCGGCCACCAGTACACCGCCCAGCAGCGGGCTCGTACACGGGGTCGTCACAACTGAGAAGGCCGCGCCCGCACCAAAAGGACCTAGGCGTCGCGCTCCCACGAAGTCTCGACCGGCCAGGGGATCGGGTGCGATCTCGACGATCATCAAGCCAAAATAGATAAGCGCGAGACCCGCGATCAGCAGCATGATCCCGCGCTGTTCGATCAGGAGGAATCCCGCGACATCGCCGAACAGGCCCAGCACGGAGAGGGCGAGCGCCGCGCCGAGGGCAAACCTCAAGGAGAGGCCGAAGGCGCGCAGGCCAGACGCTTCATGGGCTCCGATATAGGCGATGTTAAGTGGGACCATCGGCAGCACGCAGGGCGAGATGCTGGCGAGCAGACCGGCCCCGAAGGCGACGAGCGGAAGGAGCAGGTAGGTCGAGGTGAAAGAGCCGTTCGATCCTTGCGGAGCGAACCGATCCGCGAGCCCGAACTCGGCGTCGTAGAGGACTCCCGAGAGCGTGTCCCAGGACGACGCCGTAGCGAATGCGGCGGCGACGAAGACGCAAAAGGAGAGGGCGAAGGCCGGGTGCTGCCAGAGCGGCGGCGGCTCGACCTCTTGACGGGTCGCTCGCGAGGTGGATTCGGAGGTCGCGCTCACGATGCCTTGCAGGCGGCCTTCGTGACGGCGGTGCGGTAGGCCTCGAAGTCGCGTTCGCCGCTGAGTACGGCGACGGGTTCATGGCTGCCGCAGGCGAGCACGGCGATCGTTCCGGTCTTGGCGCGATAGGTGTTGAAGAACTCCGCGATTCCGAGTTCGCGCGCGGCGTCCCGGGAGGCGGAATAGGCGGGTCGGTCCGTGACATCGAAGGTGACGACCGTCGTTTCCTCGGAAAGGTCGGCCTGGATCTGTTCCCAAACCGGAGCAACGGCCTTGCAGGTCCCACACCAGTCCGCGTGAATCATCACGACGTAGGGCTTTTCAGCGTTGGTCTTCTGGGATTCGTCCGCGGCGCGCGCCGTTGCCGGTTGGAGAGCAAACGCGGAGAGCAGTCCTGCCAGGGCGAGCAGTGAAATCGCTGCGCAGGTGAAACGGAAAACCGGACGGTGAGTCTCGCGAACCTCGGGTCGAATTGCGGCGAAATCCATCCTGGTCTCCTCAAGGGGCGGGCGCGCCCGGCGGCAGAATACATTCCCCATTTCCCCCGAGCAATGAACCCACCCGGGGGCGAAAATCGTCCGGATCGGCCTATCATCGGCTCCCGCGCCGGACCCCGTCGCGGCTCCTCTCACGTGCCCCCGGAAATTCGTTTCAACATGCTCTCCGCTGATTCTTCCCAACGCGCAGGCGTTTCGACCCTCACAATCGACGCATCCCCCGTCTCCATCGAAAACGTGCTCACGATCGCAAGGGGCGAAGCGGCCGTCGCGCTCAGCGACCGGCCCGAGTACCGAGACCGACTCGAACGCGGCGCGGCCTTCGTTCAAGAGAGTCATCGCGCCGGTGTCGATATCTACGGCGTGACGACGGGCGTGGGGGCATCGGTTGAGAATCAGATCCCGACGCCGCTGCGCGATTCGATGGCCCGGAATCTTGTGCGATTCCATGGCATCGGAACCGGGGCACTGCTCACGGATGACGAATCCGCCGCGGTGCTCGCCACGCGCCTCGCCTCGCTTGCCCAGGGGCGCTCCGGGGTTCGGCCGATCGTGCTCGAGCGAATCGCGTGGATGCTGACGGAGCGGATGCTTCCGCTGATCCCGAGTGAGGGGTCGGTCGGCGCGAGCGGGGACCTAACGCCGCTTTCGTATCTCGCCTCGGCCCTGATGGGAGAGCGAGAGATTTCTCTTCGGGGCGAGGCGATGACTGCCGCTGAGGCGCATGAACGGCTCGGAGTTCCGCCGATCGAGTTGCGGCCCAAAGAAAGTCTCGCGTTGATGAACGGGACGAGTGCGATGACGGGGCTCGCGGTGCTGGCGTTTGAGCGCGCGCGGGCGTTGGCGGCGCTGGCGTCGAGTATTACGTCGATCGCGAGTGTGGCCGTTCATGGCAATCCGCAGCATTTCGATGACCGGATCTTCGAATGGAAGGCGCATCCGGGTTCGCGCGCCTGCGCCGAATTGATTCGCGCCCATTTCGAAGGAGCCGGACCCGCGAAGGTGGCGCGGTTGCAAGATCGCTATTCGATTCGCTGCGCGCCCCACGTGATCGGGGTCTTGCTCGATGCGCTCGAATTCGCGCGGGGCGTTCTCGATGTCGAGATCAACAGCGTCAACGACAACCCGATCGTGGACCTCGACGCCGGCGACTTCCTGCACGGCGGGAATTTCTATGGCGGGCATATCTGCTTCGTGATGGACGGGCTCAAGGGCGCGATCGCGAGCGTGGCGGATCTGCTTGATCGCCAACTTGCTTTGCTCTGCGTGCCGGAAACGAGCGACGGGTTGCCTGCGAATCTGGTCGCGGCAGCGGAGGAAGAGGGCGTCGCCCATCACGGCTTCAAGGCGATGCAGATTACTGCCTCGGCACTGACTGCAGAAGCGCAAAAGCTCACCATGCCGGCGAGTGCTTTCAGTCGAAGTACCGAATCCCATAACCAGGACAAGGTCAGCATGGGGACGATTGCGGCCCGGGACTGCCTCCGCGTTCTGGATCTTTCCGAGCGCGTCGGCGGGATTGGGCTGTTGGCAGCCTGTCAGGCGATGGACCTGCGCGGGGTCAGCGACTTCGGGGATCGTTCGCGGACACTCCACGCCTTCGTTCGGTCCGAGATTCCGCAGGTCGTCGATGACCGAAGACAGGATGTCGATCTGGCGCGGCTCCTCGAGCGCCATCACGCGGGCGAATTGCCCGGGATCGAGCGTGGCGAAGTGCTCGAACCGTTGATGCGCGCGGCGCGTGGCCCGAGGGCCGACGGTTGAGAGCCCATGAGGTGCGCGTCGAACTCGAAGTGCCGTTCCACGATGTGGATGTGCTGAAAGTCGTTTGGCATGGGCACTACCTAAAGTATTTCGAGGTCGCGCGGACCAGGCTGCTTCGCTCCTTCGGTCTCGACGCGGGTGAAGTCATCGGTGCACAGTTCCAGCTCATGGTGGGCGAGAGTCGCTGTCGGCATATTCGTCCGCTTCGCTACGGCGATCGTTTCGAAGTGGCGGCCTGGCTGGGCGAGACGCGGCATCGCCTCGACGTGCACTTCCAGATCGATGAACTCGAGTCGGGAGACAAGTGCGCGACGGGTCTCACGCGATTGGTGACCCTCGATCTCCAAGGTCGCTTGCTCCACCGAACACCCGAGCCGATTCTTTCTCGAATCGCGGAGTCCGCCCCATGAAGCCCGTCGCATCGATCGATGAAGTGCTGGTCGCGCTCAAGGAATCGTTTCGCGCCGACGCCATCGGGGATCTCGAAGCCACCTATCAGATCGAGCTTTCCGGCGACTCCGGCGGCGTGTTCTGGGCCCGCGTCTTTGAGGGCGAGCTCTCCTGCGAAGAGGGCACGACGCCCACGCCAGATGTCTTCTTCGAACTCGAGGCCCAGGACTTTTATGACGTCCTGGCGGCGCGAGCGAACCCGGAACTTCTTCATATGGAAGGCCGGATTCGCGTCGAGGGGTCGCTGTCGCTGGCGCTCAAGCTGCGTGTGATGTTTCTCTCGGGCGAGCCGCGCTGAGCGATGGCGCAAGCGGAGATTCGCATCCGGAACGCGCGGTCGCATAACCTGCGAGGCATCGACTGCGAGATCCCCCTCGGCAAGCTGACTGTGGTGACCGGACCATCGGGCTCAGGCAAGTCCACGCTGGCTTTCGACACGCTCTACGCCGAGGGACAGCGACGTTATGTGAGCTCCCTTTCCGCCTACGCACGTCAGTTCCTTGAACGACTTCCGCGCCCCGAAGTCGACAGCATCTCGAATCTTCCGCCGGCGATTGCAATCGAGCAGCGCAATGGAGTGACGGGGTCACGGTCAACAGTGGGGAGTGCGACGGAAGTCCTCGACCATCTGCGCCTGCTCTTCGCCCGCGTCGGCGAGACGCGCTGCCCGGATTGCGATCGCAAGGTCGATCCCGGTGGCATCTTGGCCACCGCCGACCGAATCGTCTTGGAGCACGCGAACAAGCGCATTCTGATCGTGGCGCCCATCCGTTCCGGCGAGGGCCGGGCCGCGGAGGTTCGCGATACCCTGGTTCGCGATGGGCATACGCGGCTCGTGGGAGACGACGGCGAGATTCTCGAACTCCTCGACACGACACCCAAGCGCAAGCCTTCGAAGAAGTCGCCCTGGTGGCTGCTGCTCGATCGCGTGGCTTTGCGAGGGGAAGAGGGCGAGCGCGCACGGCTCGTCGAAGCGGTGTCCGAGGGATTCGCTCGCGGGGGCGGTGAGATCGAGGTGCGCGAAGCGGGGAGTGAGGCTCCGCCGGCGGTCTACCGTGAAGGTCGGGTTTGCGACGGCTGTGCACGGCGTTTCCCCGAGCCGAGCCCGGGGCTCTTCTCGTTCAATAGTCCGATCGGCGCGTGTGCGACCTGTGAGGGATTTGGTCGCGTGACGGAGATCGATTGGGATCGGGTCGTGCCGGATCCTTCGAAGAGCCTCGAAGACGACGCGATCGCGCCTTTCGCCACGAAGACCTCTCGGCATCTGAAGCGGCGACTGCTCGTGGCCTGCGCAGAAGTCGGTGTGGATTCCGATCGTCCCTTCGGCGAACTCTCGGCGGAGGATCGGGAATGGATCTTCGAAGGGGACGAGGAGATCTGGGGCGGTGTGCGGGCCTTCTTCGATTGGCTCGCCGGGCGTCGCTACAAGGTGCAGGCACGGGTGATGCTGGCGCGGCATCGGCGCTATGACCCTTGTCCCGATTGCGATGCGACTCGTTTGTCCGAGGATGCTCGGGCGGTCTGGATCGAGGATCGCACGATCGCGGACCTCGGCCGCGCGACCCTCGCGGACTTGCTGGCCTGGGCGGAGGATCTTTCGGCACGCAATGTCGGTGGAGAAGCGGCGACGCGTTTGCTTGAGCTGGTCAGGACGCGCCTTCGCACGATCCACGCGGTCGGGCTGGGCTATCTGAATCTCGACCGGACCGTCCGCACTCTGTCTGGAGGCGAGGCACAGCGAATCCAGCTCGCGACGGCGTTAGGCGGGAGCCTGACGGCTTCGCTCTACGTGCTCGATGAGCCGTCGATTGGTCTGCACGCGGCGGATCTGGAGCGATTGCTTCGGGTGCTTGAAGCGATTCGGGATCAGGGGAATACCGTCGTGGTGGTCGAGCACGCGCTCGACCTGATCGAGGCCGCGGATTACGTGATTGATTTGGGGCCGGGTGCGGGGCGCCGGGGCGGGGAAGTGTTGGCCGCAGGATCCGTGGCTGCGCTTCGCAAGCTGCCGGAGTCGCGAACCGGCGAGGCGCTTCGGGGGGAACTTTCGGATCTCGACCGCAAGCCGCGGAGCCTCAAACGATCGAAACGGCTCGTCGTCAAGGACGCCCGGGTCAACAACCTGCAAGGATTGACCGTCGAGATTCCGCTGAACGGACTCGTCACGATCAGCGGGGTTTCGGGGGCAGGGAAGTCGACGCTGCTCCATGAAGTGCTCGTGCCCGGGCTGGAAGGGAAGGGCTCGCTCGATCCGTCGCGGAAACTGCCGGCGACGCTGCTTGGGACGCAATACGTCGACCGCGTGATCGTGGTGGATCAATCGCCGAGTACCCGCAGCGCGCGATCGAATCCCGCGACGGTGACCAAGGCCTTTGATGCGATTCGCCAGCGCTTCGCCGCAACCCGGGAAGCCAAGGCTCGGGGATTCACTGCCGGAACGTTCTCGTTCAACGTCGCTGGGGGGCGATGCGACGAGTGTGAGGGCGCCGGGGAAGTCGTGATCGACATGCAATTCCTCGATGATCTGCGGGTGCCGTGCGACGCCTGCAACGGGCGGCGCTATCGGCGCGAGGTGCTCGACATCCGACTCGGCGGTCGCACGATTCTCGATGTGCTCGAACTCTCTCTTGAAGAGGCGAGCGAGGTCTTCGCGGAAGACGGAAAAATTGCCGGACGACTGGAACCGCTTGTGCGCGTGGGACTCGGCTATCTGCAGCTGGGGCAGCCGCTGGCGACGCTCTCGGGTGGAGAGCATCAGCGTCTCCGGTTAGGCCAGGCTCTCGTCGAGGGCGCGGACCGCGCGCTCTACATCTTTGATGAGCCGACAACGGGACTTCATCCGTCCGATATCGCGATCCTCCTGGGCTGCCTAAACGAGGTGGTGGATGCCGGGGCGAGCGTTCTGCTGGTGGAGCATGACCTCGACGTGATTCTCGCCTCGGATTGGGTGATCGATCTGGGCCCCGGCGGGGGACCGCAAGGCGGGAAACTTGTCGCCGAAGGCCCGCCGACGACTGTGGCCCAGGCGACGGATTCATTGACCGGCAAGTTGCTCGCACGCCGACTTCAATGATCGTCGACCGACGGCGCGCGGTGACGCGCAGGGGGAGATTCTCCCCTCAGTTCAGCCGTCCGGAACTCCGATGGATCCTCCGTGACGCAAGAAGAAGCTCCCGCCATCGATGATTCCGTAATCGAGCCCACGCATTTCAGCGAATGCGTCTCGAGGATCGGTGCTGCGCTCGCCCGCGACGGCGCGCTCGGTGTGATCTTGATCGATGGCGCGCCCCTTGAGCGCATCGAGCGGAGCTACGGCGTCCAGGCCCATCGTAAGGCCACCGACATGCTGCGCAAGCTGGTCAAGGAAGCCTGTCGTCAGGACCTGTCCCAGCACGACCTCGTGGTGGGCGGTTCCTCGAGCCCCGATGAACTCGCGATCTTCTTTCAGCGCGGGCGCGGCGACGACCGATTCTATCGCGAACGCCTCCCCGAGTTGACCCGCCGCCTTCACGAGCACATCGCGACGAACGGTCACAAGATCGTCTACCCCTATGACCGCGATGCTCCGATCCTCCCGATCGGACACGCGACGGTCTTCCACAATCCCGGTCTCGGCCCGGAGCGCCAGATCCTCGAGGCGTTCGAACAGGCCCGCCGTGATGCTGCGCTCAACGGAGCAATCGAACGTCGCGATCGACATCGGGTCTTTCAGGACCTCGTGCTCGCCGAAGACGTCGCGATTCTTTACGAGCCGATCGTCAACATCACGACTCGCGAAATCCTCGGCCATGAAGCCCTCGTGCGCGGCCCTTGGAAGAGCGAACTCCATGCCCCGAGCCAGCTCTTTCAGCTCGCCGAAGAGACCGGACTCGTCTTTGAACTCGACTGCCTCTGTCGGCGCACTGCACTTCGTGGCGCCCGCGGCCTCGAGCCCGGCAAGAAGCTCTTCCTCAACTGTCTCCCGACGGCGATTCACGACCCGGCCTTCCGCGGCGACGTGCTTCAGAAGACGCTTCAGGATCTTTCGCTTCGCCCGGAAGACATGGTCTTCGAAATCTCCGAGCGGGAATCGATCGACAACTTCTCGATCTTCCGCGAAGCGCGCGACTACTACAAAGATCTCGGCTTCCAGATCGCCCTCGATGACACGGGGGTTGCCTACGGCAGCCTCGAAGCCGTCATGGAACTCGCCCCGGACTTCATCAAGGTCGACATGTCCCTGGTTCGCGGGATCGACACCGACCCACCACGCCAGGAACTCCTGCGCGCCCTCCACGCCGTCGCCGGCAAACTCGGCGGCCAGATCATCGCCGAGGGCATCGAGACGAGTGAAGAGCTCGAAGCGCTCCAGAGGCTCGGGATTCCCTACGGCCAGGGCTACCTCTTCGGCCGCGCCGCCCCTTTGAAGCGCTCTCGATAAGCGTTTCTCGATCGGTTGTCTCAGGCTGACGTGCCCGGCGTTTGGCCGGTCGGCGCGTCGTCCTCTCGGCCGTCTCGGCGCGCGGGCGGGAGGGCTTGTTGCCTCGGATTCAAAGCTCGGCGCGCCTCGCATCAAGATGCGGCGCCACGCCGCCCGGCCAAACGCTCGGGATCGCGACGCTTCGCGCGCGGGAAGCTTGGTCAGCAGGAGGGGCGGGGCGTCCCGATCCGCTTCGGTTTGGGTGGGGCCCACATGGGCGCGCCGGTTCGGTTGGGTGCCTCGCCAATGGTACTTCATTGCCCTGGCGGGTCCGAAGCTAGCTTCGTCCTCGAAGCCGACCCGATAACTACGGCGCCGACGGAAGTTGGTCGAACT
>Ga0316209_1003611_pt1 | contig 10326 bp, 8 predicted proteins | sample 6monopyrite_MG_FD_204945 | JGI IMG/M metagenome (GOLD analysis project Ga0316209, IMG submission 204945) | Microbial mat bacterial communities from mineral coupon in-situ incubated in ocean water Damariscotta River, Maine, United States -... | ecosystem: Environmental > Aquatic > Marine > Coastal...
TCAAGCCTATTCTGGCAGAGACATTTCAGCTTTACTTATTAACGCAGAACATTCACTGGAATATTGTAGGCCCCTTGTTCCAAAGTGTTCATACTTTAACGGAAGAACAATATATTGAACTGGCTGCCGCTGTTGATGAAATAGCTGAACGCATTCGTATTCTCGGAGAAAAAGCGCCCGGGGGTCTTAAAGTGTATCAAGAGCTTGGATCCATTAAAGACGGTAATGAAAATGCTACCGCTGAGGAAATGATCAAAACTCTCTCAGCCGCACACAAGTTGATAGCAAATAATATACGCCCCCTTATCGGTAAAGCGGCTGAAGCAGGAGATGAGGTAACAGTTGGGTTACTCGCAGACCGTCTGACCGTACATGAAAAAACACAATGGATGCTTAACGCCATACTTGCATAACACACTGAATGGTTTAGGTAATTTAGGGAACGATATTGTCCTGGCTTGTTTATGCCTAGTTAGCTTGCAGGCCTTACGGGAACATGCTAGAAGCTCGAGATAGTAATAATCACTCGCAAGACCGGGCTTCTCATGAACCTACTATCCAATACAGTGTCTTTACTTGGCACCCTTCCAAAAGGAACTTCCGGGAAACTGTATGCATTTGATACTATTGACCCTCAAATGGTAGACCGTCTGAGGGAAATGGGTTTTGCGGAAGGCCTTTTGATCGAATTACTCCATCAAAGCCCTTTCGGGGGCGACCCAATTGCAGTACGCGTTGGATCAATGACGATCGCTTTACGGCGACAACAAGCAAATTTGATTAAGGTACAAATTGTATGACTGCTGCGTCTTTGGTTGCCGTTGTTGGCAACCCGAACTGCGGTAAGTCCGCACTTTTTAATGCTTTAACAGGTCTTCGTCAAAAAGTGGCAAATTATCCTGGTGCGACTGTAGAGCGCCGTTCAGGCCCGCTCTTAGACAATGCAAACATTGAGCTTATTGACCTTCCAGGTGCGTATAGTTTAACGCCGCGCAGCCCCGACGAGGAAGTAACCTGCAAGGTACTTACCGGGACCCATGAAATTGAACAAAAACCCCATGCAATACTTTGTGTGGTTGACGCGACAAACCTAGCACAACATCTACGGTTTGTAGTAGAACTGCGCGACCTAGGCCTCCCTATGGTTGTTGCCCTAAACATGGTGGACCTTGCAACCCGCGAGCGTATTGCCATTGATAGTAAGCTGCTCGCTGAAAAATTAGGGGTACCAGTTATTGAAACAGTTGCTGTCAGAAAAAAAGGGCTAGAGGACCTGAAAACTGCAGTCTTTGTGGCTCTAAGTAATCCTCTTACCAAGGCTATGAGCTTTGGAAACTCTATAAAACAGCGGCAACGTGTAGCCCAAAAGATTGCCGCTGATGTAACTCTATCGGAAGGGATAGGGCATAAAACAACCCGTATTTTAGACAATACGTTATTAAACCCTATTCTTGGGCCCATAATTCTTTTCTCCCTGCTTTTTACTATTTTTCAAGCTGTATTTGCATGGGCAGAGATCCCTATGGAAATGCTTGAAACAGCAGTTGGCTGGCTACAAGACTTCTTCTCCAGCATTTTACATGGCGGTATTCTTCTTAGTTTTTTAAATGACGGCGTACTGGCCGGGGTTGGCTCGGTTATAGTTTTTCTGCCTCAAATTTTAATTCTTTTCTTTTGTATACTCCTGTTGGAATCAACCGGATATATGGCCCGTGCCGCCTTTTTGATGGACAAGCTCATGGCCTCGGTGGGGTTAAATGGCCGCGCCTTCATTCCGCTGTTATCCAGTTTTGCGTGTGCCATTCCTGGCATCATGGCTGCGCGTTCCATAGCTAACGAAAAAGATCGTCTGACAACAATTTTAATTGCTCCTTTAATGACGTGCTCTGCCCGTCTCCCTGTTTATACAGTCATTATTGCAGCCTTCATTCCCAATGAAACTGTCGCTGGTGGTTTTGGCCTTCAAGGGCTTGTTATGTTTGCGTTATATCTGGCTGGTATTATTGCTGCTCTCGCTGCAGCTGCTATCCTAAAACGAACAGTAACAGAAGGTCCTTCAGATACTTTCATGCTTGAGCTACCTAAGTATCAGTCACCAAATATTCGGTATATTCTCATAGGTCTTTATGAAAGAGCAAATGTGTTTCTGAAACGTGCAGGCACAATCATTCTGATTTCTGCCATTATTCTATGGGCACTTGCGCTATACCCCACAGCGCCTGAAGGTGCTACACGCCCTGACATTGCTTATAGTTTTGTTGGTATTATTGGGGGGTGGCTCGAGGTTATTTTTACCCCAATCGGCTTTAACTGGGAGATATCAGCAGCTCTTGTGCCCGGCATGGCTGCACGGGAGGTTGCCATCTCTTCACTGGGTACAATTTATTCACTGGCAGGTAGCGAAGAAATGATCGAAGCTGGTCTTGTATCTGTCCTTAATTCTGCATGGTCCCTACCAACCGCACTGTCCTTTCTGACATGGTTTATTTTTGCGCCGCAATGCCTGTCAACTATTGCCGTTACTCGCCGGGAAACCGGGGGATGGAAGTGGCCAATTTTCATGGTGACTTATTTATTCATACTTGCCTATATAGCATGCTTCTTTGTCTATCAAACAGCAAGTGCCCTGCTTTAAGTAACCAATATACAAAATATAATAGTTCCACATTCAAGTAACCTTGCCCGGACTTTATATATTGGGTACAACTCTCGTCATTCATTATTTAGTTGTTGGGGAGTTTACTATGAAGAGTGTGATTGCCGGGGTATCATTATTTGCATTAGTTGCCTGCGGGGAGCAAGCAAATCAAGGCACTGCAAACAAAATGGACTATGCGGCTGAGGCGAAACGTATCGCCGCAGAAACAATCGTTGTTGATACACATATTGATGTACCTTACCGCCTTGCAAAAGGATGGCAGGATGTATCACAACATACTGATACTGGTGATTTTGATTACCCTCGCGCTGTGGTCGGCGGTCTAAACGCACCCTTCATGTCAATTTACACACCCGCTGACTATGACGGCACGCCAAAAGCAAAAGAACATGCAGAAGAAATGATTGCCCTTGTTGAGCGCATGGTTTCTACTGCGCCAGATAAATTTATTATTGCTAAATCAACGGCTGATGTTGAAGCTGCTTTTATTGCAGGCAAAATAGCCCTGCCCCTTGGCATGGAGAATGGCTCACCAATCCTAGGGGACCTTGCCAACCTTGATTATTTTTACGAAAAAGGTATTCGCTATATTACTCTGGCCCACGCCAAAGCAAACAATATAGCAGACAGCTCATACGACCCGGAACGCAAGTGGAATGGCCTTTCGGATTTTGGTAAAGCTGCTATTAAACACATGAACGAACTCGGCATTATGGTAGATGTCAGCCATGTATCAGACGATGCTTTCTGGCAAGCCCTTGAAACCAGTGCCGTTCCGCCAATTGCATCACACTCATCAGCACGCCATTTCACACCGGGATTTGAACGCAACATGAGCGATGATATGATCAAGGCCTTGGGCGAAAAGGGCGGCGTTATTATGATTAACTATGGTTCTGCTTTCCTGACTGAAGCCGCAAACAGCTGGAATGATAATAAAGCAACAGCATACGAAAAGTTTCTCGCGGAGAGTGGCCAAGAATCATCTCATGAAACTGAGGAGGCGTTTAGTGCAACTTATCTAACCTCAAACCCATACCCTTATGCGGACATGAGTGATGTGCTGAACCATATTGACCATGTTGTTAAAATAGTTGGTATTGACGGTGTAGGCATTGGATCAGATTATGACGGTGTTGACGATACCTTACCAACCGGCCTGAAAGATGTTTCCTCTTATACACCCCTTGTTGAAGGACTCCTTATCCGTGGTTATGGGGAGGCCGAAATTAAGAAAATTCTTTCCGAGAACATATTGCGGGTATGGCGCCAGGTCGAGACTTACGCCGCGAGCCATTAAACCTCACTAAAGTCGCAAATGGGAGCCTGTAAGATAGCGTCCCGTTTGCCGCTTTTAACAGCAATATAAGCTCGTGCTAAATAGGGACAGCGTATGACCAACGAAAAATTTATGCATTTTTTCAATAGTCTTTTGGTGCCGCTTCAGGCTAAGGCACCTGTTACCATGCACCATATCAAAGTACCAGACGCTGTTAGTGCGGAGGCCAAACACCTTCTCGACAATGTTAAAGGCCCTTCTGCTGCTATTGATATTTCAAACCCTAAACAACGACAAGCTGTTCGGCAGATTTTTTCGACCCTCTGGAAATCAGTAGAAGCGCATTTAGATGTAAAATTTACGAGTGCCGAAGAACAAATCGCCGGTGTTAAGTGTCGTGTTTTCACACCAGACCTAGTGCGTAATAGTAGAAAAAAAATATTATATTTACACGGTGGCAGCTACTGGATGGGCTCCGCTGACGCAAATTCCAGTGTGCCCATAAGCCTTGCAGATAAGGTAAATTTAAATGTTATTTCTATAGATTATCGTCTGGCACCAGAACACCCTTACCCTGCAGCCCAGCAAGATACGATTGCTGTTTATAAAAGCCTTCTGTCAAGTGGTGTCGCAGCAGAAGACATTTCAATCGTTGGGGAATCTGCGGGGGGTGGCCTTGCGTTATCGTCTGCCATAGCAATAAGAGACTTAAATTTACCAAAACCCGCAGCTCTTGGTTTGATATCGCCCTGGACAGACCTCAGCTTTAGCGGCGATAGCCACCAAACAAATAATTTATACACCGACCCTTGGTTAAGTGTGGAAGGTTTAACCGGTGCAGCAAAGCTCTATGCAGGGTCAGCCCACATAACAGACCCCGGTGTCAGCCCTTTATTCGGAAATATGACCGGCCTGCCACCAATGCTTATTCATGTGGGCAGCAGAGAGATTTTTTTATCTGATGCAACCCGGCTGGCCAGATATGTACGCCAAGCAGGGGGAGATGCTACGCTCGATGTTTTTGAAGCCATGTGGCATGTATGGCACTTTTACCCCCATGTACCAGAGGGCCTTACAGCTATAATGGAAATGGCGAGCTTTTTACGCTCCCACATGGAATGAGAGCGTAGCCGCTTTTCGTATCATCGCTCTCTAGCCTAAGGACAATGAATGAAAAATGTGAACCGGACGCATAGTTGGTTTGAGTTGTTATGTATTAGTGCCCTAATCATGGGGGCAACGGCCCGGGCGATTACCCCTCAAGTTACTGCCCTTATTAGCCTTGCGCATGCAGCTTTTCTACTCATTGTTTTCCTCTTCACCCGCATGGCACTACACCGCTTCCACCCCAGTGTTGGGCGAGTATTTTTCGCCTTTACCTGCCTTATGCTTGTTACAGAAATTATATTACAGAGCATAACAGGTTTGCACCTGAACAAGTTTGTTCTGTCTCTTTTATTACTACCGCAGGCCGGGGACCATATTGGCCTGTCTTTACCGCTCATTCTAGCTGCCGCTGCCCTAGTTTTTATTCTCGCGTTTATTGGTTCTAATCAGTTTAAGAAATATACCTATATGGTTCGAGGACGCATCTTAGTCCTTTTATTCATTGTATCTGCAATGACCGTTCAAATACTATACAGCCTATTATTTTTTGCAGGAAAACCTGAGGCAATAGAAGTACGGCGAAACTTACCTTTATTTGTAGCACCCCACCCCTATTATATACGCACACTCCTGACCCCTGTTTTGGGGTCTAACGGCGATAACCCCTTTGCACTATCCAGGCGATCAAAACCCACTACCATGCATCAAGAGGCTGAGAAGTCCTTTAAACACAAAAAGAATGTTTTGCTTATAGTCGCTGATAGTCTGCGAGCCCATGATATTAGAAAAGACCCTACTCTCACCCCTAACATGACTAATTGGGCGAAGCAGGGTTTTGTCAGCTACACCCATTATAGTGTGTCAAACTGCACCCATTTCAGCATGTTTAGCCTGTTGACCGGAAACCTGCCAACAGACTTTGAAGAAGCACGCGAAAAAGTCTATGCCTACAGTCTTTTTGAGACTTTTGCTGCAAATGGGTACCAAACGACAACAAGTGAAGCATCAAGCCTCGACTGGTATGACCTCGCAAACATACTCATCCCGGCCCCCTCACAGCGGCAAGTACAAACGTCAGGCAATGCATTTACGAATGATCAGAATGTTACACGAAATACGCTTGATGTGATGACCGCTGCAAACGATAAAAAGCAGCCGTTCTTTCATTTGGCTTATTATTATGGGAGTCATTTTCCATATGCTGGTGAAGAAGCCCAAAATACCCTATTAGATAAAGCATCCCCTTATGAAAATTATTTAAAAACTCTCAAAATTTTCGATACAGAAATGGGTATCTTACTCAGTCGGATGCACGATAAAGGTTTATTGGAAAATACCATTATTATTCTAACATCCGACCACGGCGAAGAATTTGCTGCTGATGGTTATATTGGTCACGCATCCCGCTTATCAGAGCCACAAATTCAAGTACCACTTATCATATTGGGTACGTCAAGCCGAGCAGAAAAAATGCCTGAAAGCCATTTAGACATTCAACCCTTCCTTATTGAAGAGCTTATGGGGACACCACAAGAGTTTACACCTAAAAAGCCTATTATCCTCGCCAACTGCAGTTATGCATTTCCAGATGGCTTTTCTGTGTTGCTAGAGAATGGGCCTGTGGACTTTTCTTATGACGACGCATATCTGACGCCAATCCATAATAAGGCCAACCAAGCCACCAAACAGCAGCAAAGGCAGGCGTTAAAATATTTATTATCAGCCATAAACAGAAAAGGCCCGCAGTAGCTTGCGGGCCTTTTCCGTTATTTTACAGGTCTATTCGGCAGCGTTAAACCCAAGAACAGACTTTGTCTCAAGGAAATCAGCAAAGGCATGGTCTCCCCACTCACGACCATTCCCTGATTGTTTATATCCGCCGAAAGGAGCAGATATATCCCCATCCGCGCCATTAATATAAACCATGCCTGTACGCATTTTGGCAGCCACTTTACGCGCACGGTCAGCATCTGCTGAATATACCGCACCAGACAAACCATAAGGGCTGTCATTAGCGATACGAATAGCTTCTTCTTCTGTTTCATACCCGATAATAGAGAGCACAGGGCCAAAAACTTCTTCTCGCGCAATCGTCATTTCAGGTGTTACGTCTGCAAAGACCGTCGGCCTAACAAAATATCCATCCTTCACACCTTCAGGCCGCCCAGGGCCACCCGCAACAAGGCGCGCGCCTTCATCAATGCCAACCTGAATGAGTTTTGAAACCTTTTCATACTGTATTTTATTAGACAGAGGCCCCATGGTTGTGGTCCCGTCAACAGGGTTTCCTGTAATAACTTTTGCGGCGGCGGCTGCAGCAATCTCAGCAGCTTCTTTCATGCGGCTTGCGGGCACTAGCATACGGCTCAAAAGTGTACAGGTTTGTCCCGTATTACGCATTGCTGACAATGTTTCGCTTTTCACTACTGAGGCAAAATCAGCGTCATCAAGGATGATATTTGCGGACTTACCGCCTAACTCCTGCACAACACGTTTGATCGTAGGCGCAGAAGCAGCCTGCACAGCAGCGCCCATGCGGGTGGAGCCTGTAACAGACATCATATCCACATCTGGGTGCCGTGACAATGCCTCCCCAACAGGCACGCCTTCACCGTACACAACATTATAAATTCCGGCAGGTACCCCCGCAGCATCCATAATCTCAGTGAATAATTGGCAGCTATAAGGAGCAACTTCGCTGGGTTTCAGTACCATTGTACAGCCAGTAGCAATCGCCGGCGCCACTTTGCACGCAATCTGGTTTATTGGCCAGTTCCACGGTGTAATCATTCCAACAACACCTATTGGTTCCTTGACAATACGTGTCGACCCCCGGTCCTCAGAAAAAGAATAATTCTTTAGAACTTTTGCCGCTGTTATCAAATGACCTAACCCGGACGGAGCATGGGCGCTCATAGCCAAGCTTGTTGGCGCTCCCATTTCTTCTGTAATAACGTCTGCCATTTCAGACATGCGCTTTTTATATTCTGCTATTATTGCATTTAAAAGGCCAATGCGCTCCTCAATGGTAGAAAATGCAAATGTCTCAAACGCTTTTTTAGCCGCAGCGACAGCAAGATTTACCTCATTCTCGGTTCCCAGAACCATCTCGCCTGATTTTTTTTCAGTAGCGGGGTTAATAATATCCCGAAGCACAGCCCCTGGCACTTCTACCCATTTACCATCGATATAATGCTTATGAAGCTCACGCATCTTTGTCTCCTGACACAAAAATAAATATTTACTCTCACTACATGCGGCTAAAATATCATGCTTGCAAGGTACTTTTTCTTCTTTAGTTGCTGGGTATAACTAATGTATGTTTTACACAACACTTCCTGAGTGAATGGCATAGTATATATGTATAGGGAATAAGCCAGAAGGGAAATTTCCTTTTCCTGCCAGATGATTACTTATCCGAATAAATTCAGCGCTTTAGCAAAATTCAGTGACGTTTTAAAGCGTGCGTGAAACAACTTGCCTTCTGATGCCAAGTATAGTTTTATTTGGTTTCTTCTCCTCCAGTGGAACGCAATTGAGGCTTTTTAAAATGGCTTTCCCTGAATGAACTTTGTGTCTAATTCTATAGTCAGGACAAATATATGAATGGTGCGGTTGATGGTAAGACTAAAAAGTCCGAGTCTACACGCATACTGCTCATTGAAGCCGCCGAACGTCTCATTGCAGAAAAAGGCCTTGCCGATGTATCGACGCGGGAAATCTTACACGAAGCTGGCCAACGCAACCAATCAGCGCTTCAATATCATTTTGGTTCTAAAAACGGCCTTATTGGGGCTACTATTAATGAGAGAACAATCCAGATTGATAAGCGCCGGCAAGAGCTTCTAGCCGCAATAAAGACAACACCAACATTACGACAAATCATTGAAGTTATGGTGCTGCCTTTGATGGAGCTTATTCAAAATGATGCCGCCGGAAAAAACTATTTGATTTTCCTTAGTCAGGCGATCACTCGGCCTGACTGGGATTTGCGTACCGTTATTAAGGAATTCGGCATTACAGGCCTTGGCAAAGCCTATGAACATTATGATGAAGCCTTGACCCACCTAGACCCGGAAGAACGACGCCTGCGTCAAAATATAGGTTTTGACCTAACTATCCTTACCTTAAAACGATGGTGTATGACAGAAAATGCCAAAAAGCTCAGCTTTGAAGAAATCACCGAATTCGTAATTAAATCTACAATTGCTGTTGTGTCTGCCTAACTCGTGACCTCTATAGTCACAGCGCATTTTTTGTCTAACATACTATTGGATTTATTCTAACAGCGCCCCATTTCATCTACACTACCACAATACATTCAGTAAATGTTTTTGAATGTCTTTACGATTTTTCATAAGGAGAAAACACCCATGTCCCTTACTGTTTGCGGTTTAATAGGGTCGCCTTTTTACCGAAAAATTTGCACTCTCTTGAATGAAAAGGATGTCCCTTATGAAACGGAAACGATGAACCCTTTCCAGGCCGGCGAAGAATTCTCCAAACTTAACCCAATGCGGCGAATTCCTCTCCTTAAAGATACAGACGCTGGTGCGGATTTTATTCTGCCTGATTCAAGTGCTATAACACAGTATATTGAACGCAAACACCCAACCCCTGCCATGTTACCTGACGATTTAACAGAATATGGCCGTGCCTTATGGTTTGAAGAATACGCCGATACAGAAATGGCTGGCATAATCGGATTGAAAGTTTTTCGTACGGTTGTTTTCCCTCAGCTCGCAGGGAAAGAACCAGATTTTAGCATTGCACTGCAAACCATCCGCGAGAAACTCCCGCGCATACATGACTATCTGGAAGAACAATTAGAAGGCAAAGAGTGGTTGGCGGGCAATATGTTTTCAGTCGCGGATATTTCTGTTGCTGTGCAATATAGTAACTTAGCTTTCACAGGGTATTCCCCGTCAGTAGAGCGTTGGCCAAACCTTGCTGCTTATATGCGGCGCATTGGCGAAAGAAACAGTTTTACTGCTCTTCATATAAAAGGGGCAGAAACTTTTACTAAAATGAAAAAAATTGAGCTCGACCCCGCGGAGACTTTATGATGATTGATCTATATACATCTGGCACACCTAATGGCTGGAAAATTTCTGTTACTCTTGAAGAACTGGGCCTTCCCTATACGGTTCACCCCATTAAACTTATGGAAGGCGAACAAAAGAAGCCTGAGTTTTTAAAGATGAACCCTAATGGCCGCATTCCGGTTATTGTGGACAGGGGTGCCGATAACCTTACTATCTTTGAATCTGGGGCAATCATG
>Ga0316209_1003613_pt1 | contig 10318 bp, 9 predicted proteins | sample 6monopyrite_MG_FD_204945 | JGI IMG/M metagenome (GOLD analysis project Ga0316209, IMG submission 204945) | Microbial mat bacterial communities from mineral coupon in-situ incubated in ocean water Damariscotta River, Maine, United States -... | ecosystem: Environmental > Aquatic > Marine > Coastal...
TGTTACAGAAGATGGAGCAGAAACTGATCTTGATCTTGGCCACTATGAACGTTTCTTAGACAGTAAAACTTCTCAGGCGAACAATGTCACCACAGGACGTATTTATCAGCATGTCATAAACAAGGAGAGGGAAGGAGCATTTCTAGGAAAGACTGTTCAAGTGATCCCTCACATTACAGATGAAATTAAACGCCGTATACGCCTTCTTGGCAAAACTGGGAAATACGATGTTGTTATTACCGAGATAGGAGGCACCGTCGGGGACATTGAGTCATTGCCTTACATAGAAGCTGTTCGGCAATTGAAATGGGATCCCGAAGTGCATTGTTTGGTAATTCACTTAACCTTGGTGCCGTATTTAGCTACTTCTGGGGAATTAAAAACAAAGCCCACTCAGCATTCAGTAAAACAACTTTCTGAAAGTGGAGTGCAAGCTGATGTACTAGTGTTGCGGACCGAACATCCTATTCCTGAGGAGGTAAAGCATAAAGTCGCACTATTTTGCAACATTTCAAAAGAAGCTGTCATCGAATCTGCAAATGTGGACACGATTTATGAGGTTCCAATTAAAATGCAAGAAGAGCGATTGGATGAAGTAGTGCTCAATAAATTTGGATTACCTACTAAAGCTGAACCTAAGATTACAGAATGGAAATCATTCCTGAAACGTTTGAAAAATCCGAAACGAAAAGTAAACATTGGGCTGATCGGCAAGTACATTGAACTGAAAGATTCTTACATCTCAATCAATGAATCACTGATTCATGCTGGAACAGTCAATGAAACAGAAGTGAATATACAATGGATTCACTCTGAATCCATCTCTAAAAATAATGTCGAAGAACTGCTTGTTGAACTTGATGGCATATTGGTTGCACCAGGTTTTGGTGAGAGAGGAATTGAAGGAAAAATTGAAGCAGTAAGGTTTGCGCGCGAAAACAAGGTGCCTTTCTTAGGGATTTGTCTTGGAATGCAGTGTGCCGTGATTGAGTTTGCTCGAAATGTATTGAACCTTGAAAATGCCCATACCGCAGAAATAGTTCCAGATTCAACAGATCCTGTAATATACTTGATGGAAGAACAAAAAGAAATTACAGATAAGGGTGGTACCATGCGATTAGGTGCCTATGCATGCGAAATCAGTCCAGCAAGTTTAGCGGAAAAATCTTACAAGAAAAATAGCATTACTGAAAGGCATCGACATCGTTTTGAGTTTAACAACGATTACCTAGTACAATTTGAAGCAGCAGGCATGCATGCTACAGGAAGAAATCCAGAAGGTGGAATGGTAGAGATCATAGAATGCAGTAATCATCCATGGTTTGTAGGCGTGCAGTTTCATCCAGAATACAGTAGTACTGTTTTGAATCCACACCCCTTATTCATCGATTTTATAGCCGCATCAGCAAAAAAAAATTCACACTAAAGAATTCATGGACAAGAATACATTCACAGGTTTATTGCTGATCATCGCTATCCTAATTGGATCATTTATACTTAACTCTCCAACTGAAGAGGATATTGCTGAGCAAAAACGCTTGCGTGATTCCGTTGCTCAAGTAGAGGCACAAAAGGAACGCATTGATGAAGAGCGAAATCAAATTGAGGAATTGCAAACAGAGAAAGAAGAGCCAAATACGGCAGCAATTGCTGTTGCAAACTCCTCTCTGGATAGCACATTGGTTGATTCAATTCAAGATATTCAGGCAAAGCAGTTGTATGGATCTTTTGCCTCTTCAACAAATGGAGAAGAGCAAATCTATGTGCTAGAATCAGATGTCTTGAAACTCACTTTTAGCAACAAAGGTGGAAGACTAATTAGTGCAAGTTTGAAAGAATACCAGACCTATGAAGGGATGCCTTTGGAGCTCTTTGATTCAACCTCACGGTTTAATTTGAACTTCTTTACACGTGACAATAAAAACATCTTTACTGATGAGCTTTATTTTCAATCAGACAATCAAAATGCAACCATCACTGGGGCAGATGAAGTAAAAATAGCCTTTCGCTTGCCAGCTTCTATTGACAGATATTTAGAATATGTATACACTATTAAGGGAGACAGTTATCTGATTGATTTCGATGTTAATCTTGTAAAAATGGACGAGGTCATAGACATGCGCAGTGGTGAAGTCTATCTGGATTGGATGGTGAACGCACCAAATCAAGAAAAGAGTCTCAAAAATCAGAGAGATGCAACCACTGTATTTTATAAATACAAAGGAGAAGATGTTGATGACCTTGGCATAGGAGCGGAAGAAAGAGAAGAGTTTGAAGCATCTTTAAAATGGGTGTCATTAAAGCAGCAGTTCTTCAATACCACTTTGATTGCTGACGAATTCTTTGAAAAGTCAAAATCTTTTGCTGAAGTAACAACAGATGAAGGTTCACTGAACTATGTGAAGACCTTAAAAACATCACTTACATTGCCCGTCAGTGGAAATTCATTGGAGACATTTGGGATGTCGCTTTATTTGGGTCCTAATAAATACAATGGTCTTAAACAACATGGGGATGATCTTCAGGACATCATTAATCTCGGATGGGGAATTTTTGGATGGGTAAATCAATTTGCGGTGATTCCTGTATTTAACTTTTTGGACAGCTTTAACTTAAGCTACGGAATAATCATTCTAATCCTTACCATTTTGTTGAAAATAGTGCTTTCTCCAATTACTTACAAGACCTATATGTCTGGTGCGAAAATGCGTGTGTTGAAACCAGAAATTGACGACATAAATAAAAAATTCAAGGATGATGCAATGAAAAAGCAACAGGCAATGATGACACTTTATCGCCAGACTGGAGTAAATCCACTGAGTGGTTGCGTGCCTTTATTGATTCAAATGCCTATCCTTTTTGCCATGTTCCGTTTTTTTCCTGCATCAATTGAATTAAGGCAGGAAGGTTTTTTGTGGGCAGATGACCTTTCAACTTACGATTCTATCTACAATTTCCCAGACGGCTTTTCGATTCCATTTTATGGAGACCACATTAGTTTGTTTACACTCTTGATGGCAGTTTCAATTATGCTTTACACGAAATTTAACAGTCAGATGACCATGAGTGCAGCAGCTGAAGGACCCATGGCGGCACAAATGAAAATAATGACGTATTTGATGCCAGTGATGATGCTGTTCTTTTTCAATAGCTACTCCTCTGGCTTGAGTTATTATTACTTCTTGGCAAACATCATTTCAATTGGTCAGACATTCTTGATACGAAAAGTTTTCATCAACGAAAGTGCCATTAGAGCAAAGATTGAGGAGAACAAGAAAAAACCGAAAGGAAAGAAAAAATCAGGATTTCAGAAACGCTTAGAAGAGATGGCGAAACAAAAGGGAGTTAACCCAAAAAAATAGATCTAGAAATTTCCGCTACCTTCCATTCCGCTTGAAGGTCCATTTTTCTTTTTCTGATTGATTCTGTAATTGAAAGACAACAAAAATTGTCTTGCTCTCCATTGGAAATTTGATTCACTATAAAGTGTTCCGTTGTCGATAATTCTTCGTCTTCGATTGGTGTTCAGAACATCTCTCATGCTAGCAACTAAAGTGCCTTTTCCAGACATTATATCCTTGCCTAAAGATAGATCAAGCGAATAAATTGATTTGCTGCTTCCTTGCGATGTTGTCCTTGGGGCTGTATACCTAAAAGAAGTTTGAAAGTCTGTCTTTGGCAATACTTCCATCTTGACTACTGCACGACCATTCCATGTAAATACTTCGTTGTCCAAATTCTCCCCTTCGAAACTACCTTTAGTATATGCTTGGTAGAAATTGGCGTTGGCATTCAAGCTGATTTTATCGTTGAATCGGTAATTGCCGCTAACTTCAAGGCCAAAATTATCTTCTGTGGCTAGATTAACTGGTTGCATGACAGTAAAACCTGCAGCATTGACGACAGTAATTCGATTGATTACCCCAGTCCTATGACGGTAGTAAACGCTTGAAAAAAGTGAACCTTTTGGAAAATATTTAAGTAAACTCAATTCGTATGAGTCCGTGAACTCTGGTTGTAAGTTGGTATTGCCTGCCCATAAATTTCTACGATCGCTAAAGGTTTGAAATGGCATTAGATGCCTAAATTTTGGGCGATTAATTCTACGGCTATAACTTGCTTGATACGATGTTTCTTTGTTCTTTTCATAGCTAAGGAAAGCAGAAGGAAAGAGGTTGGTAAACGTCCAATTATTCTCTTCTTGAGTCCGTTTCAGTAGCGTAGAGATTTTTGCATGCTCAGCCCTCAAACCAAATTGGTAAGAAAAGTTGTTCAATTTGTTTCCAAACATCATGTAGGCCGCAAAGATATCTTCGTTATACACAAAGTTGTTGTTGAACTGATTGTTGACTGTGAAAGGATTTCCGTTAAAGGATTCTTCTACAACAAAATCATTTTCTACCTCTCGCAGGGTACCTCTTATTCCCGCTTCAAATAATCCATCCGTTCGAATAGGCTGGGTGTAGTCTGCTTGAAAGAGCACATTCTCACTGCCTTCAAGGTTGTCTGAAAGCTGGAGCAAAACATCAGAAGAAGAGAAATCAATTTCTTCAATGTTCGAGCGCTCTTCATCTTCTCTTATGCTCCATTGAAGATCAACATTAAGTTTGTGCTTTTCATTGCTAAATTTTCTGACAAAGTTGATGGAAGTTTCATAGTTTTCACCAATTTCATCCTCCACGTCTAAACGAGACACCTCTCTCATTAATTCTCTGCTGGGTAGGAGGTCTCTGTATATGAGGTCGGTTGTGTTTTTCTCATCCGAATAGGTGTAAATTCCAGCAAAAGTGAGGGTAGTTTTTGGGTTGACGAACCAATCAGAACCTATTCTTAAATTGTTGGATAGTCCGCCGCGTTCACGCTGTACATCACTCTCATATACGTATGCTGTATCTGCATCATTGTATTCTTGCAGGAGAAAGCTTGAACCTGGCGATTTGCGGTAAGCCAATCCATATGAGGTAAACAGATTGAACGATTTTGTACGATAATTGAAATTGTAAGCTAAGCGGTAATTCTCTGGTACCCCAACCACTGCATCAATGCTCCCGTTGAATCCTTTTTGTTTCTCCTTTTTCAGCACAATGTTAATGATGCCCACCTCTCCTTCTGCCTCATATCGAGCAGATGGATTGGTAATCACTTCAACTCGGTCAATCATATTGCCTTGAAATTGTCTTAATACGTCTGCTGTACTGGAACCTGTAATTGAGGATGGTTTCCCATCAATCAATACTCGTACGTTTTCACTACCTCTTAAACTAATATTACCTTCTACATCAACTTGCACTGAAGGAATATTATCTAATATCTCGGCAGCATTGGCCCCCGCATTGGTTAGGTCTTCTTCAATGTTAAAAACCCGCTTATCCAATTTCAATTCCATTTGGCTACGTTTGGCAGTGACCTCCACCTCATCCAACAAGGCGGCTTTTGGCTTCAATTGAACCGTTTTCAATTTAAAATCCTCTTTAAGGTTGAAGCTTAAACTCTTGTAATTTTCATAGGCCAAAAAAGAGAATTGAAGATAGTATTGACCGCTTTCAGCTGAAATTTGAAAATTACCTTGAGCATCGGTGGCAGTGCCTTTTACAAGGCTAGAATCCTTTAAGGCATACAATACCACATTGACAAAAGGGATAGGATTTCTAAGTTCATCAATGACAGTTCCAGATACAATAGGAAGCACAAAATTTGTTTGCTTGCTTTTTACAGTTTTTTGCCTTTTTTCCTGAGTATAGGAACTCATAGACAAAACGGAAAGGAGAATAAGGAGGTAATTCTTGTGCATAATTGGAATTTGCAAAGGTAGAACAGCCGAGACGGTAGATTGTTAATGAATGATAAAGATAATTGTGGTAATTAATCTTTGAATAAAAATGAGTTCAAAATGGAACTGTAGTTTCAGTGTCATTAAAATTCTTCAATTCAAGCAATTCACCTTGAATAAATTGATTCCATTTTTCTTGTTGGTCCTTGTTTTTAGAATGCTCACTTTCTTTGTCGTACTTTTTTTGTTGCTTTTCCATTTGTGAGTAAAAGGATTTATAAAGCGTCTGTATTTCCTTAAAACGATCAGCACCTGACTTTTTGAAAGAATGGATACTAAGCGCTTCCCTAAATTTTCGTGCGTATAATTCAGAAAGGTTAAAGTGTTGTTGTTCATGATTAAGTAGATACGCACTTTTTTTATTCTTCGTCCACGATTCGCGCGGCTTAAAAATGGCATAAGTTGATATACGGATTCCATCAGCATCAGACTGCATGCTCAACTCCAAACCAGAATAGGTCAATGCCTGATAATTACTTCGTTTATTAGCCTTGGCTTTAAAGTTTTTCCAACTAAGATCGGGTTGATCATCGAAATATATCAAATTGGATTTTCGTTGGGCAACATTTGTTAAACTAAATAGCAAGCACAAAAGAAATAAGAGGAATGATGTTTTTCTTAGCATAGACATTAAACTGTTATGGCTTTATGAATCGTATCTCTTACCCAAGCATTGGGTAGAATGTCGATGGTGAGGTTGATGCGGTCTTCCTCTGAGCTGTTGATGATCTTGTGTGGATCAGTTAATCTGAGGTACCAGCATTCTCCTGGCTTCATGGGCACAATTTTTTGGTTTAGGTAAAAATTAGCACCCTTCAACTTTACGATTGGAATCGTTAGTCGAATCACTGATTTTTCTATATGAAGTCCAAGTGTAGAGTCTGTATGCTCATCCACAGTGTTTCCTTTTTCCAATCTTAATAAACGCACAAGAGTAACTTTTGTATGTTGCTGAAATTCCTCCACAATGCTTTTGATATATGGTGATTGATTCAATTCATTTGTGTTTAGCCATTCCGTCCAAGAGCCGTCTGCATAATCATCCGAAGGAGGTGGAAAAGGAATGCTTGGATCTGCAATGTGGGCAGGTGAGCGCAAGGGGATTACATTGTAATAAATGAATTCATTGATGTTCATTTTGTTCACTTCATCTACCATTTTATTTACATCGTAAGTGAAGGGCAATCGAATTCGGTCTGTTTGTTTGAGTTCTGTTGTCATGTTTTCTTGTTTTTTGTTAGGAAGATAAAATGTTCTATCTTCGGATATTAAAGCTAATAAATCTCGCGAAAAAAATAGAAGATATGAAAACTAAAGTATTGAATGTATTGACCATATTGTTTGGTTTAATGATGCTAAATTCTGGATTGAATAAATTCTTCTGGTATATGCCAGAACCAGAAATGTCCGAGGCTCAAATGGCCGCTTTTGAAGGATTGATGAGTGTTGGATGGGTGTTGCCACTTGTTGCGGTAGTAGAAATAGTAGGAGGTATATTGATTGCGCTGCCAAAGTACAGGGCCTTGGGTGCAATAGTTATTTTACCTGTGATGGTGGGAATATTCTTGGAACATTTAAGTCATGCACCAGAGACAATCATTGTTCCTATCATTCTAGCGGCAATCAACCTTTGGGCGATTCTTGACAATAAGGAGAAGTACATGCCAATGATTAAATAGACTTCAGTTAGTTTTTTGATGTATTTATTTGATCATTAAAATCTGATTCTAGAATGAAGTATATTAAAAAAGGGAGCTATTCAATTGCTCCCTTAGAACTACCAATACCTTCAATAAAAAACAATGTGCTATCAGGCCCAAACCTACCACAAGTATCATTGGTAATAAACCTTCTTCGTTTTACTCCCCCAACGATTACGGTATCAATACTATCTATAACCAAATCCAAATAAGTATTTGTTGGATCGTGACTTTTCATGGTGTCACTAACAGATAAACTAAAATCATAAAGTAGACTGTCGGTATTACTTGTGTCTGAACGAAACCAAACATTTTTATTTACTGAATCATTTCTTAGGAATCCTATAAGCCCTAGATTAAACGATTATGAGTTCCCATACTACAATGGAATCCAATAGAATTTATCCATTCTTCTCTAAAACCATAAAGTTTATGGTAGTTTGTTCCATTAATTAAGGTATCTCCGTTCAATTGATAATGGTTTGTAATGCATTCATTAGGAAATCCTCCGCCCTCAAATTCTTTATCTATCCATACTGCATTTTTAGTCGGAAATGGTACATAAGAATAATTTTGAGCATAAAGCGTAACAGAAGAAAAAAAGAGAAAGAAAAGGAAATAGAAGAATTTCTTCATCTACTTCTTTACGATTTTTGAACTACTTACTTGACCATCTTTCATTTCTAGCCTTAAAAGGTAGATTCCAGTTTTTCCTTGAATTTCGAAATTGGTTTCTGCAGTAGTATTAGGTTTAAACTCCTGTACTTTTTGACCATTCACATTAAATACATGGATTCTCTTTAAACCTTCGATTTCAGCTATAGTAATTTGCCCATTGGTGGGGTTGGGATAGATTTTCCAAGCGGCAGGTACTTCTTGAAAGCCACTGTTGGTGGATGTAATTACTCCGTTTCCATCTACTTTGAGAATAAAAACATCGTTGCGAGTGGTTACTCCGGTCTGAAAGGGAATGACAAAGCCGGTCATTACAAAACCACCGTCTGAAGTGATTTGAAGATCTTCCACATAATCGTGCGATTCATTGCCGTAAAAGGTGTAATCCTTTTCCCAGATTTTGTTGCCGGCGCTGTCTAAGCGCATCAGATTGATGTCCGGTATATCGCTGCCGTTGACCGTTCGAAAGGAAGAACCCGCACAGATAAAACCTCCATCATCCAATTGGCGCGCAACTTGAAAGCTTTCATTGTACTGACTTTTGCCAAAATGTTTCTCCCAAACAATGTTTCCTACACTATCTACTTTTGTTATTCCTCTATTTGCATCTCTTGTAAGCTGCTGTCTAACTACAGTAATGGTTCCTACCAAAGCATAACCCCCATCTTTACACACTGTAACATGGCCAACGAACTCAGAAGCATTTTTCATCCCATAATTCTTTCTCCATTCTATTGTTCCTGAACTGTCGAGTTTAATTAGAAACTTATCTTCCCATCCGGCTGAAGTTTCTTGTATTTGACCACCTACAATATATCCTCCATCTAAAGTTGTTTCTATGTTTTTTACAGTTTCATTCACATTGTTGCTATCAATTGATTTCTGCCAAAGAATAGTTCCCAGACTATCGATATGCCCCACAAAGGGAATTAATTCGCTAAAAGCAGTATCCGTTTTTGACCCAACTACGATAAAAGATGAATCCTCCAATAAAATTGCATCTTTTATTTGATCATTGAAACCAAAGTCTGACGTTATAACTCTTACACTGTCTAAGGAGTCACTTACAAAAAATAGATGACTGTCTCTAGCATTCTCAACAGAATCAGTATGCCAACCAAATCCATAAAAACCTGAGAACCATTTACCCCCTCCAAATAGCCAATCATTGCTTACATGAAATTCCTTATGAAAAATAACATTCCCATTGGTATCAGCTTTTAAAAACTTATCTCTTGTTCCACCACCGCTTGAAAGGCCAAAGACAACATACTCATCATTGGTTTCAATCATTCCCTGCCCACTTTCATTTCGATTTTGAAAGTCATAAAGTTTGTGAAAGTTACTTTGCGAAGAAACTTCTACAGAAAGGGAAATCAAAATCAGATGTGTAATCAGTCTTTTCATCAGGGTTTGGCAATCACCATTTTACCACTTTTCAATCGGTCTCCATCCAAAATTACCGAAAAATGGTAGAAGCCGTTAGTCAAATGACTAACATTCAACTGCTTTTGATTTGTGCCGTATTGAAGAGACTTATTTATAACTTCTTTCCCTTTGACATCATAAAGTTTCCATATGGCGGTTTCTTCTCCCAGTAATTTGTAATCAATAGTTACTAAACCAACATTTGGGTTTGGATATAAACTTAATTGTTGTAGCACATTGTTTCCCGATTCACTTGATGGAATTTTGTCTTTGCCTAATGTTAATTATAAGCCAAATTTAGTTTCCGCTTGCCCGCCGTCAAGGTTGAAGTGCATTTGTTGGAAAATCTCCGGACCTCTTTTCACTCCTCTTCCGTACCCCGAACGGGGGTGACTATGTCTTGCCCTTTTTGTCGTTAAGTGGATCAAGATTAGGCGACTTTATTGGCTCTTCATTTTCGCTCACCAACAAAAAAGCAAGCTGTTTTTGTCAGCTTGCTTAATGAAGTGGATGATCTTGATCATTAAGTACCCCGAACGGGAGTGACTGCGTCTCGCCCGTCTCGTCGAGCAATGGATTAAATCTCAAGCCTATCGGCTTACTTTGCTTCGCTTACCAAAAGAAAAAGCGAGCTTTTCTTTTGCTCGCTTCTCAAAGATTAAATGTGATTTAATCAGCTAGTACC
>Ga0316209_1003614_pt1 | contig 10316 bp, 7 predicted proteins | sample 6monopyrite_MG_FD_204945 | JGI IMG/M metagenome (GOLD analysis project Ga0316209, IMG submission 204945) | Microbial mat bacterial communities from mineral coupon in-situ incubated in ocean water Damariscotta River, Maine, United States -... | ecosystem: Environmental > Aquatic > Marine > Coastal...
GGTTTTGTTTTGATGTGTGGTCATGCGGGCCAACCTTAGTTGATGTCGCCATAGGTAGGGAAGCAATCTGCGAGACGATGGAACAGCTCGTGGGGGCCCTCCAGTTTCATGGTCCCGGTCTTGATCGCGCTTTCCAAATCAAAGCCTTGTTCAAAGGCGCCCATCCAGGCCTCTGACGTTGCCTCAATGGTCAAGTCAGGTTCGCCGGTGAGGCCAAACTCAATCTCGATCCGCCGTTTGGCGATGGTGATGGTTGCTTCCAGCGGCATGCCGCCGGTTAGGTGAAGATGGTAGGTCGCGTTCAGGTCGCCTGCTTTGCGCCGCTGGAAGGTGAGGGTGATGTTGAACAGGTAACTGAAGATGTCCTTTGCGCTGATGTTCCAGCGAACCTGTTTCACAGTCTTTGCAGGGAAGCGTGAAGGCACCAGCGTTTCTGCGTCGGAGTTGGGTAGGACGTAAATTGTTTCGGCGGTTTGTTGCAGGGGCTTCACATGTCTCTCCGCAAACCCGATCCTGTCGTCGAGATAAGGGCTGATAACGTCTTCACCTGCAGGGCAAACAGAGATGCAGTAGGCGGCTTTATAACTTGGTTTGAAAGAGAGGCTTTGCCACATGGAGACGACCTCTCCTTCGCTCACCTTCTCGCGATAGTCATGCTTGTCTTTTGCGTCGGCTACCTGCTCCGTCCAGTCGAGGAAGCCGCCCAGGAATTCGCGGTAATTGTGGGAGTAGCAGGCGGAGAAATTGAAGCTGCCGTCAGGGCCAATGGCTTCCACAGGGCAGGCGGCAACGCAGAGTTTGCATTCAACGCAAGGGTTATAGTCGAGCGGTTTGCTGTCGTCAGTAACGGCCTGACCAATGAGAATGGTGTCGAGCAGAATGAAGTTGCCGAACTTTGGATGAATGACATTGCGGTGGAAACCAATTTTTCCAAGGCCCGCGGCTTCCGCGATGGGCTTGTGGGAGACAGGCCAGCTTTTGCCGGGGAAGTCCTGCACTTCCATGGGAAAGGCGGCGACCGCATTTACGGCGGGGATGCCTCGGGCTTCACATTCTTTGACAATGTGCCGGGCGGCTTCGTTCACCGATTGATAGGTTTCATGGAACTCGTGGTTGGCAATAGACCGTGTCGCTGTCCGCACGGCGTCCCGGTTCATGCGGGAGACAATGCTGATGAGCGTTTTTGTTTCCGGCAGGATGGAGAGGATGTCCGCTTTCTGGCCCGCAATCTCCGGGCGATCAATAGAGACGAGGCCCACATCATCTGCGCCTGCTTTCTTGCAGAGCTCTTTCAGCCAGGTTGCGTTGAGGGGCTCGTCGCGCTCCTGGGACGCGGCGGATGCCCTTACTTTGAGGACGGTGGGGTGATCGTCTAAACGCATGATCTGGAACCTCCGCTTATCTGAACGGCCTCAAATATAGATGCATATACATTTAATTCAAGAGGTAGCAGCACGAAAGGCTGAAATTGGGCGGATTATAGGGGGCTGAGCGGAGGGTATTGACTTGTGTCAGGCACGGCTTCTGATACATTCCGCCGCCAAACGATCGGTTCTAACCTGACAAGGGTCAGGTGAACCGTTCTGTTTTTGCTGACGCGTTTCCGGACGGTGAGGCCTAAATCCACGTTCGACCTTGCCTCGAACCCATGGCGGCTTCGGTCTTACCCTGGAAACGTTTCAACCAGAGACTGATTGTTCAGTCTCATGCGGAGAGGTGCCGGAGTGGTTGAACGGGGCGGTCTCGAAAACCGTTGTGCTGGCAACAGTACCCAGGGTTCGAATCCCTGTCTCTCCGCCAATTAGCCCTGCAAATTTTTCTCTATGCGGCGCCTGGTTCGGATAGTCCCTATCTTTCATGGGCTTACACGGGCAAGGTTGCCCAGGATGGCCGTCGTTTAACGCACAAAGACGACGAACAACGCTGATTTCCATGCCTTTTCTCTGGCGCGGCAGTAAACGGTCCGGTTAGGGGTAGGGAGCTAGGGAGAGGTTGTTACCCCAAACACTTGACGCTGATGGTGCCAATCAAGGGGGATTTCGGTGGCGCGCAGCTTTCCCAGGGTGAGGTCAAACGGCTGGCTGCCCTCGAGGATGGCGTCAATAATGTCGGGGGCAAGATAGGCAAGGCGCAGCAGACGGGTGATATAACGTTCGGTGTGACCGGCCTGGTTTGCCAATTCCATGATGGAGTGAGCGTTACCTTGTTCTAACGCTCGGCGCCAACGCCAAGCCCGGGCTAAGGCTCTGACCAGCTTGGGATCAACACGCAAAACCTGGTTTTGATGTGTACCCTGAGGCGTGACCAGCAAAGTCGCGCCGCCGCGGGTCTTCAAACAGACCGGAACCCTGATTACCTGGTCGGCTAGGTGGATCATAACCCGGTCCTTGGCGATGTCGATCCGTGTCACTTCGCTGCAGACTAAAGAGCGCCCTACCTTCTGTAGCTCAGATTTGTTTGGGCTTGGCGGTAGATGCTCGGCCAGCTGTCGAACAACCAGACCCTCAATGGCGGATGCAGAGATGCGCGGCAGCGACCCGGCTTCGCTTTTGTTGCCCGTCAAAAGAGCCTGACTGACATAGTAGCGATATCGTGTGCCGTCTTTCTTGACGGCATGGGTAGGGCTCATCGGATTGCCGTTGTCGTCAAAGAGAAGACCGGTCAGCAGACAAGCATTCTCCCTGACGCCGCTGGCATAGCGACGCCGGTGGCTTTCCAACATCGTCTGCACCTGATCCCATAAGTCATGATCAAGAAGCGCGCCATGCTCCCCCGGATAGACCTCGCCCTTGTGGACGATCTCGCCCAGATAGATTCGGTTGCGCAGGAGACCGTAAAGTGCCCCGCGGCTTAAGACCGATCCCCCGCAGGTCTTGCCTTTTTGTGTGACCCATCGCTTGCCATGGATGCCGTCGAGCTTCAGCGTTTGTGCCAAGCTCGTGACGGATCCAACATCCAGATAGCGCTGGAAGATCAAACGAACTTTTGCTGCCTCTTCCTCATTCAGAACCAACTTGCGATCCCGGACGTCATAGCCGAGCGGCGGTCGCCCGCCCATCCACATGCCCTTGGCTTTGCTTGCGGCAATCTTGTCGCGGATGCGCTCGCCGGTGACCTCTCGTTCAAACTGGGCAAAGGACAAGAGGACATTGAGCGTGAGCCTGCCCATGGAGCTTGTAGTGTTGAAGGACTGTGTAACAGAGACAAACGAGACGACGTGGCTATCAAAACACTCAACGATGCGGGCAAAGTCGGTCAATGAACGGGTGAGGCGGTCGACCTTGTAGACGAGCACAACATCAATCAAGCCATTGTCGATATCTCCCAACAGGCTTTTTAAGGCCGGACGTTCCATGGACCCGCCTGAGAAGCCACCATCGTCATAGAGGGTTTTGATCAGACGCCAACCTTCATGGTGCTGGCTCTTGATATAGGCTTCACATGCTTCCCGCTGCGCATGAAGGGAGTTGAACGCTTGATCCAACCCTTCCTCGGATGATTTGCGGGTGTAGATGGCGCAGCGCAAGGTCTGAGGCTTAGCCATTCCGCGGCCCGGTAAGGGTGTCTTCAACCCTCTTCTTCAAACCGAAGAAGACACGCCCGTTCCAGCGGGTGCCTGTGATGGCCCGGGCGATCTGGGACAGGCTGCGATGATGGCTGCCTCGATACTCAAAACCTTGTTCCAAGACGCGAACCTCATAGCGTCGGCCCTGCCATTCCCGGACCAGCATCGTGCCGGCCCGGAGCTTGGGGGTGACTTGATGGGCCGGATTGCGGTTCATGGCTTGGCCAATCCGCATGAGATGCCGTCTGGTCTCGGGCGTTAGCCCACCCACCCGGCCTGCCTGCAGCTGCCAGCTGATGCCTCTCAACAAGATCTCACGGCTGCGACCTTGGGGAGGTTTGCACTTGCAGACGATTGCCCATTCGCCGCGTAGGTCATGGGGGCTCATTGTCTGCAGAGCCGCCAGCCTGTCAGTGAGACCCTCATGTGCGGACATGCGACCGCGCGATGTTGTTAAGGTTCGGTCGTGTCGTCATCGACCGTGCCTCAAGCGTAGTTCGTTGTTGCATCGCCTCACTAAGTGACCGGCAAGGCAGGCGGAGGTAAGGGCTGATGTCGGGATCGGGGTCTATGAGAGTGTGGATGCTTGTATGCGTATTCATCACGCACCTGCCTTTGTGCCCGGGATGCGGTAGACCCGGCCTCGGCCGGTGACCTTGTCGGAAGTGATCTCAAGACCCAATCGCTTCTTGAGGGTGCCGCTGATGCAGCCGCGTACCGAGTGACGTTGCCAGCCGGTCTTGGTGGCCATCTCGTTCAGAGTAGCGCCCTGTTTGCTGTGCAGCATCTGGGTGAGAGCCGCGATCTTGGTGGTGGGTGGTTTTGCCGGTTGTTTTGCCTTTGCAGCTTTGGCGGGTGCTGCCGTCAGGACAGCCACCTTCGCGGGCTTCTTGCGGGATGTGGGTTGTTTGGCCATGAGGACCTCCTTGGGGTTTGGCACACCGCAGGTTTACGGGTGCTTCCACTGCCCAAGGCCCCGAGGACGGCAGGTTTTGTGTGGCCTGTCGGGGCGGGGACCTGTCTGCCTTTAAGCAGCTGCGGCCCCGGTCTCTCTATGACCCCATGAATGCTTGCCGTCGGCGCGAAGTCGAGTGGTTTGTGCACCAAAGTGCATAACCCGAGGATGAGAGTTAATGCTTCGTGTGTGGCCCCGCGCAAAGCAAGAGGCCCGTCTTGACTGTTGCGGGCGGGGCGAGCCAACCATGCAGGACGGCACTGACGTGCCTACTCCGTCATGAAGGACCCACCCGATGGCTAAGCCCAAACCATCCGCAAAGCAGAGCCTGGCCGCCCGTCTTGCCAAGCGTTTGAACAAACTGACGCCCTTAGATGGGGAAGGCTGTGCGGATGCAGACGCCGCCGCCATTCTTGATGCCACCGTTGATCTGACGCAGAAGCTGGTTCATGCGCCGTCGCTTGATATTGATGACATTGAGCACAAGCTGGCCCTGCTTTGTCGCAGGCTCAGAGCTGATATTGGCACTGCCTACCGGGATGAGTGGCTGACATATCTCCTGGCTGAGTCTATCCGCGATGATCTGTGTCGGTTGCGGGATCTATGAAACTGAAGGTGTCCTGTTCTAGGCGATTGTGAGACGGGTTGGGTCACAATCGGGCTCGCGATCTGCTTGCTCTTGAAAAAAATGCGAAAACCTTCGTCAGTTCGAGTTGCGGCATGCACTCAGCGCGGAGACCATATTTTGTAGTTGATGGTTGCGCGGGCACACAACCATCTTAACCTGCTTTTCGATGCGCCACTCCTATCCTAGGGCAGTGATTTAGCTTTGCGCGTATCGCCCTAGAGCCCCGCTTCGTCGCCATCCCGGTTCCAACGAGGCGCATCACTTCCTGCTCACTAGCGTGGTATCCAGATATTTGTAGATCTATTGCTAACGGTACTAACGGTGCTGGCGGGATACGGCGGACTCAGGTACTCTTTTTGTTCCCGAGAACAACGACAATGCGACGAGGAAGACTATCAGGAATCAAGAATACAACGGCACGAAAGACATAACCTCTGTGAGCGCGCTGGTCAGGGTACCAGACTGCATTTTCGATAAGCCTAATTATCCAGGAACGCTGCGGACTATCGAGATATGTCTCATCGACGGGAAATAAGCGACGAAGGAAACTGTGTTGCCAACAGTCCCGACCATTCGGGGGGGGGGAGAAAATGCATAAGACTATAGTGGTGCACAATCGCTACGCTTGGCGCAGCTACCGGACTTATGCCGCTCTAGATGGCAGCCAGGGTGTGGAGCTCCTAACCATTGAACAACTAGCTGCGCGGTTGGCGGGTGGGTTCCTTCAGCCCATCGATTCCGATGATCTTAAGACGGCTGTTGCATCTGCCGTTGCCCGACCTCTTGGCGAGCTTGACGCGATCAAGGAATTGCCTGGCTTCCAACGGGCGGCAGCAACGAGCCTGTCAAAAGCTTGGTCGGCCGGCTTGAGCCTAGAAGAAGAAGCGAGTTCCGCCGTTGATCCCACTGCCACAGTGAGGCTGGCATCTCTGGCTGTCCTTGAAAAACAGGTTCTTGCACAACTCCCTGCCAATCAGCTTCGACCACGGGACCTTGTGGCCCTGGCGTCCGGACGCGCCGAGCACGCCCGCGTGATTTTCGGACCAATCGAAATCCACGGCCGAACAGAAATGTCTCCAGTTTGGCGTCCGATGCTTTCACGGATGGCTGAGCACACCGAGGTTGTTTGGGCAGCAGATGCGCGACAAGAACCTGAATGGCTTTCAGAAAGCAGTGTTTCTGTTGAAAAAAGCGCGCAAAACGAACCGGCAATTCAGACATTCTCCTGCGCCAGCCCCCGTCATGAAGTGCTCGAAGCGGTGCGTTGGGCGCGGCGGCACCTAGCCAGTGGAGCAACGCCACAGGAGATAGCTATTGTTACGGCCTCACCTGAATCCTGGGACGATCATGTGTTGGCGCTCATGGAATCGGCAAATCTTCCACTCCACTTTATTCATGGACGCAGCGCCCTTTCTACATCGCAAGGACAGCTCGTCGCAGCGCTTGCAGAGACTCTGCTTCGTGGGTTCTCACGTACACGGATTGTGCGTCTAGTAGCGCTGTTACGATCGCAAACAAAGGCATTCGAGTCTCTACCGGGTAATTGGTGGCACGTCCTACCGGAAGATGCCCCGTTGCTAGATGCTGCGCGATGGCGCCGCGCTTTCGAAGACCTAACGCCGAAAAACTTTTCCGATACCAAGGATCATAAGCCGCTGCTTGATGAGATGATTGAGGCTCTTGGTAAGGGTCTTAATGCCGCCGGTGAAATCGGCGAGGCGCTTCTGGAAGGAAGAGCACTTGCTATCTGGCATAAGGCATTAACTGAAGGTCCGCCCGCCGCACTCGATGTTACCCTTGCCGGTTTACGCATTGATGACGGCGTTGAACCGGAGGCGGCAATTGTCTGGGGTCCGGCCTCCGCGATTGCCGCAGTGCCACGTCCTCTCACTTGGCTTGTAGGTCTCACTTCGCGAGCCTGGCCGAGACGTGCAACTGAAGATCCGCTACTTCCTGATCATATTGTCTTATCAGCACGACTTGATCCGCTGCCGGTCCATCATGCCGATCGCCGCGATTTTCGAACGATCCGTAACATGACTGACCGCGAACTTGTTTGTTCACGCGCTCGCCGTGATAGCGAGGGACGGCTCAACGGCGTCTCACCTCTTTTCCCGCGTGATACCACCGAAGTCTACCTGGCACAAAGCCGGGAGCCCGACCACGCCGCGAGCGCCAGTGACCGCTTGTTGGCCCGCCCCAATGAATTCCGGCAATTGCTCCATGCAAAATCGGCGCTCCAAACATGGATTGATTGGCATACCGAGAAAATTACGGCCCATGACGGATTGGTCAGGGCAAACCATCCGCTACTTCTTCGGGCTCTTGAGCGGCGGCAGTCGGCAACATCATTGGTCAAACTACTGCGCGATCCGCTTGGTTATCTCTGGACCTATGGCTTCAGGTGGGCCGAACCCGAAGAAACTGATGAACCATTGACGCTGGATGCGCTCTCCTTCGGCAACCTGCTCCATGAAGTTCTGGAAGAAGCGGTGACACAGATCGAAGGCGCTGAAGCTGGAGGGCTCGGCAGCGCATCTCGTGAAGCGATTGCTGGTGCGATCGAGCAGGCGAGAGAGACAGTAAGATCACGCTGGGGCGAGACGAAGCCGGTCCCGCCCCCGGTTATTTGGCAGAACAAGCTCGCCGAAGCAGCGAACCTGGCATCTATTGCTCTATCCCATCAAGAAGATCCACTGTCTGATCAGCGTAGCTGGGCCGAGATACCATTTGGCGGAGACCAGAAGGCCGAAGGCCTCACTGAGGATGCTCGTTGGTCACTCCCGTGGGACCCGATGGCAGCGGTCCCAATTCCCGGAACGTCAGTTCACATTGGTGGATCGATCGACCGCCTTGATCTTGCGGGAGATGAAAACTTTGCGCGCGTGACGGATTACAAATCCGGCAGGCTACGAGGCAAACCCCCGCAGCTGAAAGGGGGAGCAGAACTCCAGCGCTGTCTTTATGCGTATGCGGTTAAAGCCCTTGTCGAGAGTCACCCATCCGTTGAAGCGCGCCTTCTTTATCCTCGCACGGACGGTCGACTCCTGCCGCTTAACGACCCAGAAGGAACGCTAGAAAAGCTCGCCCAATTCCTGGCAGCAGCGGCCGCATCGTTTACTGAAGGTAATGCGTTATCTGGACCTGCCGCGGAGGAGACCTGGTACGATCTTGCCTTTGCGCTGCCTGGCGGCGCCAAGGAAAGCTACCTCCATATCAAGTTGCCGCTTGTCGCTCAGGCTCTCTCAAATGTCGAACCGCTTTGGGGAGAACTTTGAAGATGTCTGATTCTCATGCGACCGAAAGTCTTCCCGATGCATCAGCCCGTGTGGCCGCCCTTTCAGACCATGGCCGCACCTTGTTGGTTGAGGCCGGCGCGGGAAGTGGCAAAACGGCCCTCATGGCCGGGCGCGTTGCTCTACTCGTTGCAGAGGGTGTCCAGCCAAGTGAAATTGTTGCGATTACTTTTACTGAAGCTGCGGCCTCGGAACTCCTCGAACGTATCGAGCGATTTGTAAGATTTCTGCTCAACGGTCAAGTGCCGTTGGAACTTGAAGAAGCACTACCGGATGGCCTTTTGGACGAGCAACGTGCGCATCTCCAAGTCGGTGCCGCCACGCTTGATGAAATAACCTGCTCGACTATCCACGGCTTCTGCCAACAACTGATCAAGCCCTACCCTGTGGAAACGGGTATCGATCCAGGCGCGAAGATCATCGATCCGGCAGCGGCAGAACTTGCTTATCAAGATTTGATGGAAGCCTGGCTGTCAGCCCGCTTTGGCCGTGATCGTGGGGCGGAAGGACTCGGGCGCATTCCTCCGATCACGGATGCTGCCGGCGAAGAGGACTTTTTCACCGAGCTGCTGATCAAGGCTCCTGATAGGACACTGGACCTCATCCAGAATACCGCCCAGTTCCTCAAGGTTCACCGGACCGCACGAGCAAGTGCTGGAGCTATCAACCCGGCTGAGTTTACAGTCCTCGCCGAGGCTGTAGCAGCTTGCGCCGCCTGGTACAACGATTGCGGCGTCGTGGAGCCTACAACCGCCGAATTCATTGAAGACATTGCCCAAGTTGCCGATCTGGCGCGAGAAGCTGGCACCCAGCCACTAACCGGCCGCCGGATTGCCATGCTTCTTTTTCACACACCACCCAAAGCCTGCAAGAAGGACGATATCGAGTTCAAACGATGGGGCCGGAAAACAAAATGGAAAGACGCCGCCAAGGGGACCGGGCTCAGTGCCGCACAGGGCGAACAGCTTAGCACCGCCGGTGAGGGGCACTATCAGGCTTGCGCCGAAGCTTACAGGTCCTTCTGCGCCGGTCTTGGCGCGCTTGCATTTGAGCATTTTGTCGGCGAGTTCGATGCACTGCGGGAGCTTTATCGGGAGTACAAGCGTGACGCTGCACTCATAGATTTTGATGATTTACTGCATCACGCCTGTGATCTCTTGAAGACTAACGAGGCTGTACGCCGCGCTCTTTCGCAGCGCTATCCGCGCATCCTCGTCGATGAGTTTCAGGACACCGATCCCCTTCAGGCTGAAATCCTTTGGCGCATTGCAGGTGACGGTGGGATGGACTCAGCATGGCATGAAAACATCATTCGCCCTGGCGCGCTATTTCTGGTCGGCGACCCAAAACAGGCTATCTACCGCTTTCGCGGTGCAGACGTAGAAACATATCTCGTGGCCAAGCGCGCGTTGGAAGAACAAGACCCGTCCGCCGTTCTGGACATTACGGCCAGCTTCAGGGCACAGCGCCCAATCCTGGAGTTCGTCAATACGCATTTCGCGGAAATGCTCGACGAGGCACGAGGACAGCCCGGATTTACGGCTCTTAGTCCCGTACGTCCGGCGGGGGATGAACCCGCTGTTTCAGTTTTCGAACTCACACTTGATGATCGGCACAAGAATGATAGGGGAAAAATAATTGTAGACAGTGTGCGCCGCGAAGAAGCGGCAACTGTTGCTGAAATCATCTCTCGGTTGATCGGAAGCTACCCGGTTTGGGATAAGGGTCAGCGGAGCTTCAGGCCTGTGCGCGCAGGCGAAATTGCTTTGCTCGCGCCGACCGGAACCAGCCTTTGGATATATGAACGTGCCTTGGAAGAGCGCGAAATTCCAATAGCGACCCAGGCAGGCAAAGGATTCTTTCGTCGTCAGG
>Ga0316209_1003617_pt1 | contig 10305 bp, 12 predicted proteins | sample 6monopyrite_MG_FD_204945 | JGI IMG/M metagenome (GOLD analysis project Ga0316209, IMG submission 204945) | Microbial mat bacterial communities from mineral coupon in-situ incubated in ocean water Damariscotta River, Maine, United States -... | ecosystem: Environmental > Aquatic > Marine >...
TGCGCAATTAATCAGCAATTACCAGAGCTACCTGCTGGCTGGGAAATATCCAGAGAAAAGAAGGCGGGTCAGGTTAGGTACTTTCTAGTCAGATACAATGCTGATAGCTGATACAGGGTTTCATATATTGATGTGATTCTGGTTATAATTTGAATAAAACAATAATAAGGAAACAACATGTCTGTTGTTGCGGTATATCCCGGAACGTTTGACCCAGTGACCAATGGTCATGCAGATTTGGTGGCACGTGCATCACGTCTGTTCGACAAGGTGGTGGTGGCTATTGCTGCCAGTTCGTCAAAAGCACCCTTGCTAGAGCTTGATCATCGCATAGCGTTGGCTGAAGAAGTGTTATCGGAACATAAGAATGTAGTGGTCTGCGGGTTTTCGGAATTACTAGTCGACTTTGTGCGTAAACAGCAGGGCAATGTGATTCTACGTGGTCTGCGAGTGGTATCAGATTTCGAGTATGAGATGCAGTTGGCGAGTATGAATCGACACCTTGCGCCGACAGTAGAGACCCTGTTTCTGACGCCATCGGAAAAGAGCAGTTTTATTTCCTCCACTCTGGTAAAAGAAATAGCATGTCATCATGGGGATGTTTCAGAATTTGTACATCCATTAGTGGTTGAGGCATTAAAGCAGCGCTATAGCTAAAGTCTTACAGCTAGTATGGGCGAAGATTGTAATTATTAGGTATAATCATCGGCTAATATTACTGATCTGTACTGATTGACGGTCAAAAAAGCCCGTATCATCACCTCTTAGAAATAGATTGATGACGTATAGATCAAACATTATGCCTCGTTGGGGCGATAATTACCCAAATAGATAGTAGATACTTATTTAGGAGCAATAAATGGCATTAATCATAACTGACGAATGCATCAACTGTGATGTGTGCGAACCGGAGTGCCCGAATGAGGCGATTTCTCCCGGTGATGAAATATATGAAATTGATCCTAAAAAATGCACCGAGTGTATAGGTCATTATGATACGCCACAATGTGTAGAAGTCTGCCCGGTTGACTGTATTCCTAAAGACCCGGAACATGAGGAAACGGAAGATGAGCTAATGGAAAAATATAAAGCTCTCACCGGCGAAGCATAATAGAATATAAGGGCTCCATTCGGAGCCTTTATTTTGTCAGTCATATAAAATCTCACCATCCAAACTTCAAAATTTAAAAGTAAAGCGAATAGAATAATGAAAAAAATAACCGGACTTTTTTTATTTTTATTTATCTTTAATGCCCATGCTAAACAATCTGCTGGCATTGCTACCGCGCATCCAATGGCTACAGCAGCGGGTGAACAAATACTCGCGCAAGGTGGAAACGCATTTGATGCAGCTGTGGCGATTAGTGCGGCATTAGCGGTTGTTGAACCTTATAGCTCAGGTATTGGCGGCGGCGGTTTCTGGTTATTGCATCGTAGTAGTGATGGTTTTGAAACCATGCTCGATGGTCGAGAAAAAGCACCACTACGCGCGCACCGAGATATGTATCTGGATGACAAAGGTAATGTTATTCCTAATGCATCTATAGATGGTCCGCTCTCTGCAGGCATACCCGGCGTGCCTGCCGCACTAGAGCATTTATCTAAAAAATACGGACGGCTTACGTTAAAGCAAAGTTTGCAACCGGCAATTGAATACGCGCTTAATGGTTTTGCCGTAGATGAGCATTATCGCCGTATGGCTGGCTTTCGTTTGAAAGCCTTACGCGCGTCACCGGCAGCGGCTGAAATTTTTTTACACAACAACGAACTACCTGAGTTGGGTTATGTTGTTAAACAAGTAGACTTAGCCAATACGCTTAAGGCAATCGCAGAAAAAGGTTCTGCGGGTTTCTATCGTGGTGAAGTAGCCAAAAAATTACTTAACGGTGTTAAACGGGATGGTGGTATCTGGCAGGAAAAGGATTTTAAAAAATATTTTGTGCTAGAAAGAAAGCCAATTGTAGGACAATTTCACGAAATGAAAATAACTACTGCAGCACCGCCTTCATCGGGTGGCATTGCAATGGTGGAAATTTTAAATCAACTCGAAAATTATTCATTAAGTGATTTGCAGCAATCACAATTGGTGCATACAGTTATCGAGTCGATGCGCCGCGCATATCGAGATCGCGCACAGTTTTTGGGCGATAGTGATTTTGTTTCAGTGCCAACAGAGCGTTTAACCAATAAATATTATGCAGCAGGGTTGGCGGCAACTATACACCCGGATAAAGCGACGCCGAGTGATTCTCTGCCTGGTGTTGCGCATGAAAATAACAGCAAAGATACTACGCACTTTTCGGTAATCGATAGTGAAGGCAATAGAGTCTCGGCAACCTTATCTATTAATTACCCCTTTGGTTCCTGTTATGTGCCACCCGGAACCGGTGTTTTATTGAATGATGAAATGGATGATTTTTCGTCCAAGCCGGGTGTGCCGAATGCATACGGGCTAGTGGGTGCCGAAGCCAATGCAATAGAGCCAGGCAAGCGGATGCTGTCTAGTATGTCGCCTACATTTTTAGAGACAGATGAAAAAATTGCAGTCATTGGAACACCGGGTGGAAGCCGAATTATTACAATGGTTTTACTGGGGAGTCTGGAATTTTATTTTGGTGAAGCTGCACAGGATATTGTAAATAAGCCAAGATACCATCACCAGTATTTACCAGATACCGTTTTTCATGAAGCAGATGCATTTGATGAAAAAACAGTCGATCAATTAAATGCTAAACAGCACAAATTGAAAAAGTCGGATGATACGTGGGGAAATATGCAGCTGGTTATCTGGGATAAAAAAAATAAAAAGATGTCCGTGGCTTCTGATTATAGAGGTGTTGGATCAGCTAAAGTTATTAAGTAATTTTTGCTTGTAAAATAGATAGAGCCAATTCAGTGCTTTCTAAAGCGCCTTCTAAATAACCGCCATGATCTATGGCGGTTTCTGTTCCCGCTAAAATAATATGGCCATTGCCTAAGGTTCGACTAGCTGTGGCGGGGTATTGTGGGTGATGTGCTATTGTTTTTATATCAATGTCACTGGCTGTAAAAAGCTCAGTGCTCCAGTCCATTATTTGCACATCCATAATGTTCTGACTGGCTTGACCAAATAAACGCTCTAACTGTGCTTTGCATGCGTCTATTAATTGTTCAGCATTAAGCTGTTTTCGTTGCTGTGCATGCAAACCTATAAATGCAGTAAGTGCATAATATTCTTCAGTTTCAGGTGAGCCATCATATATTTCAGACATAGGCCCATGTTGGCTAAATACTTCACCAGATAAGCCCTCTCTTCGCCAGAAAGCTGCTTCGTAAATAAAAATTATTTTGCAATGCCCGGCCATCCAGGTTGGTGTGTCTTTCCATAGCTGAGTAATTTCATCATTTACAGGTGGTTCAAGCTCAATATTCTGTTCGAGCACTCTTAATGGTAGCGCAATAATTATTTTGTCAGCTGAGTATGTGACTTCTTTATCATTCATACGCGCAGTAACAGTAAGAGTTTCCTGTGCAATGCTAAGTGCCTGGGTGTTGGTATGAATAGATGATGCGTCTAATTTACCAGCTAATGCATTAATAAGTGATATGCATCCACCGACGACCCGGTAAGATTGATTGTGTGACGACTGGCCGCCATAACGTTGTATTTTATTATCCGATGTTTCATACAGCATATCGCCTTGAGTAAACTGCGGAAAAGTTTTTATATTAAGCGCCTGAGTTAATTTGGTTAGACGAGGCTGAAGTTGTGGCCAGCACCATGCGGGTCCCAAATCAATATTACTGTTTTCAGCGCTGCCAATATGTGGAGAAAGTATACGACCACCAATGCGTGCACGCGCCTCAAGCAATGTTACGTTATATTTTTCATGTAAGTTCCACGCTGCATATAAACCACTTAGGCCTGCGCCAATAATAATAACTGATGCTTGTTTAGACATAAGACACTGGTTTTTTTAAGTGGCCACTTTTTTGTAATAGCAAACAATCTTCCAGTACATTAATGTCTTGTGTTGAATTGACTGGTAGGCGTAGCCAGCTACCCGCGGTATAACTTGCTTGCTGGTCACTAAAACTGCCTTCTAAAATAAAATACTCAACACCACCAGGAAACTCTAAATTGTTTAGTTGAGTTCCAGCGGGCCAACGTATCATACAGACGCTTTCATAATCTGCAGAAAACAGGGGCAAGGTGTCACCTGCGAGCTTGTTTTTTTTCCAGAGTGATTCATCAAGTGTGTTGATAGAAAATTGTTGCTTATCATCCGGGTGCATTTGCCAGAGTTTTACTAAAATAGTACAGCCTTCATCACTGTGTGGCGCATGGCCAGTACCTTTGGGGTTGCGAACATAAGAGCCGGCAGGAAAATCTGCGTGTTGATCAGAAAAGGTGCCTTGAAGAACTAAAAATTCCTCACCACCACCGTGTACGTGGCCACTAAATTGACTGCCTGGTGCAAAACGAACGATAGTGGTGACTCGTTCAACCGGTGGTTGTTCGTCATCGCATTCAATACGTAATCGATCTACACCCACGGAAGGGGAATTTTCCCAGTGCTGCTGGGTGGTGTCGCAACAGGCGCGCTTAGTTAGGTCGGCATTGAGTTTCATAAAAAGATTATACAAAAAAACGCATATACATATTTGCTGGTTTAAACAGCAAAGCTAATTATTATGTTGCGCTTTTACTCTAAACCAAAATCACCCGATGATTCATGTGCAGTGAAACTCTCAATCTCTTTTATTTTATCGATACAGCGTACCAATTCCATATGGTCATGTTCGGCTTGTCCGTGATTTATATACAGATCGGCGAATTTAAGCAGATCTTCGTAATATCGTAGACGGTAGTTATGATTGAGTAGTGTTTTAGCTATAAAGGCAAGGTCATTATCGGTTTCTTTCATGTCCGTTGCAGCAGCCACGGCAGTTTTTAATTCAGCGTCAGTTGGTTTACTCATATTTTTTCGCTTTATACTACACAGAGTAGTTTCCTTTAATATGTATCACGTAGAAGCTTGATATAATGCTTTAAATTGTAGCTTATTAAATGGGTGTTTTTATGTCAAAAATTAAAATCGGCGTGTTAACCGCTTCAGATAGAGCGAGTGCGGGTGTTTACGATGATCTTTCCGGCCCAGCTATTATCGACACATTGAATGACTATTTAGTGTCAGAATGGGAGCCGGTTTATAAAGTGATACCTGATGATCAGGCAGGTGTTGAAGCATGTTTGATTGAAATGGAGGAAGCGGGCTGCTGTATAATCGTAACAACAGGTGGCACAGGTCCTGCGTTACGTGATTTGGTGCCAGAGGCAACAGAAGCCGTGTGTGAAAAAATGATGCCCGGTTTCGGTGAATTAATGCGTCAGGTGAGTCTGCAGTATGTACCCACGGCTATTTTGTCGAGACAAACAGCCGGTGTTCGTGGTAAGTGCCTGATTGTGAATTTGCCCGGTAAGCCAAAGTCTATACGTGAGTGTCTGGATGCAGTATTCCCGGCAATTCCATATTGTGTTGATTTGATTGAAGGGCCATATCTGGAAACCAACGAAAAGCTTATTAAGGCATTCCGCCCAAAAGCCAAATAACAGAATTCTGCTTAGGGTAGCAAAGCGTGATTGAACCGCCTCATTGGCTAACTCTATTGCTGTGATAAGTATTCTTTACGTAAGAATTCACTTTTTGGGGTTGAATTTCTACAGATAAACTCTATCTTATCCCTCTGGCATTTTTTTAAAGAATTTATTGATACAAGTAATGCTTGTCTCATCCCTCAGTTTAGATAATTAATAATAAGGAGCCTGTTATGGGTGTACTAGTTGGTCGTGAAGCACCGGATTTCACAGCAGCCGCTGTTTTAGGAAATGGCGAGATTGTTGATGCATATAACCTTAAAGATTCAATTAAGGGCAAATATGCTGTTATTTTCTTTTACCCTTTAGATTTCACATTTGTTTGCCCATCTGAGCTGATCGCATTTGATCACCGCTTAGAAGAGTTCACAAAGCGCGGTGTTGAAGTGATTGGTGTATCTATCGATTCACAGTTTACACATAACGCATGGCGCAATACGGCCATCAACGATGGCGGCATTGGTCAGGTTAAATATCCACTAATCGCTGATGTGACTCACTCAATCTGTAAAGATTATGACGTTGAGCATCCAGAAGCAGGTGTTGCATTCCGTGGTTCATTCCTTATCGATACTAATGGCATGGTTCGTCATCAGGTTGTTAACGATCTTCCATTAGGTCGTAATATTGATGAGATGCTTCGTATGATCGACGCTCTACAGTTTACGGAAGAGCACGGTGAAGTCTGTCCAGCGGGCTGGAATCAGGGCGATAAAGGTATGACTGCATCGCCAGACGGCGTTGCAGACTATCTGGCTTCTGAAGCTGATAAGCTTTAATAGAGCTAACTGTAGCAGATAACAAAAAAGCCGTAGGCAATTGCCTACGGCTTTTTTGTTTGTGCTTAGATAGTAACTGGTTATTCATCGCGCCATTTCATGGCTTCGGAAACATCTTCAAAGAAACTGCTGGTGTACTCTACATTAGAGTCATAAAAAATTCCCAGCCATACTAAGCCAAGAAAAAGGCAGAGGAAAAGAATCCCGCCAATTACTTCACCTAAATCAATTTTTTTCTTATTTTTTTTTGGCATTGTTCATTAATACTTAATTCAGAGTGTACATCCTAAAAAGAAAGCATAGTAAATACAAGTAGTTGTTGGTGTGTAAGTCCAGAGTTATTTTTGGCAGTGGGTGCAATAAAAGCTGGAGCGCTGTGCTTGAGTTATTTGTTTTATGGGCTTGCCACAACTAGGGCAGGACTGACCGGCTTTGCCGTAAACCAATAAGGTTTGTTGAAAATAACCCGGCTTACCATCTTGTTGGGTAAAGTCTTTTAATGTGGTGCCACCCTGTTCAATGCTGCGCTGCAATATATTCTTAATAATCGGTATAAGCTTTTGGTAGCGCGGCAGTGATATTTTTTCAGCCAGGCGTTTAGGGTTAATGCCGGCACTAAACAGAGATTCATTGGCGTAGATATTTCCAACGCCAACAACAATATGGCTATTCATTAAAAATGTTTTAATCGCGACCTTACGTTTACGGCTCATGGTATAAAAATATTCTGCGGTGAATTCATCGCTGAGTGGTTCAGGGCCTAATTTAACGAGTAGTTTGTGTTTAAGCGGATCTGTTTTAGTCCATAACACAGAGCCAAAGCGGCGAGGATCGTGGAAACGTAAAATTTTATTGTTAGAAAAACAGATATCAATATGATCATGTTTTCCAGCAGCGGTTTTTTTGTCAACAATGCGTAAGCTGCCAGACATGCCTAAATGCATAATGACTGTGCCGACATCGGTGCGTAATAAAATATATTTGCCGCGACGATCAACCTGGCGAATAACTTGCTGGCGCAGTTGTTTTTTCAATGTAGCGGTAATAGGCCAGCGTAATTGTTTTTGTCGAATCACTATATCGCTGACAGTCTGGTTAAGAATATAAGGTTCGATGCCACGTCGTGATGTTTCTACTTCAGGTAGTTCAGGCATCGTTCGCTCCAGAAAATTCAGACCCGGATGCTGAAGTTTCAGTAGGTATATCGGTTGAATTAAATGGACCGAATAAATTTTCTTTTTGTGATCTATGCAGATGATATTCAATTCCCAAATCCGGGCGCGCCAAAACCAACCAGGGATCGTCGTCTGACAGCTCAAAAACAATTACAGAGTCCTCAAGCGTAATTGTTATCATGCCGAGTTTTTTTCGTGGCATATATTTATGCACAGCAAAAGCTTGTGCGCTGCGCCAGTTTTGCAGGACTGTTTGAATTTGATCTGGCGTTAATGCGTTGGTGGAAGGTTTTTCTGAGATGCTTTTCCAGTGGATGTCTTTTGTCTTTTCTATTTTTAGATCAGGCAATGCTAAAGCGCGAATATTTTTTTCGGGGAGCAGCATCAAATCAACAAAAGTGGCGGGCTGAGAGCTGATTAAGGGGTAGGTCTCATCGAAAATTAATACAAGTTTATTGCCTGTTTTTAAGTAACGCTTACTATTGAGTGGGTTTGTTTTTCCAAAGAAAATCTTGGTGTTATTAAAAATAATCTGAGCCCTTGGTTTGTCTAAGGCGTAGTGTTGTAAGTTTAATGTGCTGCTATCAAAGCTTTCATCAATCGGAAGCTGGCTCAAGCCAAGAAGTGTTTTTACTCTAAACTGATGAGCCTTAATAGAATAAGGTCTTACCATGTACCATGTGGTATCACCATCCTGGCGGATTTTTTTTTGTAAAATAATATCAGTTTTATTGTTGCGTGGAATCTGTATGTTGTTAATTTCATCTAGAGAAAACGAAGTGAGCCTTTGGATCTCAGGTGTTTGATTTTTTGTGTTTAAATAAAATCCAATAAAGGCCAGTAAAACTAAGAGCAATATTATATTGGTGAGTGTGCGCGAATTCATAAGTTAAGTTTGCATTTTACTGTTTGCGTCGTTTAAACCAGATATAAGCGCCGCTGGAAAATAATATTGCAGGCAGGCCAAGCAAAAAGAAAATGCCGATGATGCTTGTATAAGTAGCAGATAGCTTAAGGCTTAAGTCCGGTGCGGTTTTTGGGCTGATAGTAATGAGGCGATCATCTTTAGCTAACCAGTTCATCGTTTTGGTAATAAAGTCGAGGTTAGCGCCATGGCCAATATTGGTATTACTTAAAAAATCCGTATCACCAATCACTACAACACGCTGTGCTATTAGTTGCTGGTTTATTTCGATTTGGCGTTGCTGTGCAATACCAAGGGTGAGCGGTCCTTGAGTATCTTTTGCTGGATTAAATTCAACGATAGAAGCAAGGTCGCCCGTTTCAGCCCAGCTGTTCTCCGAGCTAATGAGTAAATCTGAATGAATCCACGGTTGTGTTGCTTCGGTGCTTTTCTCGATAGATGGTTGAATTGCTGATGCTACTGTAAATAAAGTAAAGTACTTCATTTTTTCGGTAATAGGATGCATTTTGTATTCAAGTACCGGAATCATTGCCGGGTGACTCAGTTTAAGCATGCGGCTTATTTCGGGATTGTTGTCAATTAATGTACCGTCGATAAAATTAATTTGTAATGCATTCTGTAATGTTTTTAGTGAGCTGTGTTGTTGAGGGTCTTGCAGCCATAGTAAGTTACCGCCGGCCTTTACAAAATTTAATATTTTTTCCTGTTCGCTGGCGAGTAGCGGCGTTTGGATGCTGCCAATAACGAGCACGTTATTTTCATCGCTATTATTTTTCTCCGGTAATGCCTGATCTAGCAGGTTTATAGTGAGGCTATTAAAACCCTTGCTAGCTAATTGTAAGGCAAGGGAACTATAACCAGAGTCACTATTATCATTAATATTACGTTCACCGTGGTTGCTGACAAAAAGTAAATTGGGCTTTTGTTTGCGTTGCAATCGAAGCAAGGCGTTACTCAGGTTTTCTTCATTTATACTATCTATGAGCTCCAGCTGACCCTGATATTCAATCACGGATTGGCCATAACGTTGAATGCCGTCTGCCTTGGCCTGTTCTATTAAGATGTCAGGATTGATTAACTGGAATGAAAAGTCAGAAGTATTATTTTGATAACGCAAAAGTATTTCATTCATCGCCTGATTTAAAGCGCGGTCATTGGTTTGGTAACTACGAACTTTTACCGGGGAAGATAAATTATCTAGCAGTTGCAGTGTTTCTTCACTTAAAGAATGACGTTTTCCTGCGGTCCAGTCACTACGTATGTCGTATTCATTACTAAGCCAGCCGGCAAAGCCAATACAGCTGAGTAACAGGATAATAAAAATCAGATGCTGGATGCGGTAGTTAAGGCGCGAACTTTTGGTAACTAGCATCAGTGTTGCAACCTTTGTGCATCGAGCTGACGAATGCTCAGTAAAATAAAGCCAAGGCTGAATAACACAAAGTAAGCAAGGTCCGAGCTGTAAACAATGCCACGTAGCATTTGCAGGCTATGGTGTGTCATTGAGACATAGTTAAAGAAGTTGCTGTCGCTAGTGTCGCCGGTGCTGGCAATATTGATAATCCAGAACATAATCAGCAAACCATAGGTGCTGGCTGCTGCGGTAACCGCCTGTTTGCTAAGTGAAGACATGTACAGGCCGAGCGCGCTAAAGGCCGCTACATTTAAAAATTGCCCTAACAGGCCTGCTGCAAATTTTCCCATATCCAGGTCTGTCGCGACAATTAACGACAGGGGCATCAAACTGATTTGTAAAATCAATAACGTAAAAAATAATAATGCACCGAG
>Ga0316209_1003618_pt1 | contig 10302 bp, 6 predicted proteins | sample 6monopyrite_MG_FD_204945 | JGI IMG/M metagenome (GOLD analysis project Ga0316209, IMG submission 204945) | Microbial mat bacterial communities from mineral coupon in-situ incubated in ocean water Damariscotta River, Maine, United States -... | ecosystem: Environmental > Aquatic > Marine > Coastal...
GATGATCAGCGGAAAATCTTACGAAACGCGTCAACAATTAACATCGCGTTGCCCGTTCGATCAAGACATTGTTGTCGGGCGAACTTCTTCTGCGACAAGCGAATTGATTGAAGAAGCGATTGATACCGCTCGCCGGGCGCTCTCTGGTTGGGCGAGCATCGATGCAGATCATCGGGCAGAATATCTCGATTTAGTCGCCAGCGAAATGCAGTCACGCCGGTTTGAACTGGCCGCCTGGATGGTATATGAATCTGCCAAGCCGTGGAAAGAAGCGGATGGCGATGTCGCAGAAGCAATCGATTTTTGCAGGTACTACGCAACACAAATGCGACTGATGGAGCAGTCGTTTGATACCGATTTGCCGGGTGAAGAGAACGAGTATTTTTATCGTCCGCGCGGCGTTGCGGTCGTCATTGCCCCCTGGAATTTCCCGCTGGCAATTCTTACCGGCATGACTGTAGCTGCGATTGTCACAGGCAACACCGTGGTGATGAAGCCAGCGGAACAGTCGCCCGTCATTGCAGCAAAACTGATGGAAATCTTTCGTTCCATTGGTTTACCCGATGGCGTTGTCAATTACTTGCCCGGCATTGGAGAAGAGATTGGACCCGATTTAGTCGCAAGCCCCAATGTCGATTTAATCGCCTTTACCGGTTCGCGGGAAGTGGGACTTGAAATTAATCAACGAGCCGCAGAAACCGGCTCTGCTCATCATGGCGTCAAACGCGTCATTACCGAAATGGGCGGCAAGAACGCTATCATTATCGATGAAGATGCTGACCTGGACGAAGCGGTCCTTGGAGTGATTGAAAGTGCCTTCAGTTTTTCCGGTCAGAAATGTTCTGCTTGTTCCCGGTTGATTATTGTAGAAAAAATCTACGATCAGTTTTTGAAACGTCTGCAACCGGCTGTTGAAAGTTTACAGATTGGTCCGGCTGATCATCCCGGCACCCAGCTTAGTTCTGTGATTGATACCGAAAGCAGAAGTCGAATCGCAGAATATATTGATATCGGGACTGATGAAAACGAATTACTTTACGCCGGGGAGCTTGATTCAAAACAGAAGAAACAGCGAACCTTCATCGCACCTCATTTGTTTGTTGATGTTGATGTGAATGATCAACTTGCCCAGGAGGAAATTTTTGGACCGATCCTCTCCATCATCAAAGCCAAAGATTTTAGCGAAGCGATCAAAATTGCCAACAGCACCGATTACGCCTTAACCGGCGGCGTTTACAGCCGCAGCCCGGTCAATTTGAAAAAGGCACGCAAAGATTTCCTGGTCGGAAACCTCTATTTGAATCGCCCGTGTACGGGAGCGTTAGTCAACAGACAACCATTCGGCGGGTTCCGTATGTCCGGCATCGGCAGCAAATCAGGCGGCTCCGACTACCTGCACCAATTCCTCATCCCGGTCAACGTCACCGAAAACACCATGCGCAGAGGTTTTGCCCCCGAAGAAGAATAGTTACGTTTTTTATTACTTCGTATTGGGAGCAGCGTCGAGTACAAAGCAGGCGGTCGTGGAAGCTCATTCCTTTATCGAACAAAACAAAACCCATTTCGATAAACATGACCATTGCAATTCCCACTGTTATTAAGGCAGTAAACACTTCCAGGTTGAATAAGCTTGTTAAATCGGTGCCTAATATCCCCCAGGCCCACAAGAATTGAAAAACAGTTCGTGGAGCCAAAATCGATTTTCCCGGGCGTAAACCATTTCTATCAACAATGCGAATTTGAAACAGTGATTTCCCAGGCGTTGTCCCCCGCCAGCCTTGCAGTGTTCCGACACCAAGCAGAAACAGAGCTGTCAAAGAAATTCGAATGATTTCAGTGAGGGCAGCCAGGAAGAATAACGAGCCTACTGATGTCAATAAATTGGACAGAAGAATGATGACTGAAAGAATCAAGAAACTGTCAAAGGCCCTTGCAAGTCCTCTGAGCAGTGGGCGAGACGTGGGGAGTGATCGCGTTGCCGCTGCGTTCGCTGATGTATGTTCGACAGGTCGATGTCGAAAAGCTGGAAGAGAAATATAACTGAGAATTTCAGACGAAACATCAACTCGGCGTCGAACTCATGACTTGGCTGGTCACGTCACTTCGCAAGCTTGGCGTGGAAGCAAAACTGTGGCTGGTGGTCGATGGAGCTTATGCAGCCAAGCCGTTTCTCAAGCCACTACTTGAAATGAACATCACCATCGTAAGCCGGTTGCGAAAAGATGCAGCTCTTTACGATTTGCCGCCACAGCGCGAACCGGGGCAGCGCGGATGCCCTCGTAAATATGGAAAAAACAAACTCCATCTAAAAAAACGAGCGGCTCACCCGGAAGGCTGGCAAACAATCACTTACGATTGCCGAGGCGTGCAAGTGACGCGACAATACAAATCATTCCTGGCGACATCACGGCTCACCGGCGGCATGATTCATGTGGTCATTCTTTGTTTTGAAGATGGCGGCTGGACTCCCTATTTTTGTACCGATCCAGACGCGAGTGTGCAAGGCATTCTCGAAGCAGTTGCTGACCGCTGGGCGAATGAAGGAAATGTTTAGGGATTTGTTTTCGCGAACCATCAGTTCCGGCACACTTTACCGCTGGAATAAAGAGTGTTATCGCAAATTGGAATCGACCGAACAGAAAATCCGCAGCGCGATTATTAACAGCGAAGTCGGCTACTTTGATGAAACAGGCATCCGCTGCAAAAAAACGCTACACTGGCTTCACAATGGCAGTACTTCCTGGGCAACTTGATACATTTTGCATGCACGTCGCGGTCAGGAAGCGATGGACGAGTTAGTATCTTACCAATGAAATGCTGCACAAGAGTGGCAGGATTTTTTGATGAATCGTAGGTTAGGCTTTCCAGCCTGACACGAATTACACTAATCTTTCAATCAACAATACAGCTCTTTCAATCAACAATACAGCGTTAACTGATGAACCAGAGGGTAAACCTCATAGATACCACATTGGTCAGGCTGGAAAGCCTAACCTACTTTGACACTGAGGCAAAACAAAAAGAAGTGAAAAATATAGAAAAAAGAGTTTCACGCAAAGACGCGACGACGCAAAGAAAAGGAAAAAAGAACAGATACGGTGGCTAAAAATCAATTTGTGAAAATTCACGTTGATACGCGGTTCGGCACCTTCAAAATAATGCAAACCGGTTGACGCAGTCGCCTGCGGCTTGCCGTTAAACGAATGATGGTTTCTTCTTTCGTGTTTTTCGTGGTTCTCTGCGGTAAAACTTATTTGGTTCCGGTTTATTTGAGTTAGGATCGTCTTCCGTAAACTGGGAAGTTATATCGGATTTATTCCTTAGGAACGCTCGAATAATTACTGTCTGGTTTCATCTACTTTTTTTGGCCAAAGGCCTCTTTCACCATAGCCTGGGACAACGCCCCAGGCTATGGTGATTATGGCCTTCAGCCAAGAAAATAGAACATCAAGGATGCGATAGTAATTGTACGAACGTTCCTTAGTAGTACCAATAGTCAATCATCAAGCTCTGAATGTTCGTTGTAGCTCTTCAAGAGAGGTGGCGCCTTCTGCGACAAGTCGCAAACCATCATCTTTGAAGGAGAGCATTTTTTCTTTGCGGGCTTGCGCCTTAATATCTGCTGCCGAACCTCCTTTGGCAACAACCGCTTTCATGCCTTCAGTCATTTCAATCAACTCCAGCATCGCGATACGACCGAAATAACCACCACCGCCGCATACTTTACAAGGTCGGGCATCTTCTTCTTCATCAAATTTTCTATTCTTGTAAAGTGTCGTGATCGATTCGTCCAAGCCAACTTTTTTTAACAGTTTAGGATTGGCGCGGTACGGCTGTTTGCATTTTTCACAAAGCCTTCTGATCAATTTCTGTCCGAAAATGCCCCGGACGGCTTCTGCAATTTTCGTCGGATCACCAGATAATTTACACAATTTCTCGACAGCAAATGCAGCATCCTTGGCTGTCAATTCAGAGATAATCGCTAACTCTGTTTGCTTCTCCAAAATAGTTTCGAGGATTTCTTTATCGTTAATTGGTGCGACAAACGCAATATCACCTTCCATGCGAATAAGCCGCCGTAGTGCTTCATCCAGTGGTTCATCATCTCGGCGTTCAAAGGAAGAGATATTTTTGAGGTCTCGATAACCGACATCAAAAAAACAGTAGGTAGCATAAATGTAAGAATCGATTCCACGCGCAATCGCAAAAGCCGTTGTGGTTGTCCCTGAACCGGGAGACCCGGCTGCAAGCAGAATGCCGGTTTTTGAATTCGTCAATTCACGAATTTTTTCTTGGAAAAGCGGATTGAAATCTAATTCATCCGGGCCGTATTTAACATTTTTAACATCAATAATATTGATCGATAATCGTTCCGCCCCCGAACCAAGCGGTTTGGAATGAATATCGAGATAGTATTTCACGTCATCAAATTCAGCTTTGAGGATACCGTTTTGCGGTTTTTTCCTTTGTTTGATATCCAGACCACTCAACAGTTTAAGAACCTGAGTGACGGCAGTTCCCTCTTTTTTGCTCATCCGACCGCCAGCAAATGCGATTCCGTCAACTTGAAATTGAGCAACAGTTCGCTCGCCTTTTGGTTCGATACGTATCAATTCGGCACGACGCTCGAGCGCATCTGTCACCAATTCCTTGGCACGGTTCAAGCCAGCCTCTGCCAGTCTTGCGTGTTCAGAAATATCAACTTCGACACCGCTGTAAGTTCCCTGGAATAAGACCAGATCAATCTCTTCATCTTCGTACTCATCTTCATCTTTTCGACCGAATCCAAAAATCACGAGAGGTTACTCCAGAAAGAAATCAGATAGGAAATATGAAATGTAATTACTCATTGCGGGGACTGGTGATTCAATCCAGCAATCCGTATTCTTGCAATGTTATTTTCAATTGAGCAACTCCCTGTTCATCGAGCGGAGTAAGCGGTAACCGCACTTCGCCGGTTCCTTTACCCAGAAGTTGCATCGCTACTTTAACGGGAATTGGATTCGTTGCCAGCGAAAGCATGTTACGACACAGCCCAAACAATTTATGATGTGCCTGACGGGCAGCCTCCCAATTGTTGGAAGACGCATTATCGACCAATTCTTTGACATCTTTGGGAACAAGATTCCCCGCCACAGAAACAGAACCGCTTCCGCCAATTGACATTAAAGGGAGTGTTAAACTATCGTCGCCGGAAAGTAATGTTAAATTAGAACCGGCCAGTATTTGTGACGCCTGATCCATCGAACCGGTTGCTTCTTTGACGGCAACGATATTCGGCAGTTCTGCCAGGCGAATAATTGTTTCCGGTTCGATATTTTTCGCAGAACGCCCCGGAATATTATAGACAACAATCGGAATATCGACCGCCTCTGCAATCGCTTTGTAATGCTGATAAAAGCCTTCCTGCATCGGCTTGTTGTAATAAGGAGATACAACGAGCGCGCCGTCCGCCCCGGCTGCTTTGGCATTTTTTGTCAGTCGAATCGCTTCTGCGGTACTGTTGGAGCCGGTTCCCGCCATCACTTTTGTTCGACCAGCGGCCTGGTCGCAAACAATTTCGATCACGCGATCATGCTCATCATGCGAAAGCGTGGGGCTTTCGCCCGTTGTGCCACACGGTGCCACTCCTTCAATCCCAGCCGCCACCATTTCATCGACCAGTTGACGAAGTGATGCTTCATCAATCGCACCATCCTTAAATGGAGTGACCAGCGCAACGGTTACTCCGCGGAACATTTCCCCTTTACGTGTCATTTTATTCGCCTATTTAACCTGCTAAATTTAATTTCAAACTCTCGTTTTACCGCTTCAGGAACGGTTTTTCCAGTCGATCCCGGATAATTCCGCCAATGCGAGCAACAATGCCTGTGTTCCGTCTCGCCCGTGTCCCAATGCTTTCAACGCAATATAAAGCTGATGAGCCATCGCCAGCCCGGGCAATGAAAGATTCATTCGCTGTGCTTCAGCCAGCGCGATCCCCATATCTTTAATGAAATGTTCAACGAAGAAACCGGGATCAAAATTGTTATCGATTATTCGTGGTGCCAAATTAGAAAGCGACCAACTCCCCGCGGCTCCGCTCGCGACCGATTTCATCACTGTTTCCAGATCAAGCCCGGCTTTGTAGCCGTAAAGCAATCCCTCACAAACGCCAATCATGCCTGTTGCGATGAGAGTTTGGTTGACCATTTTCGTATGCTGACCCGCCCCGGCTTTCCCCTGATGCACAATCGTCTTGCCCATCGCGGCCCAACAGGGATTGAGTGCCGTGACCGTTTCTTGATCGCCACCAATCATAATAGAAAGAGCAGCGTTTTTTGCCCCGACATCACCACCGGAAACTGGAGCATCTACTGAAGCAACTCCCTTTGCCTTGGCTGCTTCGTATATTTCAACCGCCAATGAAGGCTCACTGGTTGTCATATCGACAAGCACATTCCCTGCATTGGCACCAGCCAGGGCACCTTGTTCTCCCAGAAAAACTTCACGGACATCTTTAGGGAAGCCAACAATTGCGAATATAACATCTGAATTTTCCGCTACCGCTTTCGGGCTGTCGCACCACGTGGCCCCGCGGGTAATCAATCCTTCTGCCTTTGATTGCGTTCGGGAATAAACATTCAGAGAAAACCCGGCTTCCATCAAGTGACCAGCCATGCTTTGGCCCATCACGCCGGTGCCAATCCAACCAATTTTTGTTTCGCCTGTTTTAATTTCTAAATTTGCCATCTGTCTTACCATCTCTTGCTGATAAATTGTTGCACTCTACAAAATGAATTCAATAAAATAGTTGTAGGGTCCGCTATTGCGGACCACGTTGGGATGTGGGAGCCTCCTATTTCATGCGGTGGTCCGTACAGTGCCCCCTACTCGTACTTTTCTCTTTCGTCTCAAGACGAGAAGTATAATACAGTCAGGAACTATTTGCACGTGTGGAGCTTGGGGAAGTATCTGAATCTGGTTTCTGATCGTCCCGGTCGCCCCGCATTTCGTACAAAAAACGGGACGGGATCGTTTTCTGGTTCTTGCCCCATTTTTTGCGTGTTTCTGCAAATGTCATCGTCAACGATTCCTGAGCGCGAGTGACCGCCACATAGGCCAGTCGCCGTTCTTCTTCGATCTCTTTTTCGGTCCCGATGACGGACCGCTTATGAGGCAATAACCCCTCTTCCATTCCGACCAGATAAACACGCGGAAATTCAAGCCCTTTCGCGCTATGAATCGTCAAAAGTTTGATTGCATTCTGTTCCAGTTCTTTTTTATCGCCCGAGGCAAATTCGTCGCGATCATTCAGGACAATTTCATCGAGGAAATCCTGCAATTGGGGTTGACGTGCTCTCTTTGAATAATCATCAAGCGAATTGACAAGCTGTTCAATTGATTCTCGTCTGATCTGCTGTTGTGTCGATTCTTTATACAGCTTTTCGATTTCTCGCATGTAATTGAGAGAATCAATCAGCTTCCGCAAATGATTCGCAAGTGGCTCCGAATTGTTTGCAAATTGTTTTCGCCAGCCTTCCAACTGATGCCGAAAATGATCCACGGCTGCTTTGGGCTTTGTGTTCAGTGTCCCTTTTTGAACCGCTTTTTCCGCCGCTTCGAAAAATGGAATCCCTTCGCTGATCGCGCGTGTCATTATTTTATCGATGGTCCCGGTGCCGATATTACGGGCAGGGACATTGATAATCCGCAGCAGCGCTGTCTCATCTTTTGGATACGCGATAATTCTCAAATAGGCAATCAAATCCCGAATTTCTTTGCGATCAAAAAATGACTGGCTGCCCAATATCACATAAGGCAGTTGACGCCTGCGAAGTTCCGATTCAAACGCGCGAGGTTGTTCGTTGGTGCGAAACAGAATCGCAAAATCGCGGGGCTGCTTGTCGCGATGGTTGATCAAATAGTTGATCTCCATGACTACTCGTTCTGCTTCGATCGTATCATCCTGAAACTTTTCGTAACGGACCGGCTCAATCCCTTTTTTCGTGGACCGCAACACCTTGCGATGGCGCTCGCGATTAAAGCTGACCAGCCGATTCGCCACCGCAAGAATTTCTTCGGTACAGCGGTAGTTATCTTCCAGTCGCACCACTTTTGCAGCCGGGAAATGCTGTTGAAACGAAAGAATATGCTTCACTTCAGCTCCCCGCCAACCGTAAATCGACTGGTCGTCATCACCAACCACGCACAGGTTGCCATGCGACTCGACGAGTGCCTGAATGACTCGAAATTGCAGTTGATTCGTATCTTGATATTCATCAATCTGAATAAAATCGTAACATTCCTGCTGGCGACGCAACGCTTCGGGGTGATGAGCAAAGAGTTGGTCAGTCAACAAAAGCAGATCATCAAAATCGACACTGTTTCTGGCTCGTAATTGCTCGCCATATTTTTTGTAAGCCATCGAAGCAAGAAACTCTCGATCATCTTCCGCCTGATCCCCCGCGTCTCCCGGACGGACCGCAGCCGATTTCCAACGGCTGATAATGCTCAGTAAATCCCCTGGCTTGAGTGCTGCTTCCTGAATGCGAATTTTGCGAAGCACTTCGCGGGCAATCGATTCCTGATCGCCACGATCGACAATCGTAAAGTTTTTTCGATAGCCGATTAATTCAATTTCTTCCCGTAAGATGCGAACGCACAAAGAGTGGAATGTCGAAATCCGCGGTTTTGATTTCATCCGCTTACCGAACATGCTCCGCAAACGCTCCGCCATCTCTTTGGAAGCTTTATTCGTAAACGTGACCGATAAAATCCGTTCAGGCGAAACCCCCTGACTGATGAGTAAAGCCATTCGTGTGGTAATAACACGCGTCTTGCCCGTCCCCGCCCCTGCCAGCACAAGCAGCGGCCCTTTCGTGGTCGTCGCCGCATCTCGCTGAGACGGATTCAAAGATTCAATAAGTTGTCTCGGATTCATACTCAAAAAACCAGATGGGAGGAAGTGTGCAATAACATCATACGGCAGGAAATAATGCTCTCACATCTTCCGAGCAATTTGTTCAAAAGCATTTGTCATTTCTTTTGCTGTTTGCCAGCGATCATCCGGTCTTTTCTCCAGTCCTTTGAAAATAACTCCTGCGATTTCTCCAGAAAGGTCTGGTGCAAATTGCCGAATATCCAACGGGGGACGATTCAGATTCTTAACAATCGTTGCCAGGTTTTTCCCCGGCGGGTAAGGCAGATGATTGGCACACATCTGGTAACAGGTGACCGCGTAAGAATAGATGTCAATCCGCTGGTCCGTCTTCTGTCTTTTAACTAACTCCGGAGCCATGTAATCAGCCGTGCCTGTTCGGTTTCCTGGGACACAAAAAGTGGGCGTATTCGGGACAACCAGACCAAAGTCAATCAGCTTGATATCTCCTTTGGTATCAGTCAAAATATTTTTTGGACAGAAATCACGATGAATCCAATTCTTTTCATGAAAGTATTGCAACGCTTCGCCTATTTGAATCATCCATTTCAAACAGTAGTTTTTCATCGTTTCATTTTGCAGTTCGACATATTGCTGCAAGCTGATTCCTTCGAGATATTCCATCACCAGAAATGGTTTATCTTCGGTACTCATTCCGTATTCAAAAGTTTTGACAATGTAGCGATGTTTCAAGCCAACAGCGACTTCACCCTCTTCTGGTCGCGATCCTTTGGGGAATCGAAGGTTGATTTTCTGCTGTTTTTCAGGATCGATAATTTTCAGTGCAACGATTTTTTGCGTTTGGCGATCTTTCGATTTCCAAACATCCGACATCGTCCCCATTCCCATTTTCGAGATCAAATTAAACCGGGAATTCAAATCAATACGATCATCAACGGGTTTTCCCCGCTGAAACCATTTTTTCAATATCTGCATATCATCTAACGTTATCTAGAAAGAAATCCGCGGGATTCTTTTTATTTTGCAAGGCTGGCTAGTTATTTCGAATTTCCCAAGAAGTATCAATCCCCAAGGAGTGAAGGAGCAGAACAGTAGTTCTATCATTGTATACGCAGCGTAGAGAATTCAAGTCACTGCGGTCTGTTACCGCCACATTTCTTTTAGGGGGGCTTCTATTCATCCCCAAAAGCCTATTTGTTGGAGGATAGATATTCTTGTCTGCCCTAACCCGGCATAGCCGGAACCAAACAAAAAAAATAAAAATAATCACAGAGACCCAGAGATCACGGAGAAGAAAACTCTCGCAAAGACGGTAGAGTAGAGGAGGGATTATTCGTCCCTCCCCCCTCGTCCCACCGGACGTGCGGATTTCCCGCATCCGGCGGTCCGGAAGTTTCTCGCCATCAGGCACACACAGGTTC
>Ga0316209_1003619_pt1 | contig 10301 bp, 7 predicted proteins | sample 6monopyrite_MG_FD_204945 | JGI IMG/M metagenome (GOLD analysis project Ga0316209, IMG submission 204945) | Microbial mat bacterial communities from mineral coupon in-situ incubated in ocean water Damariscotta River, Maine, United States -... | ecosystem: Environmental > Aquatic > Marine > Coastal...
TTATCGACATGTAACTTGTGAGAGCGGTAGTCTCCGTAAAAATCGCCTACCACCTCTTTGTAAGAATTCGACTTTCTTGGAACAGCATCAGCGATCTCATCAATTAGTTCTTTGTTGAGCTCAGGAATAGTCGACTTTTTAAAGCCAAAATCTACCTCGTCCATCGTATTTAGATCACTCTGGCGAAAAAAGATCTTTTTCTTACTAAAGTCAATTTTATAGTTATTAGACAGGTTTTCTTTTACTTTCTCAATCACCTCTTCGGCGCTCAAGGGGTTTGCATTGAGAAATACCTGGGCTAGCTCGAAGGTTTTTGGCGAGAGTTTTATGGTTATCTCCCCAGTTGGTTCCCATAAACTAACGTTGGTATATCCCATAGAGGAAATCTTAATGGAATCTTTAATACGACTCAACTGGCTCTGGGTAATGGTAAACACCCCGTCTTCGTTGGTAATCATCCCCGAATGCTCTCCTGTTACCACTGTCGCAAAGGGAATGGGTTTGCCGTTACGAGAATCCACAACTGTTGCCGAAAGGTTTTGTGCTGTTAAACTAACCCCTCCAATTAGAATAAAAAATAAAAATAAGTACTTTCTCATCGTTCTGCGTTTTCTTAATAGACGCAACATTTTAATTTTTGGTTGCCTGTAGAAGAAGGACGAATTAGATGACCAGTTGTTACTTTTAAAATAGTTTTTCGAAAACTTCTCACAAGATCTAAAACTGCGCAATGTCATATTTAGTGCTTTTTATTTGTTGTAAATTTCACTTATGAAATTACTAGCGTTTACCAAAGCCGAATTGCTATTGAGCAATACTCAAAAAGGGCATCCTTTTCACTATGCTTATCTATCTACTTTCGGGGAATATCCTGAAACTCGCATGGTAGTTAATAGAGGTGTGTCGCAAGACCTAGAGCTCACTTTTTTCACAGACTCTAGGACTCCGAAAGTCAGACAAATAGAAAATGATAAAAAGGTATCCGTTCTATTTTACCACAGCAAGAAGCAGCTACAAATAAGAGTGTATGGGGAGGCTCAAATTATTGGTCGTAAAGATTTTGGATACAGTGCTTATCTTCAACAAGTACAACGCAATGCCGACTGGACAAAAGATTACGCTGCGAATAGCATTCCTGGAACACCTCGAAAAGATGAAGGTGCGCTTATATATGGCAACGATATATTCCTAAACGTGATTAAAGTTAAACCCAAAAAGTTAGATATTGTCTTGTTGGGTGCACAACAACACCGCCGCAGCAAATGCGAACTCATTGAAGGAATTTGGGCAGAGACGGTGGTGGTGCCTTAGTTCAACTCCTGTAATCTTTCCATAAAATGAAGCCTATTGTTTAAGCACCTTTAGCTGCAGCACTATCCTTTTTAACTTCTTTCTTTTTCTTCTGAGTTTCGGCAGGGGTCTTAGCCGCAGGCTTTTTTATCGCGGTTGGCCGGAACGTATGACGTTGTACTTTCCCGTCCACAGTATATAACATATCAAGGCTATCTAACTGCAGTTTTAAATCTGCTATATCAATCGTTTTAGATAATTCTCCGGGTTTTTGAAGTAAAATGTCACTGTAAACTGTTTTTGGCTTTTTCTTAGCATCCGTACCATAAAGTATGAGACTCACTTTTTCTGCTTTCTGTAAATTACCTTGCAAATTTAAATTGCTCCCATCATATTGCGCACTTGTGTAATTCACGGGCAGTTCTATTGTCTTTTTATGGTTCTGAAAATAAACCGCCAAAGGCAAGCAAAACAACACAAAACCTGTTGCAATAGCCACAAGTCGACCTGCTTCTTTTACTTGTTCGGCAAGCGTACCCAAAATATCATTGTACTCTTCGTTAATTTTGGTTGGACTCCGCATATCAACCTCCTGCATCGCCGGTTCCGATCCTTTTACACTCACATAATATTTGGCTATCGCGATAACAATTAGAGGAATAATAAATAATATATATACCTCCAATCGATCGGATTCTAAATAGGTAGTATAACTCACACCTCCTAAAAACGTCCCTGTTGCCAGATAGTTCAAGAAATTATTGAGTGTCTTTAATCGTTTGGTGAAAACATCAATACTTCCATCGATCATGGTGCGCGCTTTTTGCAACCAATAATCGTCATACCTCACAAAAGTAGTTGCGGCTGCCGCAGTTTTCTTAACTGTTTCTTGTTTTGTTACCTCGCCCATCCTAGTTGGTTTTAATTTTTGAATCCCTTTCTTGAGAACCGCTCCCAATTTCATTACTTTTTTCAACAAGAACATAATTTGTATGATTACTTTCACGATGGACTACTAAATAGTCTTTCACATTATCAACTGGTGTAGCGGGATTGATCCATGATTGGGGTTGTTTTAATTTTTCAAAACTCTTTTTCAGAAAAGCAACATCCTCTTCCGTAAAAAGTCCATCTGGAGCGTTGCTTATTTTATCGAGGATAACTTCTGGACTACTTTGTGAAACTCCTATCTCCAGCATTTTAATTTGAAGTTCAGGTGCATCTGGTGCGGCAACCAATACAATTTTACCGCCATCTGGATCTACATAAAAATGAGGGGTAGGGCAGCCTTTTGTGCTGCAAGTGAGTAAATACATAGTTAGTTGATTTACAGCTAAATTATGAAAACAGAATTTAAATATCGTAACCAATAAAGGTAATTCTGTCTTTTATTCACTGAAAATGAATACTATAACCGCTGCCAATCTTGAAATGCTTCTTGGAAATACCTGCGACCACATTTGTATTTGATCGTTTCATTCTTATCGAATGATGTTTTGATAGGTTGATTCAAAATTCTGCCTTCCTTCCATGCCTTAAAACATTCTTTAATAAGCTGAATATCCTCATCGCATGTAAGATCCATATCCAAGGCATGTAATTGATACACCAATTCTTTAGTCGCATCGTCAAACTCATCTAACGCATGTATTAAAGGAGACAACCGTACAAATTTGGTCGCGTTCTCGTCCGTATTTTTCAAATCGTAGTCAAATCTCAGTACATAGGCCACATAACTTGCCCAATCGGGCGGTTCGTATAAAATAGTTTTCGCTTGGTTCACAACAGTTTTCATAAAAAACTTGGCGCCCATACGAAGTTTCCATCGCCTATTTTTTAAAACATTGATATAGAGTTTATAAAAATATTTTCGTTCGCGTTCGGAAATAATTTTATTGGAAGTTCCTAGAGAAACAATCGCGATATGCTCCTTTTTTACTCCTAAATTCAAAGCTTCCACCATTCCAGCCGCTACAGGATTATTGAATCCGCCCAAAGCTCCATCCCATAAATAATACCATTTTTCGGTACCATTGGCTTTTATACGTGCTGGGAAATCAAAGTAGTTTACAGGAGCATTGGACGAGCCATGAATAGCCTGTACTAAATTTACCTCATCAAACTCTTCGTCTTCATCTTCATACGATCTAAAAAATTTGGCTTTGTTATTTATCGCATCAAAAGTTACAACCGCCATATGCGGTGCTCCCTCTCCTATTTTTTCAACTAATTCATGGAGTTTTAAAGATTTGATTTCTTTAAAAATATCGCTCAGACCTTTATATTTTCCCGTGGTACTATACTTAGGCCCAAATCCTAAAGGTGCTAAAAAATTAGTAGGAAAATAGCGATCCCAAAAGGATGATTTTTTAAAAATACTATCTCTAATTTCGGCTTTATCAAAAAGTTCAAGGCATTTGTCCAAAGTCCAATCGCTCGCCAATGCGGCCAAAACCATACTTCCACCAGAATTTGCAATAACTAAGTCGTATTCTTTTAGTATGGTCCAACCTGTAATCTCGGGATCGGGATACCGCTCTTTTAGGGTTAAAATCTGAAGAAGTGCCCAACTGCCTCCTCCATCTAAGGATAAAATTTTGTACATCAAACAAGCAACTTTTTGTAGCTACAAGTTACGCATATTCCGAATCTGATAGATACACCAACTTAGTTTTTCTGAAGGATTGATATTGTCAAAAATTAGTTGAGGGCCAAAAAGTTTTTGCGCGTATCTGTAATATCGAGGGTGGCCGAATACACCTTTCCTTCTCGTAAATAGGTTATTTTAAGTTTGTTCATATCACTTACTTGGTCCTTCAATGCTTCCAGACAATCTCCGTGACAAGTAGGTTGATCTTGAATTTGCAGAATGATATCTCCTCCAAATAGAATATCTCTACCACCTAGTTGAGATTTGATATAACCTCCACGCAATCCCGCTCTTGCCGCTGGACTATTGGGAGATACATGCTGAATTAATAAACCGCCTTGTAAATCTAAATTGAATATACTTTTAAACTGCTCTTGACTTAATAAAACACTCTCGGCTCCAATCCAAGGACGGTCTTCAAAAGCTAGTAAATCCTTGGCCGTATTGATTGCTACCACCATTCCAATTCCTTGAAATCCACCTGAAACCGTTAGTATACTCGACGCAATCCCAATTACCTCTCCTTGAGAATTAAATAAAGGTCCTCCACTATTTCCGGAATTAATAGCCGCATCGGTCTGAATGAATTCCAAATTTACAGTTCCGTCATATAATTGATTAAAACCACGGAAGGCAGAAATAATACCCGCAGAAAATGAATTCTCCAAACCATAAGGACTGCCAACGGCATATACACGTTGTCCTACCGCCAAATTATCTGAATCTCCCAATTTGGCATGAGGTAAAGAACTGTCTAAAACATCTAATTGCAGTAATGCCAGATCTGTTGTTTTATCGCTAAATAACACATTGGCTTTTCTATTCTTACCATCCTGAGTTTTTACCGTAATTTGAGAACTCCCATCAACAACATGCGCAGCAGTTAGAATATAACAATCATGCGAAATCAAAACGCCAGAACCAAGACCTTGATTTTGAACGGCTCCTTCACTCGTAAAATTATTCGATTTAGTAAAAATCGTTACTACAGATGGTAGTACTTTTTGATATAACCGCGCACTTTTTAGTTCTGTAGCATCTAAATAAGAAGGAATACTTCGTTCTTTTTTACTCACATCTCCATGCGATTGAGCCATAAGTCCAGGGGCTGTGTATAAAATTACAATAAGGAAAAATAGAATACGATAAGACATGATTGATACGTTTAATAGTTTTTGACTATTGGGTCGTATAATCATATGGTCTATTACAGCAAAAGGAAATTCTCGCAACGCGTAGGGAAAAATTGACAATACAGAGCTTAAAGTCCGAACAAGCTAGAACGAATATTTAGCCGCTACGATCAAATTACGCCCAGGTGCCGCAATTCCAGAAGAGTAAGGGCGGTAGCGTTGATCGGTAATATTTTCTAAGGTGGTAGTTAACTGTAATGCATTGGTTAGTTGATATTGCGCAGCCAAATTTAAAGTATACCATGAAGGCGAAAACGGATTCCCATCTTCGTCCAAAGCATATAAAAATGCATTGTTTTGCTGACTCGGAGCAAGATCTTCAAAATCGAATTTGCCATTGTATTCGGCAAATGCATCTAACTTCAATTTATCTTGCCTATAACTAAAGTGTGTATTACCAAATTGTGGTGCTGCATGTCTTATAGGCACTTGAATATCATCTCCCTCTTCGGTAAAACCATCAGTTATATTGTATTGCGATGTGAGTTGTAATTCTTCCGAAAAGTTAACTTCAATACCCGCTTCAAAACCATATACCTCAGCACGACCGGCATTTTGAATTGCTTGTACATTACTCAATTCACCTTGAAAGATAATTTCTGTTTGCCCGTCCAAATTAAAATCACGACGCACCAAGGCGTCTTTTAATATGGTATAAAAAGTAGCCAATTCAATTTTAACCACATCGTCAAAATTAAAGGTTGCTCCTAACTCTCCGTTGTATGCATACTCGGCTTCCACTTCTGGATTGGGTACAACCACACTTCCTGGCTCACTATCAAATATTTTACCAACATCGTCAACATTTGGGGCTCTAAATGCCGTTCCAAAATTGAATTTCCATCCCAAAATATCATTTGGATTCCATGTGATACCCGCACTTCCCGTTAAAGCTCCCGTATCAACTTTGGCGGAAGTAAAAGGAAAGTTGAAGAAAATATTGTTTTCAGTAAAATCTGCATCCAACAAAATATGATTGTATCGCAATCCTCCTTGAAACGATACGGTAGAAGATAGTTTACTTTGCATACTCGCATAAGCAGCTATGGATTGCCATGTTGACCCGTCTGGATATCGAGATGGTTCTGCTCCTGTAACAGCAGTTAGAATATCGGTTTGTTGCGCATCACTTCCTACCTTATTATATACATATTCCGCACCATAAAAAATAGAAGTACTTCCCAATTTCTTGGTAAAATCCAGCCCTCCACTAAACGCATCTACCTGCTCATCGCTCTCGAACAAAATTGAAGATCCAAAATCGCGATCGTTTCTACTCTCCTTCGATCTCTGATAAGACAGAGTAAGTTTACTTTCGTCGTACCATCCACTTTCAGCCTTGTTAGCAATTTGTAAGTTACCACTTAGCCATTCCTGCGGTCCATAGTACCACTCGGCTGATCGTAACTGACCATCAAGGCGTCTTATTAAGCGATCATAACGTGGATAATCACTCGTGGTTGTATAGAACAATCCTAAATTAAAATCCCAGCGTTCGGAAGGTGAATAACGTACTTTTTGCATAAAATTGATCTGTTCATACCCTGTAAAACGCTGTACACGAGGATCGTCATTTTCAACCACAGTATCTATACCATCTATGGTCTCTACAAATTCATTGCGTAAATAATCATTGGGACCGTGACGCCCCATTCGCAAATCATCAAAATCACTATAGGTTACACTCGTTAAAAAAGCCCATTCTTTCATCCCTAAATTAAGATCGAAATGCCCTGTTTTCTCTTGATTTGCCGTCGCATAACGCCCCAAGACATTACCAGATATTGAAAGGCCTTCTTCAAAAGAAAAAGCTGGTCTTTTGGTATAGAAATTCATCACACCTCCCACGGCATCACTACCATAAACTACAGATCCGGGGCCGAGAATTACTTCGGTGCGATCAACAGAAAAAGGGTCGATTGAAATAACGTTTTGAACATTTCCACTTCTAAAAATTGCGGTGTTGAATCGAATTCCATCCACGGCAATTAACAAACGGTTGGTTGAAAAGCCACGAATTAAAGGACTTCCACCACCTAATTGACTTTTTTGCACATATACTTGTCCGCTACTTTCTAATAAATCGGCTGCCGTTTGAGGATTACTGAAATACACATCTTCACTAGTAACACTAACAATTTGCTGCGGAATGTCTCTTTTTTTCTGCCCAAATTTTGAAACTGAAAGAACAATTTCATCCAAATCACTCGCATCCTCTTCTAAACGAACCACATTTCCGTTGGCTGCGATTTCCGATTTGGTTATAGATAGTCGTCGATGAGAAATATGTTGAAAATAAATAATCTCATTTGCAGAAAATGATGAAATATCTACGTAGCCATCAAAATCTGATAATCCATTTTTACTCTTATCTTCATTGTAAACAGCTACATCACTTACAGGGGTATTGGTCGCCTTCTGAACCACCTGGATTTTTTGAGCAAAAAGTAATGAAGAAATAAAAAGAAAAGCGAGTAAAAGGGTATTTCTCATTAGTGATTATAGAGTTGTTGAAGGACTTCTAGGGACTTCGGTTTTTTAAAGCCCTGCAAATGTAATTGATAATATAACAATAGCAAATTAAGGACTTCTAATCGTACGACTTTTGATAGTTTTATTTGAGAAAGTGCATCAAAATTTATGCCGAAGAACAGTTTAAATGCGGTAATGGTTTCTTTTCGTTGTACCTTATCTCCAAAGGGTGTCCCTTGAAAATTTCCTTCAACTAAATTGAAATAAGGTAAATCACTATTTGAAGCATCGGGATAAAACCCGAGATACGTTGTTAATTTAAGTAAAAACAAAATATGAAAATCGGCAATATGGTCGTTATTCGAATCTAACCAAATTACGGACTGTGTTAAGAAAGAGAAGAGTGGGTCATTGGCTTCCTCTTCCTGAATAGCATATTGAAGGACCTCGGCTAGAAATAAAACCAAGCTCCCTTTTACAACGTCGGTATGTAGACTTTGATAAGGAATCCCAACTTTTGCCTCTTTAATACGTTCTAGCGTTCCTTTGTTCTTATGAAACGCTTCAAGATCCAGATAGGTAAGAGGTTGAAAGAGTGCCGCACGAAGTTTTCCTTTTTTTGATTTTAAAACACCTCTGAGTAGATATGTTTTTATTCCGTCAGATTTAGTAAAACAAGTAACTATTAAGTCGGCATCGCCATACTTTATTTTAGAAAAAACAAAAGCAGGAGTAGTTACAACCATTAGCGAACAACCATTATTTTTGAAACGGTGGTTTCCAAAGCGTCATCTGTGGTGATCAACACTAAATAAACCCCAGAAGCTACTTTGTACTTGCCAAAGGCCGTAGTATCCCACAACACGCTTCCTCCTTCACTAGTTGTTTCAAAAACAAGATTCCCTTCTATATCGGTAATTTTTACGTTGGCATTCGCCGTAAGTCCGTCTATCGTTACATTTCCTGTAAAACCAGGTCGAACTGGATTAGGATAGGCATATACATTTTCGAGATTATCTCGAGGAGCTGTAAAAGTTCCTTCAAACGCTACTAGTCCATTGACTGTTGCAAAATAAACCCTTCCAGAAAAATCATCTATAGCAATATCTTGAACATTATTGCTAGGTAAAGGTGAGTTGTCTTTGGTAAATCGCTGAAGTGTTTCTTGACCGTTTGGTGAAAGATAAAATACTCCGGCATCTGCGGTGGCGACCCATTTATTATTAGAACCGTCAACTTCTATATCTAGAATATTTTGATCTGCAAGCAATTCTCTAGGAATACCATCCTGAAGAATAATAATTTCCTGGGCATCGATATCTGCTCCTTCTTCAAAAAGACCACCTACATTAAATGAAACTCTAAGACCGAAAGTGGTTCCTATCCAAAGTCTATTTTGTAAATCAAACTCTATGGCACGAACTGTATTTCTAGGTAAATTACCATTGCCTTCTTCTTCCAATAGTCGTGTAAATTCACCCGTGCTTGGATTGTAAACTAGCAACCCATTATTGATGGTCCCAACACACACAAAACCTTCTCTACTAATTTTTAAGTCTACGAGTCCTAACTCGTCTTGCGGATTAGTAATAGCATCGGTTATATCGATCTTTTCGAATTGAGAATTTGAAAGTCGCTTGACCAAACCTTCTTCGGCCAGAGCTTGTCCGAACCAAATGTTCCCTTCTCTGTCAAATTCCGATCCATACATTCGCAATCCACTATCTTCACTATTCCCATCGACAATAACCGTTTCTAAATTACTGTTATTTTCATCGATGAGAATTTCTGGTGTTTGATCGTTTATTTTTAATATTCCACCAATAAAAGAACTCATATAAACATCATTGGGATCGTTTGGATTAATCGTAACGTTGACCAAATCGGTTGCTTGTCCTGATGGATCCAGTTGAGAAAACGGAATATTGGTCCAGCTGCCTTCACGAAGGTTACTCACACCAAATTCACTTAATGGAAAAGGATCCGCAAATTGGGTGATATCTCCAAAAGTGACCCATAACTGTCCGGGAGAACTATCTATCGAAAAGGGGGTGTTTAAAATAGGGCCATCGGGTAAAATTTGCGTGGCGGTATTTGTTGAAAAAGGAACTTGCAACATTCCAGACGTTCGGGTTCCTAAATAAAAGAGTCCGTTAAAAGCAAAACCAGATTGTAAATTAAGGTCGAAGTTGGATAAAGAAGTAATTCTACTTTGTTGTACATAGCCTGAAGTATAAGCCTGAATACTGCTGGTAGTAGTAATTACGAGCACATTATCTTGTTCAGAAAAATCTTGAACACGTTCCGAGAAGTTTTCTACAACCGAAATGCCATCCGTTTCTGTAAAACGATATATCGCATTATTATCACGCACCCAAAATACTTCCTCTTCAATATGCTGGATTCCACGATGACTTCCTCCAAAAATCTGATTCCATTGCGCAAAATCGATCAGATTATCATTCTCAACCAACGCGCGACGAATACCACCTCCTTCGGTTGCTGCATAAATATATGGCAGTGCTACGGTAGTTTGATTCACAACTAACTGTTCGCCAGAAGCACCAATAAAGTAGGTGTCTCCAAATTCCAAGGCTGCTAGATCGTATACAGATATTCCAAAATCGGTTGCAATGTAAACGTTTCCTTCATACTCAAAGAAGTGATTGATTTGTTTTCTATTAGGCGGAATTGTA
>Ga0316209_1003623_pt1 | contig 10295 bp, 10 predicted proteins | sample 6monopyrite_MG_FD_204945 | JGI IMG/M metagenome (GOLD analysis project Ga0316209, IMG submission 204945) | Microbial mat bacterial communities from mineral coupon in-situ incubated in ocean water Damariscotta River, Maine, United States -... | ecosystem: Environmental > Aquatic > Marine >...
CGAGACGGTCCTTGCGATGGCCGACGCTCTGATCGACACGGACGACTACGTTCGAGTCATGGCGCTCCAAGTTCTCTACGAGTGGAACGGCGACACTGAACCGGCACTCCCAGCGACAACCCGTGCCCTCGACGACCCCGACAGGATCGTTCGCATCTGTGCAGCCTCGGTAGTCTCTCAGCATGTTGAGAAGGCGAACGCAGCCGTGCCACCTTTAATGAAGTGGATCGATAACGACGACGAACACAGCAAAATGACCGCTGCTGCTCTGATCTTAAAGATCGATCCCACGAAGCACGACCAGATGTTGGCGGTTTTGGCTGAGGGAATGGAAAGTGACGACTCGGGCATCAGATGTGTGGTAGCGTGGCTGCTCGGTGGACTTCGAGACTTGACGCCTGATGCTCTTCCGCTCTTGCAGCAGATGCTCGCTGACGGGGACGAGCTTGTGCGGTCGGTGGCAGCCGAGGAACTGGAGTCGTCGGCGTGAGTTGATCTCGGCGAGCAGCCTGCTGGCATGGACCATGAACCTCGATTGATCGTCTTCACAGTTTCGGGAACGAGGACGGTCTGGGCGAGTTTTGTTAGGATTCTGGTTGCGACGAAAGCGAGTCCGGCCACCTGTAGCTGCGAGTTGACGAGATGCACCATGACGACCTGTTTCGCCTGATAATTCTGGTGATCCTCGTGGGTTTTTTGCCCTTCGCTCTATTCCACCGCATTCGCTCGAACATCGGGGGCGAGAAACTGGATCGTTGGCAAGAAGGGGCATTCATCCTCTTCGGCCTGCGATTGAGCGGTCTGCCGTGGTTCATCGGCTGCATCATCTGGATGATCGACCCTGCACTGATGGCATGGTCGTCGGTCCCGATCCCGCTTTGGCTGCGCTGGTGCGGGTTCATCTTGGTCGCAATCTGGGGAATCCTTTTCGTCTGGACGTTCCAGACGCTTGGCAAGAACCTCACGGACACGGTGGTTACAAGGAAGAATCATACCCTCGTGACGACCGGCCCATACAAGTACGTCCGGCATCCCTTCTATCTGGCGTTCTTCATTGCCGTCGTCGGCGGCAGCATCGTGGCGGCGAATTGGTTCGTGTTTCTGACGGGCCTGATCCCGTTTGCCTTCTTGGTTGCTCGGACTCGCATCGAGGAAGAGAAGCTCGTGGAGCGGTTCGGAGAAAAGTATCGAGACTACATGGCGAGGACGGGGAGATTCTGGCCACGTCTCAAACGAGAATGACAGCCAGCCAATGACAGGTTCTCCATTGCACTATTTTGATTGCACATCGGCCTCAACTGGCGACCAGCCGGTATCGGGCATTCACTTCCTTCCAGTCGATGTGGTCCATGAACTTCTCGACGTACTCGGCCTTGTGGTTCTTGTAGTCGATGTAGAAAGCGTGTTCGTAGACATCGATGACCACCAGCGGAGTCGCCATCCACAACACGTTCATGCCATGTTCGTCGCTGACGACGTTGTACAGCCTGCCGTTGACGGCGTGACGGACGAGCATCGCCCAGCCTGCGGCTTCCTTCGCACTGGCTTGAAAGTCGGCAGCCCATTTCTCCAGCGACCCGAACCTCTTGGCAATCGCCGTTCGCACGTCTTCTTCGGGATCGGGAGCCTTTGGGACGAGACCGTCGAAGTAAAGCTCGTGGAGGATTACGCTGTTGCCCTTGCTCGTGCGTGATCGCTCCAACGCACCATAGGCGGCAGCGTCGATGGCCTGTCCGGTTTTGACGCTCTCCTCCAGTCGCTTGTCGGCGGCAGAGTAGCCCTTGAGGGCACCGCCGTAGTGGGCGGTGTGATGGGGAGCGATCTGTTCGGCGCTCAGAAAGCCGGGGATCGAATCGTGACGAAGCGGCTTGGGCTGTCCAGTAACGAGTCCGCTTTGGGCAAAATGATCGTGCAACTCGTCGGCTGCTTCTGCCAGCCCCGGAACGAGCAACGATCCGGCTGCGGCACCCGAGGAGACAAACAGAAAATTGCGGCGGGAGAACTGACTCATGGGGAATATCCTCTTTCTCTCGTTGTACGATTACTTGGTCGGCAGAAATGCAACTCGCTTGGGAGCCGTTCCCACGGTGATGGTTCCGATCAGTTTCAGTTTACCCTCGGTCGAGACTTCCGCCACGCCCAGCGTGGCGTCACCAATGTTGCTAATCAGCACCCGCACGGGACTCGTCCCCGGAATCCGCTCAATGCAGCAGGGTTTGGCGACCTTCGTGAGTCTGTCAATGAGTTCGCCAGTATTCACGTTCACCGAATCCACATAGGAGCGCCCCTCATTGGCGGCAAGGACGATGCTCTCGCTCACGGCTTCGCAACCATGATAGGTGACTTCCTGTGGAAGAGAGTTGTCCTTCGGCGTTGGTAGTCGAAACAGGCGAGTGACCTTGCCCGTGGCCGTTTCCATCTCAAAGAAACCATCCACCCAGAATGAACCAAAATAGAGCTTCGACTCATCGGGCGAGAAGGTCAGGCTGCGTGGATTGACGTTGATTTGGTGAAACGTGACGAGCTTTCGCTCGGCAGGATCAATGATGGCAATTCCGGTAATCTTCTTGCAGGTGACATAGGCGTGCTTGTTCAGCGGCCCGTATTTGACGACATGGGGTGCAGAACACCCGGTGATGCGGAACACCTCCTTCATCGTTATGAAGTCGATTCCGACAATTGTGTCGCTGTTGTAGTTGGCATCCAAGATGTACTTGCCGTCCGTTGTCAGGATGATGTGGTCATGGTGCATCTCGCCGATCTTGACTTCGGACAACGGCTTGAATGTCTCGGTGTCATAGAACTTGATCTTGCCTTCGCCCTCAACGCCGATGGCGACACGTTTCCCGTCAGGGCTGACGGCCACTCCATAGGGGCTGGCTCCGACCTTGAGCCGCTTGATCTCCTTCATCGCTTCGAGATCGACCAGTGACACCGACTCGTCCCCGGTGTTGACGACGAACAGTCGATTGGGAACATTGTCGGCCCTAGCTTGTGCCGACAGCACGATCATCAGGGCCGACAAGAGTGGAATCCATCGCTTGGTGTACATCGCTCGCTCCTTGTTGTGGTGAAGTCATCTTGTCACTTGACACTCGTGACTTGGAAATCGTCGAAATGGGTTACGGCATCGGCCTTGGTCCACAGCCCGACCTTTCCCGGCTTTGCAATGGTGTCGTCACGGACTTCGAGTTTCTTGCCATTGATGGCACAAGTGATCTTGTCGCCCTTCATGGTGACGCTGATCGTGTGCCACGTCCCTGCTTCGGCCTGAACGTCGGCGCTCGCCAACTGCGTCCGCTTGCCGTCGATCACCCTGTAGATGCGAAAGTTGTTTTCGAGTGGGTTGTGGCGACAGATGTAGTAGTTGTTTTCATCCTGATACCGCCAGATTGGGCCACCGCCTTGGTCGATCTTTCCGGCCACGGCTTTGAAGGATACGCTGATCTGCACGTCGCCGTGTGTCCCTTCGTCAAGGATGCCGAGGTTGAACAGAGCGTTTGGCCCTTCGGCTGAGGTTTGTGCCAGCACGTTCCGTCCAGCCGGTGCCGTCGCATCCTCGACGATCTTCCAAACGCTGCCCTTCCCCGTGCCGGTCTTCGCCGCCGACCAGCCTTCTGGTAGTTGGCCGACATGGGCGTCCTCGAAGGTCCATCGCACTCCTTTCGGGTCATCTGCGATGACCTGCGAACCGTGCCCCATGAGGAGCAACACCATCACCACACAGAAAGTCTTCACGTCGAACTCCTCTTCAGAACGAAGGTGTCAGCCACTTCAAGTGATACCCGAGGTTGCTGTAACGAGCAATTAGCACCGGATTAGAAATGGTTAATGTTGAACGCCCATTGGGAAGACCGTGGTGAGTGCGGCATAATGGACGACCACAACAAGGAGATACGAGCGATGCACCGACTGTTGGTCGTCGAAGACCAGAAGAGACTGCTCGCCAGTCTGCGGCAAGGGCTGGAGGAAGAGGGGTACGAAGTTGCCACTGCCTCGACCGGGGAGGAAGGGTATTTCCTCGCCACGACTGAACCTTGCGACGGCGTGGTCTTGGACCTGATGTTGCCGAAGCGGGATGGCCTGCAAGTGTTGAAGGAGTTGCGATCCCACGGGTTCACCAAGCCGGTGTTGATTCTGACTTCCCGAGATGCGGTTGAGGATCGTGTCGCCGGACTCGATGCAGGAGCAGACGACTATCTCGTCAAGCCGTTTGCGTTCGCTGAACTGCTCGCCCGGCTGCGGGCGCTGTTTCGCCGAAACGTCGGTGATCGAGAATTGGTGTTGCGAGCGGACGATTTGGAAATGGACTTCTTGGAAAGAAGGGTTGTGCGGGATGGGGTGGAACTGGACTTGAGCAAGCGGGAATTCGAGTTGTTGGAGTACCTGCTGCGGCACAAGAATCAGACCGTCACTCGGGACATGATCGGTCGAGATGTGTGGAACGAACCGGATGGTCTCTGGACGAACGTGATCGATGTCTGCGTCAATGCCCTTCGCAAGAAAGTCGAGCAGCCGGGCCACCGGCAGATAATCCAGACTGTGCGTGGCGTGGGGTATGTCTTGAGGGATCATCAATGAAGCGACTCAGCATTCGCTGGAAACTCACACTGTGGTACGGCGGTGTACTGGCTGTTGTGCTGACGCTGTTCAGTGCTGTGGTCTATACAGTGATGAGCCATCAATTGATGGAACGGATCGACCAAGGACTGAACGAAGAGTTGGCCGATGTTCTCTCGGAGGTTCACCGGCATCAGGACTCGGCAAGTCTACTGGAATGGCTCAATCGACGTTTCGCCCACCACGAAGGGTTTGATTTCGAGATCACCGACTCCAACGGAGAGAGGTTTTTTGCGAACCCACGCCTGATCGAACAGTCGCTTTCCTTCGCCGACGCTTCTGAAGGAAACTCGCCGCCACGGTTCGAGACCCTTTCAATCGGTGCAGCGGGACGTTGGCGTATTGTTGCCGTACAAGACACCGGCCCTTCCAGTCCACTCACGGTGAAGATCGGACGTTCGCTTGCCACGTTTGAGCATGAGACACGAGAGTTGCTGTTCACGTTCCTCCTGACCGGCCCGATCACGCTTCTGATCGCCGTCAGTGGGGGATACTTCCTTGCTCGTCGTGCGTTGAACCCGGTTCACGCCATCACACAGACGGCAAAGCGGATTTCTGTGCAACAGTTGAGCGAGCGGATTTCCGTGAATAACCCAACCGATGAGCTAGGGATACTCGCCGAGACGCTCAACGAAATGATCGAGCGGCTGGAGCGCTCGTTCCAAGAGATGCGACGATTCACTGCGGATGCCGCCCATGAGCTACGGACGCCGCTGGCGGTGATGCGGAATGATGTGGAAGTTACGTTACGGTCCAGTCGGTCGGGAGAAGAGTATTGTCGAGTGCTGGAGAACGTCTTGGACGAGACGAATCGGCTGACCACAATGGCCGATCAATTGCTGTTTCTCTGTCGGCAGGACGCCGGATTGCAAGCCAACCGGCAGGAGTCGATCCCGATGGACGATCTTCTGGAAGGCGTCGTGGTGAACATGCAACTGGTCGCAGGCGAAAAGGGAGTGTCTCTCAAGCTTGTCGCCAACCCATCGCATTCGATTATGGGCGATCCCCGACAACTCCGCAGCGTCTTCTACAACTTGCTCGACAACGCCATCAAGTACACGCCTGCGTCGGGAGCTATCTCAGTAACGAGCAAGGCGGACAATGGACAACTTGTCGTGGTGATTGCCGATACGGGAATCGGGATTCCCGAAGAGCATCTCGCCAAAATCTTTGACCGATTTTATCGAGTCGATCCTGCTCGCTCAGGCGACGAGAACGGCGCTGGCCTTGGACTTTCGATCTGCCAGTCAGTCATTCGAGGCATGGCAGGGGACATTCACGTTGTTAGTAGCGTCGAACAGGGAACGACCATTACCGTCCGGCTTCCGCAGCAATCATTCACTTCCCATACTCCATCCCCAGACAATGCAAAGGCCCAGTCATGAACCCACCCGGTTCTGCCGAAGGTGACGATGACTCACCTGTGTCGTTTCGAGAGGCGTTCTGGACGTGGTGCCGAGTGGCCCTTTTGAGCTTTGGCGGGCCAGCGGGCCAGATCGCCGTGATGCACCGCATCATCGTCGATGAGAAGAAATGGATTAGCGAGGAGCGGTTTCTGCACGCTCTGAACTACTGCATGTTGCTGCCCGGTCCCGAAGCCCAACAACTGGCGACCTACATTGGCTGGCTGATGCACCGCACCATCGGTGGCTTGATCGCTGGTATCCTGTTTGTCCTGCCCGGCTTCGTGGCGATCCTCGCCCTGAGCATCACCTACGCCTGTTTCCAAGAGACCAGTTTTGTTCAAGCTCTCTTCTTCGGCCTCAAGCCAGCGGTGATGGCGATTGTGCTGGAGGCCGTGCTGCGAATCGGCAAGCGAGTGCTGAAGAACAGCACAATGGCTGCGCTGGCCGTGGCGTCATTCATCTGCATCTTCTTCCTCAACGTCCCGTTCCCTGTACTGATTGCTGCCGCCGCCGTGATTGGGTTTGTTGGTGGTCGGGTTCTTCCCGAGCGATTTGTGGTCATGAAGGGGCATGGTGCGGCGAAAGCCGGACACCCGGAAGTGCAGCCAGTTCTTCGAGACGAGCATTTGACGGTCGTGCATCCTTCATGGGGGCGCAGCTTCAAGATCAGTGTCTTTTGCCTGACGTTGTGGTTCGGCCCGCTGGCACTGGTAGCGTGGTTGTTCGGGCCGACATCCACGTTCACGCAGGAGGGTATCTTTTTCAGCAAGGCAGCCGTCGTCACGTTCGGCGGGGCGTACTCCGTCTTGGCGTATATCGCTCAGCAGGCCGTGGAGAAGTACGGCTGGCTTCAACCGGGTGAGATGCTCGACGGACTGGGTATGGCCGAAACAACGCCGGGGCCGCTCATCATGGTCGTTCAGTTCGTGGGGTTCATGGGGGCCTACCGCAACCCCGGCACGCTCGACCCACTCGTGGCAGGAATCCTCGGCTCCGTCCTGACAACGTGGGTAACGTTCGTGCCCTGCTTCTTCTGGATTTTTCTGGGTGCCCCGTACATTGAGAAACTCCGTGGGAACCGGCAGTTGAGTGCGGCGCTGTCGGCGATTACTGCTGCCGTGGTTGGAGTGGTTCTGAACCTTGCCGTCTGGTTCTCGTTGCACACGCTGTTCGGCACGGTGACGACTGGACACTACTGCGGCGTCAGGCTTCTCATTCCAGAAGCCGCCACGATCAGTTGGCTCTCGACCGTCGTTGCGGCGGTGGCATGTGTGATGACCTTCTACCTGAAACGAGGCATGGCCCTGACGCTCGCCACTTGCTGTCTGCTTGGCATCGCCCTGTACTTCGTCAATGGATGAACTTCGGAAAAACTGGCATTGAGCAACCTAGCCATCGAAGCCCTTCAGCAGTTCGGTGACGAGGCGGTCCTTGCTCTGGCCGACGCTTCGAGCGACCGTGACGAATACGTTCGGGACATGGCACTTGAGGTTCTGATTCACTGGGACGGGAACACCGAGCCTCACTGCAAATCTATCTTCTCGACGTTTCAGTCGGTAGAATGACCTGCCGTGGAGTTGTGCCTTGTCTAGTTGTCGCTGGTGAGAGTGGCCATGCTTTTCACTGTCCGTTTCATTGTGTTCTTGGCGATGCTTTGCTGTCTCGTTTCGTGCAGCCGAGACGATACGCCTCAAGTCAATACAAACCAACAGACTGATGGTGAGCCGATAGCCGCCAAAAACGATGACGGTTCGCCTCAGACCACTGAGACCGACGCCGATTCTTCGCTCGCCATCTTCGAGCAACGCATTCTGCCGATTTTTCAGTCCGTCAAGCCGTCCAGTTGTGCCGAGTGTCATTTGAGCGGCGTTGATTTGAAGGAGTACATCCGCCCGACGCAGCAGGAGACGTTCGCTTCGCTCGTGGCCGCAGACATGATCGACGTGGATCAGCCTGACGACTCAAAGATTCTCCGTTTCATCAGCCGCCGCCCCGAAGAGCCGAGCCTTGTGACCGAAAAGGTCCGCAAGCAAGAGTACGAGGCGTTTCGAGCATGGATTAAAGCAGCGGTGAGTGATCCGAAGTTGCTCGCCGAGAAGAATGCCGAGCCGATTGGTTCAGCACTGCCCGAAGAAGTCATCCGCCACGCTCGCAAGGACCGGGTGTTGGCGTCGTTCGTGGAGAACGTCTGGACGGAAGCAACTCGCTGCGCAGCCTGTCACTCGCCCGACCGTAACCAGAAGCAGGTGAAGGAACATGGCGAGCAAGTGTCATGGATCAAGCTGCGTGATCCCGAGGGCACGCTGCGGTACATGCTCGAAGCGGGATTGATCGATGGAGACGAACCGGAAAAGAGCCTGTTGCTGATGAAGCCCACGATGCAGGTCGAACACGGCGGCGGACAGAAAATGGTCGTCGGCGACCGAACGTACAAGCAATTCCGCCGCTTCATTGACGATTACTCCGCCGTCGTACAGGGAACGTACACCGAAGCTGAGCAATTGCCACCTCAAAATGAAGAAGTTGCGGTCGTCACGGACATCTGGTTCAAGATCGAAGGTGTTCCGGCCAAGTACGACAAGATGCTGTTGCAGGTCGATCTGTACCGAAAGACGGATTCCGGCTGGTCCGAGTTCCGAGTGGCGACCTCGGATCGTCCGGTGTTTGGCAAGGGCAACCTCTGGCAGCACTCGCTCAGCCTAACGGCTCCACGAGAATCAACATGGAGCGAGGAGATTCGCTCCGAACGTCTGCCACCCGGCAAATATCTGGTGAAGCTGTATATCGATCAAACGGGGAAACTCCAGAATGATTTCACCGCCGAACTTGGTGAGGAAGATTTCGTTGGACAAGTCGAAGTCGAGAGCCGTTGGCCTGCCGGATACGGCAAGATGACCGTCGTGAAGTTCCCCACCGACTGATCCGCAGCGCAAAAATGAACCGCCCTTCCAAGTGACGTTGGAAGGGCGGCATCTGGCATCCTTACGATGGTCGTGTGCTGCCTATGCGACGGTATGAGCCGGTGATGAAGTTCGGCAGCAGCTTCGCTGAATCGAGCAGCAGTAGGCTCGTTTCGCACAGCAGGACGACTTGGCCAGAGAAGCGGCTGCGTCACCTGCGGCCACGTTTCGATCAGCCGCACCTGACGGCTTATCGCAGCAGCTTGTTGCTTTAGCGGTTGCCTCGGCAGGTCCACAGCACGCTTTCGCTTCCTTACAGCAGTTCTTGCCTTCGGTGCAGCACTTCTGAACGGCGGTGCAACAGGCACGCTGTTCGGCACAGCATTTCAGGCCCTTTTCACAACAGCCGAGCTTGGCGTCCGCCTCGCAGCAGGCGCTCTTGGGGGCACAGCAGGCGAGCTTGGCCGCACAACAGTCTTGTGGCTTCTCATCGGCGACGGTGAGACCCGTGAACAGCAGGCCGACGACGAGGAACGAACCGGCAAATAGTTTGGTCAACATGAAATGATTCTCCAGTGAAGTAGATGTCGTTAATCGAAGATTTGAGGATCGCTGCGCACAACGAGAGCGCAGCGTGGCCTTGTGAGGCCAAAAAGCATGAGAGATGCGGCCCTCTGCGGTTTAGCAGAGCCACACGCACTGGAAAACGTGCAGACGTGGACCGAAGCGGAAGGGGGCGTCACTCGCCTCGCCGTTGCTCCGCTGGTCGAGTTGGAAATGAGAATCGTCTGCCACACTGAGCATCGATGCAGCGGATGTGTCATCCGGCTGGACTGGCTTTTGTGGCAGGGTAGCGTCCCATGAACAGCAGCAGTCCACGCTCGGTTGGGCAGGAGCCTTCTGCGAGTCCGGTGATTCCTGATGAGCCGACTGCTGACAACACGTCGCCTGTGCCGGGGTGGAATCCGCTCGGTTGTGCATCAAGCCACCGCACCATCCTGCCGGAAGAGCGAGCAGGAAGCTGTTGGTGAAGGCGACGAGTTGGAGTAAAAGTGGGTTCATGGCAATAGATTGTACGCTCGGCGAGCGAAAAGTGTTTGGAAAAATATCGAGACCGTCGTTGCGACTTCGATGGCTGAACGTTTTTGTCGGCTGGGCTTGACTCTGGAGTATGGTACGGGCCGTAAGATGAACAACGTGGAGCAAAATCACTCTCTTATTTGGAGGTCGCTATGAAGAAGAACGTGTTCGTGAAGAAGGGGTTGTGGATCGTTGGCTTGCTGCTGATGCTTGGAGTCAGCGTGGCTGCCTATGGGTTTAGCCAAGCCGGTGATCGAACCGACTGTCCGGGCAAGGTCGTTTGCCCTCT
>Ga0316209_1003626_pt1 | contig 10278 bp, 10 predicted proteins | sample 6monopyrite_MG_FD_204945 | JGI IMG/M metagenome (GOLD analysis project Ga0316209, IMG submission 204945) | Microbial mat bacterial communities from mineral coupon in-situ incubated in ocean water Damariscotta River, Maine, United States -... | ecosystem: Environmental > Aquatic > Marine >...
AAACCATTTATCTAGCTGATTTGCAAGATTAGATCTATGACAAGATGACGTAAGGAAAATGTGAATTAATCCACATTTCCCTTGCATTTTTAGTTCAACTGCATATACTTCCCGTAATCTTTATCTATCAAACTCATATATATAAGTGAGATACGTAGATTTAGATTAATGTGATTACTTCAGCTTTTTAAGATGAAGCGAACCGCTTTCATTGGGGGAAGCGCACGTTGTAACCGCATTTTGTAATCATAGCTATGATCATAATAACTTAATAATGCAGGAGTCTTGCATAATGAAAAAATCAATAATCTCTCTCGCTATTGCAGCGGGTTTAATTGCATCAATGTCAGCACAAGCGGCCAGTGATGTAAAAGTAAAATGGTTCGGTTTTGCGCAACTTACAGCCGAAGCTGGTGATGGTGCAGATCTGAGTGCTAAGCGGGTTGATGGAAGTGGTAATCCTGATGGCGGTCTGGTGTTTGGTGCTGACCGTGTTCGTTTCGGTTTCAAGATTAAAGACGGCAATGTGTTTGGTAAATTACAGGCTGACCTGAATCGTAAACATGAAAATTCTGCAAAAACTGGCACACTACCAGAAATCATCAAAGATATTGAAGCAGGTTATAAATTCAGTAATGCCGCCAGCCTGAAAGTGGGTCAGTTCAAAACACCTCTTGGTATGGATTTCAACACATCGGGTAAAAAACTGGATATCACCAAACGTGGTATGGAAAAAGGCCTGGTACTGGAACGTACCGCTGGTATCATGTTAAGTGGTCGTAAGATTGCTAACGGTTTTGGTTATGATCTTTTCTTCGGTAACGTTTCTGGTCGTGGTGCTGCTTCAGCTACTAAAAATGGTGCTTTATCAGGTAAAGATAACACCACTGTTGCTCGTGTTATGTATGATATGGGTAAAATGATGCATGTTGAGTTAGGCTATGGTATTGAGGATAACTCAAGCACTGCTGCTAATGCTGATGATTACACTGTCATGGATCTGGGCTTAAGAGTGAAAATGGCTGCTATGACTATCAAAGCTGAATATATCGATGGTCAATCTGTTGCAGGTGTTAAAAATCAGGATGAAACGGCATGGTACGGACACTTTGGTTATAACTTAGACAAAACCACTGAACTGTTAGTGCGTCATTATCAAGCTGATGCTGATGCACCAGGTGGTGGTAGCACTTCTTTGACCAACACCTACCTGGGTGCTAACTTCTTCCTGGGTAGCAACAGAACCAATGGTCGTGTTCAGCTAAACTATGTAATCGCCGGTGGTGATACATTTACTACAACTGGAACGAACTATGCTGGTCAAGCAGCTAAAGGCTACACAGATGACACATTTCTGGCTCAATACCAGATTTCTTTCTAAGTTTTACTTAGTCTGATGTCAAAAAAACGGAACCTTCGGGTTCCGTTTTTTTTTGCCTGCAGGAATGTCGCTAATACGTGCAGGACGTACGGTAATAGGGCAATGCAGGACGCCCGTAAGTAGAATAGCGCAGGAGCAGTTATTGAGGAGCGAAAGCTTTGCAGGCTTTTTGTTAATTGTAACGGGTGTTTACAAAAATAAAAAAAGCGCCTGAAACGACCCTTATTCAGGCCTACGGGTACTATCTGTGGGCAAACCATAGTGTATAATCACGCACGACTTACCCATAACCCTGCATACAAGAGTTCTGTAAAATGAAAAAAACGTTTTTAATGGTTGCCCAGCTTGTTATTCTGACTACTGCACTAGCGGCACCCGTTGCTTCCGTCGCCGCGCCTACAGTTTATGGCGATATTCACGGCAGTCTTAATCAGGCCGATAATGATATCGTCGGGGCTGACAACAATAGAACGCTGTCCAGTAACTATTCGGCGATCGGTGTTAAAGGTTCGGAAGATCTGGGTGACGGTACAAAAGCGATCTATAAAATCGAGTTTCAGGTTAACATCCTGGATCCGGCAACGACTGCGCCTTCGAATGATCCTGTCGACGGCACACCTCTTGAAGGTAGCGGTGACGTAGAAGGGCGTGACCAGTTTGCCGGGATTAAATGGAACCTGGGCATATTCCAGGTCGGTACCATGTCGACCAACTACAAACTGACGGGTGAAAAAGTCGATCCTCTATACCGTACTCCGCTGGAAGCACGCGGTTTTCTGAAAACCCAGTCGGCGGTACTGCATGATTCTCGTCGTGGCATCAATCGCGGTCGTCAGACCAACACCCTGCAATATGTCAGCCCCGATATGGATGGCGTAATGATCGTGGCTAATACAACGTTCTCAGGCAGTGACGGTGAGACCAACGGTATCGGTATCCGCTGGCAGAATCAATCATGGCTGGTCTATGCAGACTGGATCGATAGTCAGACGGGTGATTTGAGCAATGATGGGCAGTCGGTCGACGAGTGTAATACGACAACAAACTGTACTGTCGAAAGTGCCTATAAGGTTGGCGGCAGCTATCAATCCAAATCGTTCTTTGTCGCTTTGCAGTATGAAGCGTCAGAAGATCTTACCGGCGCTGATTATATCTATGGCAGTACCTATTACAGCTTTAACAAGAATAACCAGATTATCTTCACCGCTGGCCAGTACAGTGCGAAAGATACTATTACTAACTCGGACAGCAAAGGTTACGCTTTAGCTTTTAATCACAAGATGTCCAGGCTGGCAAACCTGTATGTCGGTTATGGCCTGAAATCATCCGATAAGAATATTAGCACCGGTCTGTCAAATGCTGGAGATGAATCGATGATCACCTTGGGTGTCCGGAAGAGATTCTAGTTTTACTAATTTTAAAGGGATGATTATCGGGTGCCTGGATTTTTTATGAATCGAAAAAATATTTTATTTCTCGTATTACTGACGATGTGTGCTGTTGCTTATGGTGCTCAGGATGTCAGTACTGAAGTTATATCACCAAAAGTAGATGGTGTGTCACTGCAATCGGAAGGTTCCTTATACTGGCTGCAGTATGATGTAGACGCGGATACCCTGTGGCCAAAATTAAAAAATTTCTGGGCGAATGAAGGCATAACCCTGAAAAAAGAACAGCCGCAGCTGGGTTATATGGAAACCGAATGGAACAAAGATCTGCTGGTCGACAAGTTGATCTCTATCGTGTTGAGCGACCAGGCACCTGAGCGGCGCGAACGTTTTCGCCTGCGGGTCGAGCGCCTGCCAGATAATAATGGGTCGCGAGTTTTTATCAACCATAGTGCATACGGCATCCTGTTTGACGAAGAAGCTGTTTACACCGGTTACCTGCCCGCCAGTCCTGAGCTGGAACTGGAAATGCTTTCACGCCTGGCTTTATATAGCGGCGCAGATCAGTCGACTGTCAAACAGTCTGTTTCAGCTTTCGCGGTGGCAAAACTGCAAGCGAAAAAGATCAGCGATACTCAGTACCGCATTCAGGTTCCCGGGCCTGAAACATTTGTTCGTAAAAAATTGCTTAGAGAACTGGGTAGGATGAATGCTGATACCAGTAACAAAGCTGATGGCACTATCGTTGCGACCTTTAATGAAGTGCCGGATCTGGGTGTTTCGGATGATGCAGACTGGGGCATCGATGATAGCAGTGATCTTGAGGAAACCGGGTTTCCTGTTCAGGCTGTAAACGATAACGAGCCATTGCATATCGTTTATCAGCTGACATTGAGCGAAGACAAGGCAATTACAGTTGTTGATATCAGCAGTCAGCCGGGTAATTCTGATGACGGCAACGGAATCACTGAATTCAGTCGTTCACTGGCGCGAAATCTACAGGCAAAATAAGCGCGTCCACTCGGCTGCAGGGAAACTTATTTAGCGGGTGTATTATCTGGAAGCCAGACCTGATTTCCATCAAACAATAGCAGCGTGCGTTTTTCTGCTTCGGCAAAGGTGAATTCAAAGATTGGGCTAGGCTCGCTTAACTGTATCTGTTCATAAGTTTTCATCTGGTAATCCATCAACGTCTGTCCACCTGCCGTTAACTTTACACGTAGCGGCAGAGACAGGTAATAGGAAAAATTTCCACCATTTTGATCCGAGTCGATATCACACTGTATGATGAACAGTTTTAATTCTGCCGTTTTAGCATTTGCCGCAGGCGGATTTTCAGCGGTATACAGAGCCAGCGGGGTGATCTGTGCCGGCAGCTTGCTGATTAATGCTTTCTCGATCTCCTGTCGGGCTTCCATGCAGGTATCTTTGTAACCGGAAGTAATGGCATCGTCTTTTAATTCGACACCAGAGAAATAGAGCGCGGAAGCGTCGATCGCAACCCATCTACCCGGCGGGTTCTGATATCCGGCGCAGCTGTGTAACAGAAGCAGAGGCAGGAGCAGGCTGCAGATAACGGTTAAGCGTTGTACCGTGTTGTACCGGTAATCATATAAATGTTTAATCAACATCACTTCTCACCTCGCAGTCGCCCATATTTCTACCCCTGCCTTTTGTGCGGGTGCTATTTTGACATGACTGTTCTGGCACCATCCGGCGTACCTAATATCAAAACATCTGCCGGGCGGTTGGCAAATATTCCTACGGTGACGATGCCCGGCAGTTTGTTCAGCTCGTTTTCCAGCTTAACGGCTTCCATTATCTTCAGATCATGCACGTCAAGAATATCACAACCGTTGTCGGTAACGAATCCATCACGATACACAGGGCGGCCACCTAATTTTACTAATTCTCTGGCGATAAAGCTGCGTGCCATTGGGATAACCTCGACGGGTAATGGGAACTTACCCATTACATCCACAAGTTTAGACTCATCTGCAATACAGACAAATTTTTTACTGGCACCAGCAATGATTTTTTCGCGGGTTAATGCGCCACCGCCACCTTTTATCAGGTTGAGATAGTGGTCTGATTCGTCTGCGCCATCAATATAAACTTCGATACCATTGACTTCATTCAGGTCGTAAACCTTGATACCGTATCCTTCCATGCGTTCAGTCGAAGCGACTGAACTTGAAACAGCGCCTTTGATGGTGTGTTTGATATCAGCAAGCGCATCGATGAAGTGGTTAACTGTCGAACCGGTGCCGACACCAACAATCTCATCGGCAATGACATATTCGAGTGCTGCTTCCGCAGCTTTTCTTTTCATTTCATCCTGGGTCATGTTTTGCTCCCGTTAGTAACGTCAAAATAATTTCTGGTGCGAATGATACTACAGATTGGTGAGTAGAGAATAGCATCATGGCCAGGCTCTTAACGCAATGACTGGGGTATTTAGTTTCAACTATTCTGCTTTCACTGTTCACTATTTACCGTATTCCAGTTATTCTTCGCCTATGACTAAGAAATATATAGAAAAAATTCTCACGGCACGTGTTTATGATGTTGCGATCGAAACGCCACTGGAACCAGCTATCACGTTAAGTAAGCGCCAGAATAATCAAGTGTTGTTAAAACGAGAAGATCTGCAAAGTGTTTTTTCATTTAAATTACGTGGCGCATACAATTGTATCTATCAGCTAACGCAAACCAAAAAGGTTAAGGGTGTCGTGGCAGCGTCTGCCGGTAATCATGCTCAAGGTGTGGCTCTTGCAGCTAAAAAACTCGGTTTGAGCGCGACGATTGTTATGCCAAAAACGACGCCGGGTATCAAAGTTGACGCGGTTAAGTCGTATGGTTCAAAAACCGTGTTATTCGGCGATAATTATGATGAAGCCTGTGCTTATGCGACAGCATTAGCCACTAAGCAAAAACTGGATTTTATTCATCCCTATGATGATAGTGATGTTATTGCAGGACAGGGTACGGTCGGACTGGAAATCGTACGTCAGCATGCCGATTTTATTGATGCAATATTTGTTCCTGTCGGTGGCGGTGGACTCATCGCAGGCGTGGGTACTATTGTTAAATACCTTAGTCCTAAAACAAAAATTATTGGTGTTGAACCTGCTGATGCTGCCTGTATGGCAGCTGCGTTAGATAAGAATCGTCGTGTGATACTGGATCATGTTGGTATCTTTGCTGATGGTGTGGCTGTTAAACAGGCGGGTAAGGAAACTTTTCGTGTCGCCAAGCAGTGTGTGGATCAAATTATTACGGTAACGACGGATGAAATCTGTGCTGCGATAAAGGATATATTTGATGATACACGTTCCATTGCCGAACCTGCCGGTGCGCTGGCTGTTGCTGGTTTAAAAAAATATATCGCACAGAAAAAAGTCAGCAATAAAACCTTGATTGCAATTAATAGCGGCGCCAATATGAACTTCGATCGCCTGCGTCATGTTTCAGAGCGCGCTGAAATTGGTGAGCAACGTGAAGCATTATTTGCCGTGACGATACCAGAACGTCCTGGTAGTTTTAAGACCTTTTGTAAGACAATCGGTAAACGTGGCATCACCGAATTTAACTATCGTTATTCAGATGATAATGATGCGCAGGTGTTTGCCGGCGTGCAATTACGCGATGGTTTGAAAGAGCGGAAAGAGTTAATTAGTCGACTTCAGAGTAAGAACTATCCGGTACTGGATATGACCGATAATGAGATGGCTAAAATGCACGTTCGTCATCTGGTTGGTGGTCGTGCTGCGTTAACGGATGAAGTGTTATATCGATTTGAGTTTCCTGAGCGTCCCGGAGCCTTACTGGATTTTCTGACGAAAATTGGGACGCGCTGGAATATTAGTTTGTTCCATTATCGAAATCATGGCGCTGCTTTTGGTCGCGTGCTGGTGGGTTTGCAGATTCCTAAAGGTGAGCGTAAAGAGTTGGCGCAGTATCTTGATACATTGGCGTATCCGTATTGGGAAGAGACGGAAAACCCTGCGTACCAGTTGTTTTTATCATTGTGACTTATTTTTGGACACTTGGAAAAAGTCAAAAGCTTTAACCACAGAGGCACAGAGTTCACAGAGAAAAGAAATTATTGCTGGTATGTTAAACCATGTAGGTGCTTACCAACAAACTTTGTCTTTTCTCTGTGTCTCTGTGGTTAAAAGTTCTTAAGTTTTTGACAGCCCACTAAGAGTCGAAAGCAGCTATGAATATTAAAATTCATATTCAGGTTTTGTAAGTTTGTTTTTCGGTAATAATAAAATCTAGCGGGATATCCCAGTTCTGCGAAACAAGTCTGTCTACTTTTTGAATTTCATGCGCTAAACCGACTAACACCGGTTTCTTCCAGTGTTGCCGATGTTGGCGATACGCCAACGTCCGATCATAAAAGCCTCCGCCCATGCCCATGCGATTACCCTGCTCATCGAATGCCACCAAAGGCAGGAGCAATAAGTCCAGCTGACCGGCTGTTTTCCAATTTGATGGACGACACTCAGGTTCGGGAATATTGAATCGATTAAGCTTTAGTTTTTTGTCTGATTCAAAAGGTGCAAAGTAAAGGCTGTTTTTAAGTGGAGAGAGTATTGGCAGGTAAATTCTTTTACCTAAAAAACGCGCATGGTCAATGAGTGCAGCAGGATCGATTTCACCGTCATTGGCTAGATACAGTGCGATGTGCCTGGCATTGCGATAGTGTTTTAATTTGGCAGTGTTCTGGCACAGCAACTGACTATGTTCGCGTTGTGTGCGATCGGAAAGTTGTTGTCTCAGATGACGTCTGGATTGCCTGATGTTTGCGTTAGATTGTATATCGGATATCGAGTCGTCAGGCATGGTAAAAATTAGGATGACACCTCCGGAAATGCCGTAGCAATACTGAAGACCTTGAACCGGTAAGTTCAGGTGGGAATCAGCGATGATGCGTTAGGCTTCCCGTCGTAGCGGTAATGCACACGGCCTCAACAGTCCAACTCCCGGAGTCAGTATTTAAGGCTCAAGGGATATAACAGGTTGCTTACGTACACCCCAGAGATGTCAAAACAGGTGGATGGTTTTATTACCATCCTTAATGTCTATTGTATGAAATGTTTCGCTGAAAGCAACACTATAACAAGAAAATAATTGCTCAAAAATTGACGAATATCTGACAAATTGAAATTAAATAAGTTGTATGTCGCGCATCGAAACGTTAATACGTTCAGAAAGGGCATCAATGCGTTGATTTAAATCATCGTGCTCAGACGTAATCGACTGGTTATGTAAAATATCGTGGCTCATATTCAAAGCAGCCATTATCGCGATACGCTCAGTACCAATAACAGAGCCAGCCTGTTTGATTTCATTGAGCTTTTCATTAAGAAGATCGGCAGATGCCCGTAGATTCGCTTTTTCTTCTTCCGGACAGGCGACACGGTATTCCTTGTCCATAATGGTTATGGTTAAGGGTTCAGCTTTACTCACGTGGACGACCTCTATTCAAAAATTGATAGGCCATATTAAACTACGATGTAGTTTGGTGGAAGAGGGCTTTAAGCTTTTTCCATCGAACGCAAACGCGTAATCATGGATTCGACCTGTACACGTACTTTTTCTTTGGTTTCCATAAGATTGGAACGCTCAGAAGTCAGCTGTTTAAGCTGCGCGCGTAAGTCAGTATTGTCATTGCCCAGTTTTTGACAAAGCTCGAGGAGTTCGTTTACCTGTTCTTCGAGTTTGTTTATTCTTTTTATTGTATCAGTCATGGTGTAATAGTAGGCGGTGAATGGCTATCGGTCAAATAGAATACAATATTTAACCGGGTTTAACCCTCGTTCTTATGAAATATTCAGGTTAAACTGGCGCTTTAACGCCGTTATTTGTCTCATTTCAGAAATTATGCAGAGTTTTCCCGATATTTCACAATTAGAAGATTTGTTATTTGATGTTGATGCCGCATTAGGCGCAATCGAGTCGCATGGTGCGTTGTGTGGCATGTTATGTGCTCAGGGTGCGACCGAAGCCTCGCAGTGGATGTTGCATGTACTGGGTGAGCACGAAGAAAGCACCAAAAGTTTGCAGCAGGCAGGTAAAAAATTACTAGAGATTCATCAATTATCAATTGAACAGATGAATGACATCGATTCTGAATTCGAACTAATGTTACCCGATGATGACGAACCGTTGGAAGCCCGGATCGAAGCACTAGGCATCTGGTGCCAGGGTTTTGTTTTTGGCCTCGCCGTCGGTGGAATAAAAGAGGACACTGAATTACCCGCGGATAGTAAGGAATTAATAAAAGATATCATCGAGATATCGCGTGCCGGTTATGTCGTGGATGAAGAAGCAGAGCTGGCTGTATCCGAAGAAGGTGATGAAGAAGACGAAGTGGCATTTATGGAAGTCAGTGAATATGTTCGTATGGGCACGTTATTAATTTACGAGGAGTTACAGCCCTTACAGTCCTCACAAACTGTTCATTAATAGTTTTTTGTCAGTGTCTTACTAAATTAGAGATAGATCACTTTGAATAATAAAATATATATCAAACGTCGCAAACAATTGATGCGTATGATGAGTGAAAACTCAGTCGCCATTTTGCCCTCGGCACCGACATTGGTTCGTAATCGAGATGTCGAACACGGTTTTCGCCAGGACAGTGATTTCATGTACATAAGTGGTTTTAACGAACCTGAATCTGTCATTGTGCTTATCCCTAATCGTAAACAGGGCGAATATGTGTTGTTCTGCCGTGATCGTGATCCACTAAAAGAAACCTGGGATGGACGACGTTATGGCATGGAAGGCGCTGTCGAGTTTTTTGATGCTGATGCGGCTTATCCCATTGATGACCTGGAAGATATCCTGCCGGGGTTGATGGAGGGTAGAGAGAGTGTTTATTACAGTATTGGTCTCAACCATACTTTTGATAAACACGTTCTTAATTGTGTAAATGACTTAAGACAAAAGTCACGCTCAGGCGCGCGAGTACCGTATGAATTCGTTTCACTTGAGTACTTGTTGCATGACATGCGTTTGTATAAATCGCGTGAAGAAATCAGCTTAATGCGTAAGGCCGCAAAAATTTCTGTTCAGGCACATATCAATGCCATGAAAAAATGTGAGCCGGGTGTCAATGAGTATGAATTAGAAGCTGAGTTTCTTTTTGAATTTAAACGTAGCGGTGCTGGTTGGGCATATTCTTCTATCGTAGGTGGTGGCAAAAACAGTTGTATTTTGCATTACACAGAAAATAATGCAGAGCTAAAAAATAAAGATGTAGTATTAATCGATGCGGGTGCAGAGTATCAGGGATACGCGTCGGATATTACACGCACGTTTCCAGTAAACGGAAAATTTACCGTCCCTCAAAAAGAAATTTATGAGGTCGTATTAGAAGCGCAGAATGCCGCCTTTGCTAAAGTAAAACCGGGTAATCACTGGGATGATCCACATCTCGCTGCTGTTAAAGCGCTAACTAAAGGTATGGTAGAAATCGGATTACTAAAAGGCAAA
>Ga0316209_1003629_pt1 | contig 10273 bp, 7 predicted proteins | sample 6monopyrite_MG_FD_204945 | JGI IMG/M metagenome (GOLD analysis project Ga0316209, IMG submission 204945) | Microbial mat bacterial communities from mineral coupon in-situ incubated in ocean water Damariscotta River, Maine, United States -... | ecosystem: Environmental > Aquatic > Marine > Coastal...
GAGGCGATGTCGAAACGGATTGGCCCCACCGGTGATTGCCAACGCAGCCCGAAACCAGCGCCGCTTTCGAGCGGGTCATTCATGGCGTCGATGGCGTTGCCGCGGTCAAAAAACAGCGCGGCGCTCCATTTTCCCTTGATTTGGTGTTCATATTCCAGGCTGCCGACCATTAGGTGTTTGCCACCCACCACCTTGCCACTGTCATCGACAGGGCCGAGTGTCTGGTAGGCATAACCGCGTACGCTTTGGGCACCCCCGGCGAAAAAACGCACCGAGGCGGGCAGTTGATTGAAACTATCGGTCCAGGTACTGCCTAGTGCGCCGCGTCCGATCAGGCGTCCGCCTGACCACAGGGAGTGGATGGCCTTAATGCTGCCATTGGCCTGAAAAAAATTTGTATCGGAGACGAGCTTGTCACTGGCGCCGCGCAGGTTCAGATTGAGGCGGACGCCATCGAGGATCAAAAATATACGCCTGCTGCCCCAGATACGGCTCCAGTTGACACCGGGCATCAGCAGGGTGGAACGGCCGATATCGTCGGCGACTTCAAACTCTTCCTGTTGATAATTCAAGGCCAGCGATTCGCTCCATGAGCCAAGGCCACGGTTGAGTCTGGCACCGATGGTACGCACGGTGCTGATGCTGGTGTCGGTCTCCGAATTAATTACACCCGCATTGTAAACCAGCTGGTCAGTACGCGGATTGAGTACTGGCACACGGTAGTAGATACTGGCGCTGTAACCGATCTCGGACAGTTTTAGCTCGGAACCGACGCGGTGACCGCGCCGGTTGAGGCGTGGTACCTCCCAACCGAATTTGGTACGCGCGCCGGTGTCGGTGCCATAGCCTAGACCGAGGCTGTATTTGTGGCGTTTGCGTGGTGTCAGGACCACGCTTACCGGTACTTCCTTGCTGTCTGTTAGCTGCGCCTCAGGTGAGACCTCGACGAGGCGAAAATAATCGCTGTCGTTAAGCGCCTGTTGCAGTTCAATGAGCTGGTTCAAGGTATAAGGGGCACCGCGCCTGAAGGGGATGTAACGCTGTAATAGCTCAGGTTCGAGCGCATCCTGTTGCAATATCACATCGCCAAACTGATAACGTGGGCCACTGTCATAATGCAGACTGATGCGTGCTTCATAAGCATTCAGGTCGATCTCGACTCGATGTTCGATAAAGCGGGCGTCGAAATAGCCCCGTTCGGCGGCGAGTTTGGCCAGGCTGGCCTTGGCATTTTCATAATTGAGGTGACTAAAACCCTCGCCCTCACGCAAGGGCAGGTCGGTGACCAGGGGCTGGAAGATCGGATCATCAATCATCGCACCGCTGAGTTTGAGGTCTAGTGCGGTGATTGGCAGCACTGGACCAGGCTCAATGCTGTAGTTTGCCTGCCAGGTCTCGTTACCGATCTGCCTTAATGTCATTTTGATGTTTGGCCGGTAGTAACCGAATGGTTGCAGGGCGTTGCTGATCTCCAGGGGGGCTTTTTTATGTAAACGGCGGATGCGGCCCTCGCTCAGCAGGGGGTGCGATTTTTGCTGCTCAATGCTCAGGAACAGACGCACGTTGGTGGCCAGTTCGCCATTGATGCCGATTATGACAACATCAACGCGAGACTGCGCTATGGCGGTAAACGTGCACAGATAGCACAGCAGTGCAAGCAGGACTTTAGGCATGCATCTGCCCCGTGCTTAGTCTGATCAATGAATAGTCGGGTAATGACATACTGCTTGAACTTGGTCAGGGTTGTTATTTTTTTTGGTCGTTAATTGATGGCTCATTGTCGGGTGCCTTCTCGACCGGACTGGGGACTGTGCGGTGACGCTGCCGGTGTGATTGCCCGGTGTGGCCGTTGCGGCAGCTCATCAATATTCAGGCGGCAATGGGTGGCGGATGCGCAGCAAAGTTCACCTTCGCGGGTTGAAGGCCCAAAAGATGTGTCTGAGGGACGTTGAATGGCGAGCTCTGGCAGTACCATATTGGCTGATTCTGCCGCCAATTCAGGCCACAACGGTGAGCTAACATGCGGTCTCACTTTTTCATCAACAACCAGATTAAACGGGGTGAGCGGACGAGCGATCCGCCATTGTCTGCATTGTTCGCTGCTTAGGTTAAAACTACCCCACCAGGATGACGGTGCAATAATGTCACTTATCATAACCTATCCTTCATGAGGCTGAACATTGAAACAAGGTATGAATGCAGTCTTTTTATAGGCCCAAACCAGTAGCCTAATTGTATCGCTAAAAATGCATTCAAGCGTAAATATTTTAAACCGCTTTTTTCGTCTAACGCTGTATATTTGGATAGCAATATTTAGTCAGTCTCCTTTCTGTTTTTTGGCTGGAGGGCTAAAGCAGGTGCAGAAACAGATTGACCATCACCTTATTCTGCCCTGTAAAGCGCTGATCACACCTTTCAAGATAGATCCCCTGTGCACGATTTAACTCACTTTCAGATGGGCCTGCTGCTTTTCGTGGCCTTGGCTGGTTATCTCTTCTCCTCAGGTTTTAGTCGATTTTAGGTAAATATTCATGTTGGTCATTTGTTGGCTTGATATACTTCGGTTATGCCAACAAAACGCCGCCGTCGGGCGAAGTCAAAACCATCTCGCCAGCGCCGCTGGTTGAATATTCTCCTGTTGCTAGCTGTGTCACTTTTATTGGCGCTGGTGCTGTATGTGCTTTATCTTGATCAGGTGGTGCAGGCTAAATTCGAGGGCAAGCGTTGGTCGGTGCCGTCCCGGGTCTATGCCCGTGCGTTGGAGCTTTATCCGCAAAAACGATTGACGGCAGAGGCGCTGTTGGCGGAGCTCAACCTGATTGGCTATCAGCCGTCTGCCGATGGCATGGCCCCCGGCACCTATCTGCATAATGGTAATCAGTTTGTCATGACGACACGCGCGTTTCGTCACTGGGACAGCATTGAGCCGGGCCGCTCAATCTTACTCAAGTTTGAGAACAAACAACTGGCAATGCTTGCCGATGTGATGACGGATGAATCGCTGGCATTGATTCGGCTTGAACCGATGTTGATAGGGATTATTCATCCGGTCCATCGGGAAGATAGGGTCCTGGTACGGCTTGATGAACTGCCACCCAAGCTGATGGTTGCCCTGCAAGCAGTTGAGGATCGCAAGTTCGCTAGCCATTACGGCATCGACTTTCGCGGTATTGCCCGCGCCGCTTGGGCCAACCTGCGTGCCGGTAAGGTGGTGCAGGGTGGCAGTACACTGACCCAGCAACTGGTGAAAAATTTCTATCTCGGTAGCGAACGTACACTGAGGCGCAAGATCAACGAGGCGATAATGTCGCTGTTGCTGGAAGCACGTTTTGAAAAAGAAGATATTCTTGAGGCCTATGCTAATGAGATCTATCTGGGCCAGGACGGTAATCGTGCCATCCACGGTTTTGGTCTGGCGGCACAATTTTATTTCAACAAGCCGCCGCAGGAATTGACGCTGGCCGAGTCGGTTCTGCTGGTGGCAATCTTGCGTGGCCCAACCTACTATGATCCACGCCGTCATCCTGAACGTGCCTTGATGCGGCGCAATCAATTGCTTGAAATTATCCGGCGTGATGGCCTGATTGATGAGCAACAGATGCAGAGCGCCCAGGCAGCGGCGCTGGGTGTGACGCCCAAGCCCAATCTTGGTAGCAGCCGTTATCCGGCCTTTATTGCCTTGGTGAAACGGCAGCTGCAACAGGACTACCACGATGAAGATCTGCGCAGTGAGGGTTTGCGTATATTCACTACCCTGGATCCAGTCGTCCAGCAAGTGGCTGAGCAGGCCCTGGTGACAAATATTAAGCGGCTTGAACGACAGCCTGGATTGCTCGAAGGTGGGGTGGTGGTCTCACGCCTTGGCAGCGCAGAGGTGAGCGCCGTGGTGGGTGGCCGCAATCCACGTTTTGAAGGTTTTAACCGTGCGCTTGATATTCAACGGCCGGTTGGTTCACTGTTGAAACCGGCACTCTACCTGACTGCATTATCACAGCCGAGCCGTTATACGCTGGCCAGTCTGATTGACGATGCGCCACTAAAGTTAAAACAGTCAGACGGTAGTGTCTGGTCACCGGCCAATTATGATCATATTAGTCATGGCAAGGTATTACTGGCCGACGCCCTTATCCATTCATACAATCAGGCTGCGGTCCGGCTTGGTCTCGAATTGGGTCTGGGGCGAGTGGTAGATACATTGCAAGGACTCGGAATAGATAAACATATTCCGCCGTATCCTGCGGTGATGTTGGGCTCTCTGGCACTGGCACCGCTGGACATTGCGCAGATGTATCAGACCCTGGCTGATGACGGTTTCTATACGCCACTGCGGTCTGTGCGCGCAGTGCTGAATGCCAAACACCAGCCATTAAATCGGTATTCGCTCGTTACCGAACAGCGCTTCGCCCCTGAACAAACTTTTCTGGTCAGCGATACCTTGCGCATGGCCTTGCGTCAGGGGACCGGGCAAAGTATTGGTCAACAACTGCCAGAGACACTGTTTCTGGCCGGCAAAACCGGCACCACTGATGACCTGCGCGATAGCTGGTTTGCCGGTTTTGGTCGTGATTATCTTGCGGTGGTTTGGTTGGGCAATGATGATAATGGAGTCACTGGCTTGACGGGCGCCAGTGGCGCATTGTCAGTATGGGCCGATATCATGCAGCAGATTAATGTTAGCGGCGCTACGGCGCTGCAGCCTGATAATATTGAATATCTTATGATTGATCCAGAGACAGGCCAGAGGGCAGATTCAGGCTGTCAACAAGCTCATGAATTAGCCTTCATCACTGGCTCGGCACCCGTTGAATATGCCCCTTGTGCAGGCAACGTAGTGAAACGTTCGGTAGGCAGTTTTATCGACAGACTTAAAGGATGGTTCCGATGAGAAAGGTTTTTTTGCTTGCCATTACTGTCTTGCTGGTAAACGCCTGTGCCATTCAGACACCGAAACAAACCAGCGGTGGCCCGGCTGAGACCTTAATTGCTCAAGCCGATCAATTTGTTGCTAATGGTGATAATTCCCAGGCCATTGCCTTGCTGGATCGTGCGGTGCGCATCGAACCGCGCAATGGCTATGCCTGGTTGCACTTGGCCAGATTACATTTTGCCTCTGGTGATTTAAATAAAGCCGAACAGTTTGCCCGGCGGGCTATGCAAGTTGCTGGTGGTGATAAGGCATTGTTACGTGAGTCTCAGGCCATGATTGAAAAGATCAGGCTGCAGAGTCGGGAAACTGGCTAGCGTGGTTAGCGATAGGGAAAAGAAAAATTTAAGGTTTTGGGGACCTTTTCCCATCTTTGATTGCTTATGCCGAAAACCAAAACAGCTGTTGATAAACGGGCTGTGGCCAAGCAAAGCCTGACAGAGGCAGCTGTGCCATGCGGTTCGCGTTAAGTCCATCTTTGTTGATTCGTGACAATAAAATAATAGGGTCAGCCGCCCAGCGCTGGCAGGGCGACCCCCATGACTTAGGCCAGGTTTTATTTTGAGGTTTGGGTGCCGCTCGCCAGGCCTGAGTCGGCACGGTTTTCTCCGCCAAAGGCTTCCAGCAGCGCCGGGACAAACCGGGCAAGCTCCAGGCTCATTAGGGCGAAGTCGGCATCGAAACGCGTCGCCTCATCGTCAGCCTCAACCTCCTGAGCGGCCTCTTGAATCACATCCAGGAAACGCAATCGCTGTACAGTCAGATCGTCGGTAAGGATACAAGATAGACGCTCGTTCCATTCTATTGCCAGTTTGGTAACCTGTTTGCCTGCAGTGAGGTGCGACATGACTTCTTCGGCGGAGAGATCCTGACGAGTGCAGCGCACCACGCCACCTTCCTCTTTGGGGTCACGCAATTCACACCGATCTTCGATAACAAAGCCAGACGGGGCCGACTGGTTTCTTAACCATTGGGTAAACTCCCGAGTAGGAGGAATGTTTACCGATGGCAGTACCACCGGTAGTCCGCCCAGGCTCTCACGTAATAGGCTGACCAGATCTTCGGCCTTGCTGGCCGATGCTACATCCACCACCAGCCAGCCGTTCTTGGGGTCGAGATAAGCAAAGGTGTGGCTGGAGCGGCTAAAGGCGCGCGGCAACAAGTCTAGCAACACCTCTTCCTTGATCTGGTCTCGCTCTTTACGTCTCACACTACGTGCCTCTTGTTCTTCGATCGCTGTTACCTTTTCTGTCACGAACTCACGTACAACGCTGGCTGGCAGTACCTTCTCTTCACGCCGGGCACAGACCATGATGTAAGCATTGGCGGCATGGGTTAGTTGTTCGCCGTGTCGTCCCAGGGGTGAAACCCAGCCATAACTGAAGGGGACAGTGCTATGGCAGGGATTAAATGCCTTGGTCAGCAGCTGTTCATGCAAGGCCTCAGCAGACAGGGTAAACGGTTTTGTTAGGCGATACAGTCGTAAATTCTTGAACCACATGGTTGGCGGCGTCCTTGGAGAAAAAGGGGGAGGATTATGGGTTCAACGAAGGCTAAGATCAAGCTGTCTGTTTGAATAGGTAGGTGATACATCGATTTACTTTAAATGAAGTAGTTTATGCGTTTCTGAGAGCCGTGAATAATACAATACCGCGATCACTTTTAACGCAGTGTTATCAATATCAATGTGAAACGAGGCGGATGAATGATCGGGAAATTTATTCGATATGCCACTGAATGTAATATCCAGACGCATGAACCTATTGGCGAAAGCGTGACTCATTTGAAGGTGAAAAATAGAATAAATTATCAACTAAATATGAATTACGTCATGGCGTGAGACATACTTGTAATAATGCATATTAACTAAATTATTTGTAACGCATGGTTATATGGCCATCGATGAGGGTGCTTGCTTTTTCACGGATGATGGTGCCATCTAAATCGGAGAGCCACAGGTGTATTAGTCCTTTCATAAAGGTGTAGCTATCGAGGGCGCAAAGCGCGGGGTCTAAGCCTGGGTGCAGAATATTTTTTTTCTTGGCTTCGTCGTAGGTGCGATTAAGTATTTTCATGAAGTTGCAGCCGGTTTTTATAACACGGCTGTCAAGTGAGGCGAATTCATCGACGTATTCGCATTTAAGAATGATAATTTCGAAAGTAGTACGAATGATTTCATCTTCGTTCAATAGGCGCACTATTTCGTTCATGCTGGCCTTGATGCCATGTAGCGGATCACTGGAATAGCTGATAAGCAGGTTTTCGTCGATGTGGTCAATCAGAGGCAGGGAGACCTGTTCCAACATGGCAAAAAAAAGGTCTGGCTTGTTTTTAAAGTGCCAGTAGATGGCGCCACGGGTGACACCAGCCTGCTTGGCGATGTGTGCAAGGGTAGAACGACTAACGCCTCGTTGGGAAAATATTTCACGTGCGGCGGCGATAATATCTTGTCGTGTTTGTTCGGTTTCAGCTTTGGTTTTACGTACCATTGGCAGTTTCTGACCCTGGTTTAGATTTAGGTTTTATTCATTTTCACAGCAAGTTGCAGGATCATATTTTTTCCTCCTGAGCCGTCGGTGGTTGTATTTCTAAATGGTTATGTGATGGACGTGGTTTGCTTGTCAGCAGTGTAAAGAATAATGGTACAAAGATTGGTGCGATAAAGGTAGCGATGATCATGCCACCAAAGACACCACTGCCCATGGATTGTCGAGCGGCGGCGCCCGCGCCAGTGGCAAGTACCAGCGGCAGCACGCCGAAAACAAAGGCAAGTGAGGTCATGATGATGGGGCGGAAACGCAGTCGGGCGGCCTCCAGTGCTGCGTCAGCCGCACTCATGCCTTGCTCCATTCCCTGCATAGCGAATTCGGCGATAAGAATGGCATTTTTTGCTGCCAGACCAATGAGTACCACCAGTCCGATTTGGAAATAGATATCATTATTGAAGCCACGCAAGTAGATAAAGCCCAGTGCTCCGGCCACCGCAAACGGTACGGCCAGCAGCACGGCTACAGGTACACCCCAGCGCTCATAAAGTGCCGCCAAAATCAGGTAGACCATGATTATGGCAAAGCCGAAAGCGAATACCGAGGCACTGCCTGTCTGTCGTTCTTGAAATGCCTGGCCGGTCCATTCGATGTCATAGCCCTTAGGCAATGTTAGTTTGGCTAATTGATCGACAGCGGCAATTGCCTCGCCGGAACTAAAGCCGGCCCTGGCGCTGCCAAAGATTTTGGCAGCGATGTAGCCATTGTAGCGTTCAATTTGCTCGGGTCCGATGACGTTTTCAACATTGATTAGAGTTTTGAGTGGGATCATGGCCGCTGTTGTTGTTGATCGAACGTAGATGTTGCCGAGATCCTCGGGTTTGGCGCGATACTTGGCATCAGCTTGCATGGTGACACGATAGGTGCGCCCTGATTTATTGAAATCGTTGACATAAAGAGACCCCATTTGTGCCTGTAAGGCGGCAAATAAATCACTTACTGGCACGCCTAGTGCGAGGGCCTTTTCTCTATCTACATTGATGCGTAGTTGCGGTACGGTGGGGCGGAAGAGTGTTCGCAATCCCTCCAGCGCAGGATGTTCTCCGAGCGTATTGATAAAGTCGTTGGTGACCTGCGCCAACCGTTGTGGGTCAGGGTCGGTGCGGCCACGGACATAAACCTCGAAACCACCCGTGGCGCCAAGACCACGAATTGCCGGTGGGTTAAAGCCAAAGGCGATGCCATCTGAGAGCATAAAACCCTTGCCAGAGACTTCTTGTACTAATTGCTGGGCCGATTGGTTACGATCCTCCCACGGTTTTAGTGGCATAAAGATAGTCGCAGAATTGCTCTTATTACTGCCACTAATCAAATCAAAACCATTGACGATAAAGGTGTCGGCAATGGCCTCATTATCGCTCATCATGCCGCGCAGTTGGGCGGTGGTTGTCATTGTCCGCTCTAGTGTTGCGCCGTCAGGCAGTTGTACGGCGGTGATGATATAACCCTGGTCTTCAGCCGGTACAAAACTGCCGGGAATGTGGACAAAGAGTGCGCCTACCACAACCAGCAGAAGGATGAAGAATGAGATTGCGGCAACGCGCCAGTGCACCACCATGCCGACCGCACTAAGAAAACGTTCGGTCACCCACTCAAAACCGCGATTGAAGGGTTTGAATAGTTTGCTTGGTTGATCTTCGTCTTCCGACCGTGGTTTGAGCATTAGTGCGCATAAGGCCGGTGTCAACGTCAGTGCCACCACCCCGGACAGTACCACGGCGATGGCAACGGTTACAGCAAACTGACGATAAAGTTGCCCAGCGATACCACCAAGAAAGGCGACGGGCACAAACACCGCAACCAGTGCCAAGACTATACCGATGACAGCATTTTGCACTTCGCGCATCGCTTCTACGGCGGCAGCGAAGGGTTTGAGTTTTCGTTCACGCATTAGGCGTTCGACGTTTTCTAACACCACAATTGCGTCATCAATTACGATCCCGACGACAAGTACCATGGCGAACAGAGTGAGAGTATTGATGGAGAAGCCAAATAGCCAGAGGCCGGCAAAGGTGCCGATCAGCGATACCGGCACGGCGATCATCGGGATTACAGTGGCGCGCCAGTTTTGTAAGAATATAAATACCACCAATAACACGATGACGGCTGCTTCGATTAAGGTGTTAGTTACCTCCTGGATCGAGGCGGAGACAAAGCGGGTGGTGTCATAAGGGATAAGATAGTCCACATCATCGGGGAATTGTTCTTGCTTTAATAGTTCCATTTTAGTTCTGATGCCATCGGCGACGTTAAGAGCATTGGCACCTGATTGTAGAAATACTGCGATTGCAACTGCAGGCATGCCGTTGACACTATTGGCCTGATCATAGCTTTGAGCACCCAGTTCAATACGTGCCACATCTTTAAGTCTGAGCACACCGTTGGGGCCATTGGAACGAAGGATGATCTCACCAAACTCCTCAGGCTCTAACATTCGCCCTTGTGCGGTGACGGTATAGACCAACTGTTGTCCGGCAGGGGCGGGGTCAGCGCCAATTTTACCTGCTGCATATTGGGCATTCTGAGTATTGATGGCTGTGCTGATATCGCTGGTTGTCAGGCCTAGCTGTGCCATGCGGTCTGGTTTGAGCCAGATGCGCATTGAGTAGTCACGGGCGCCGAAGATAATAACATCTGCAACACCGGTAATGCGTTTGAGATCATCGGCGATGTTGAGGCTGGCGTAGTTAGAGAGATAGAGCATGTCGTAAGTGCTCTTGGGCGAATTAAGTGCGACCACCAAGAGGATATTTTGTGAACGTTTGGCTACGGTTATGCCATTACGGCGCACTTCTTCAGGCAA
>Ga0316209_1003634_pt1 | contig 10258 bp, 7 predicted proteins | sample 6monopyrite_MG_FD_204945 | JGI IMG/M metagenome (GOLD analysis project Ga0316209, IMG submission 204945) | Microbial mat bacterial communities from mineral coupon in-situ incubated in ocean water Damariscotta River, Maine, United States -... | ecosystem: Environmental > Aquatic > Marine > Coastal...
TTACAATATTAGTGACAGATTCTCCCTATCGCTGTGAAATTAACGGACTTGAAAATGAAATGCTAATTTTTTGTCAAAATTCATGGGGCTTGAATCCCAATAAAAAATCCATATAAATTTAGAGTAACTTGCGTCTTCTAAAAATTGAATTCCTATAAAAATGTCACATAAAAAAGTAAGCATTCTTACCGCATTCAAAACCATTATATGGCCAAGAAGAAATCTAGTTTTTGTCGGGTTGCTTTTGATAGTGATCAGTAGGGCAGCAAGTTTTGTGACACCCGTAGCCTCTAAATATTTAATTGATGATGTTATCGCGAACAAGGATGTTCAAATGCTAAAAGTATTGGTCACCATTGTTATTTTGGCCATTTTGGTCCAATCGGTAACTTCATTTCTATTGACCAAAATACTGAGTGTACAAGCACAATTCATGATTTCGGAATTACGGGCCCAAGTACAAAAAAAGGTGCTTTCACTCCCAATTCGATTTTTCGACAATGCTAAATCTGGCGCTTTGGTTTCACGAATCATGTCCGATGTTGAGGGCGTTCGAAATTTAATAGGAACAGGGTTAGTGCAATTGGTAGGTGGGACACTTACTGCAATCGTATCTTTAATATTATTATTGCGAATAAGCATAAGCATGACGCTTTTTACCTTTATCCCTTTAGCCTTATTCGGTATAATTGCCTTAAAAGCGTTTAAAATTATTCGTCCAATTTTCCGGAATCGAGGAAAAATCAATGCAGAAGTAAAAGGAAGGTTAACCGAGACTTTAGGTGGAATAAGGGTAATCAAAGGTTTTAATGCAGAAGCCCAGGAACACAAAGTCTTTGAAGAAGGTGTTGAAGAATTATTTCAAAATGTGAAGAAAAGTTTGACCACTACAGCATTTATGACTAGCTCCTCCACTTTCCTAATTGGCATTGCGACTACTGGAGTGATGGGTTATGGCGGTTATAAAATTATGCAGGGCGAATTGACCATCGGTGATTTATTGATGTTTACCGTGTTGTTGGGTACAATGGTCGCTCCGATAGTTCAAATGAGCAATATCGGCAGTCAATTGACTGAAGCCTTGGCAGGATTAGACCGCACCGAAGAATTAATGAATATGATCCCAGAGGCCGACGAGGAGGAACGCATACTATTATTAGAGAACGTAAAAGGCGATATGACATTTGAGAACGTTTCTTTTGCCTATGAAGAAGAAAAAGAGGTGCTACATGACATCACCTTTGATGTAAAATCAGGATCTGTAGTTGCCCTTGTCGGGAGTTCCGGGTCCGGTAAAAGTACCATTGCTGGCTTGGCAGCGAGTTTTTTAAATCCACAATCAGGTAAAATAACTATTGATGGAAAAGATATGTCCGTAGTAAATCTCAACAGTTTTAGGCAACACTTGGGAGTGGTGTTACAGGATGATTTTTTATTTGAGGGCACAATAAGGGAAAATATTCTTTTTCCTAGACCAAACGCAAGTGACGAAGAATTGCAACAAGCCGTAAAAGCTGCTTATGTTGATGAGTTTACAGATCGTTTTGATGAAGGATTGGACACACTCATCGGGGAACGTGGCATTAAATTATCAGGAGGTCAACGCCAACGAATAGCCATTGCCAGGGCAGTGCTTGCAAACCCTAAAATATTGATATTGGATGAAGCCACATCAAATTTGGATACGGAAAGTGAGGCATTGATCCAGAAAAGTTTAGCCAAACTTACAGAAGGAAGAACCACTTTCGTTATTGCCCATAGGTTGAGTACCATACGCAAGGCGAATCAAATATTGGTTATTGAAAATGGCAGAATTGCCGAGCAAGGAACACATGATGAACTTATTGCCAAAGAAGGTAGGTACCATAATCTATTTACATACCAGGCAAGAATCTAATCCTAAGTAATCAGTGAATGAAGATCCTACATTATCGAAACTAATCAAGGTATATGGTGTTGTTTTAATTCTAGTTTTCCTTTGTAGCTGCAAAACCCTCTATACAAGATCCTTCACCCATGATTATGGAGCCATTGTACGAGGTGATAGTACCCGACAACAAATAACATTGGTCTTCACAGGCCATGAATTCGCCGATGGTGCCAAGCATATTCGAAATATTCTTAAAAAGCATGAAATTAAAGCTGCCTTCTTTTTTACGGGTCATTTTTATAGAAATCCTAGTTTTAAAGCGACCATAGAGAATCTAGTTAAAGACGGCCATTACTTGGGTGCACATTCGAATGATCATCTCTTGTACTGCGATTGGGTAAAACGGGATAGTCTTTTGGTTACCCAGCAAGAGTTTATGGACGATTTAGGTTCCAATTATAAGGAAATGGAGCATTTTGGGATTTCCAAGGCGCAAGCCCCCTATTATTTACCTCCTTACGAATGGTATAACAATCGCATTGCCGATTGGACAGCGGATTATGGTCTTCAATTGATCAATATGACTCATGGCACCCTATCCCACGCTGATTATACTACACCTGAAATGTCAAATTATCGGAATAATAATCAAATCTACAGCAACATTTTTTCTTATGAAAGCATAAATACAACAGGTTTAAATGGATTTCTACTGTTGATGCATATAGGTACGGATGCTAAACGCCAAGATAAATTCTATGATCGCCTTGAAGAGCTCTTTCTTGAATTAAAATCCAGAAAATACGACATCATTGGGTTGGAAAAAATGCTTGCAAAGAAATGAGTTTAAGATTATATTTATAGTTATCCTTAAACCTAGAAAATGAGCCGACTTATATTTCTTCTCTATTTTGTTTCACAAATTGTATTGGCTTCGCCCCCTCCTAACGACATTCATATCCGAATCAATCAGCTAGGTTATCTGCCCAAGGAGGCCAAAATTGCCATCCTTTTTTCCCATAGAGAACTCAAAGAAAAGATTGTTCTGCTCACCAAGGAAAATCATCGTCCAGTAGCCACCTACAGACCCAAAAGAACGAAGGCTAAAGGTTGGGGAACCTTCAATTACTATTACGAAGTTGATTTTAGTGCCGTTACTGAAGAAGGGGAATATTTGTTACAAACCAATAATACAGCCTTTACTTCGCAAACGATAAGAATTTCGAAAAATACGTATCAATACAAATCTGAAAAACTATTGGAATTCATGCGGCAACAACGCTGTGGGTACAATCCATTTTTTGATGTTGTTTGCCATCAAGGTGATGGCCGTTCTTTTTATGGTCCTATGCCAGATTCTACTTTTATAGACGCTTCAGGAGGATGGCACGATGCTGGGGATCAATTAAAATATTTAATAACGGGCAGTTATGCTACAGCCCATATGTTGAAGGCCTATGAGTTATTCCCCAAAACATTCATAGATAGTGTTAACCATTTGGGACAAAGGGGATCTAATGGTATTGCCGATGTTTTGGATGAGGCAAAATGGGGTTTGGATTGGCTGTTAAAACTGCATCCCCAACCCGAGCAATTGATCCATCAATTAGCCGACGACCGTGATCATCGCGGTTGGAAAATGCCAGATAACGATAGCGCAGATTATGGTTGGGGGCCTAACAGTCATAGGCCTGCCTATTTTGTGACTGGTCAACCGCAAGGACTAAAAAAATACAAAAGTGAAGCTACTGGAGTTTCCAATTTGGCCGGCCGTTCGGCAGCTGCTTTGGCCATTGCATCCCGTATATGGAAAAAAGAATTACAAGATTCCATTTTCTCAGCTATTTGTCTGAAGGCAGGGAAATCACTTTATAAATTAGGTAAGGCCAAAGAAGGATTTCAACAGGGAAATTCATACGGTGCTCCTTATCGGTATTCTGAGAAAACCTGGGCCGATGACATGGAATGGGGAGCAGCGGAACTTTACAAAACTACGAATGAAAATGAATATCTTGAGGATGCCAAAAAATATGCAATCAAGGCCAATACCGTTTCTTGGATGCCTTATGACTCTGTTCCCCATTATGAATATTATCCATTTGTGAATATTGGGCACTTTTCGCTATATGAACATGTCGACACTGATTTTAAGAAGACCTTGGCGAATTATTACAAAAGTGGTATTGAAGACAATTTAAAGCGGGGAAACACGAATCCATACAACATTGGTGTACCTTTTATTTGGTGTTCCAACAACTTATTGACAAGCTTGATCACACAGGGAATTCTTTATGAAAAAATGACCGGCGACAAGACCTATTCCAAATTTATGATAGGACAGCGTGATTGGCTTTTTGGAAGAAACCCTTGGGGTACCAGTATGTTTACAAAAATGCCAGAAGATGGTGAATACCCCTTCGATGTGCATACCAGTACATGGGCGTTGGCCAAGAAACAAGTGCCTGGGGGACTAGTGGACGGGCCGGTTTATAATACGATTTTCAATTCGCTCAAAGGATTGCATTTAGCCGAACCAGATGAATTTGCCCCTTTCCAGAACAACTACGTTGTTTACCATGATGATATTGGGGACTATTCTACCAACGAACCTACCATGGACGGCACGGCAGGATCAATTATAATGATGGCCTATTGGGCAGACCAGCCTTAATGATTTAAAGAGATTCTTAGGCGTAATTACATTTTAATCAATATTGATGACCTCCTCAATTTGAGGCGCATATTTTTTAATGGTCATTTCGACGCCACTTTTAAGGGTCATTTGGTTAACAGTACAACCAACACAAGCTCCTTGTAGTTTTACCTTGACAGAAGTTTCATTATCTATTGAAATAAGCTCAATATCCCCGCCATCGCTTTGTAAAAAAGGACGGATTTCATCGAGTGCTTTTTCAACATTGAATTTTAATTCATCTGATGTCATACTCATTTCTTGTTAACCGACGAACAACCAGCCATCGTGGTGATTTTGATTGCTTCAGTTGGTGGTAAATTTTTATTTCTACCCACTAATTCCTGAACAACGTTTCTTGTTATTTCTTCAAAAGAAGCCTCAATTGGAGAAGCGGTTTGCATAGCTGCAGGCCTACCTAAATCGCCAGCTTCCCGAATACTTTGAACTAATGGAACTTCACCTAAGAAGGGAACTTTTAAATCCTCGGCAAGGTTTTTAGCACCCTCTTTCCCAAAGATATAATATTTGTTATTTGGTAATTCTTCAGGGGTAAAATACGCCATATTCTCAATAATCCCTAATACAGGAACATTGATTGATTCTTGTTGGAACATAGCAACACCTTTACGGGCATCGGCCAAAGCAACCTCTTGTGGCGTACTCACTACAACTGCACCAGTAACAGGCATGGCCTGCATAATACTTAAATGAATGTCCCCAGTCCCAGGAGGTAAATCGATCAGTAGAAAATCCAACGCACCCCAATGGGCATCGAATATCATTTGGTTCAGTGCTTTTGCGGCCATAGGACCTCTCCAAATTACTGCTTGACTAGGTTCGGTAAAAAACCCAATGGATAATAGTTTAACCCCATAATTCTCTACAGGTTTCATTTTTGATTTACCGTCGATATTTACAGCCAAAGGCTTTTCATGGGTAACATCGAACATAATTGGCATTGAAGGTCCATAAATATCAGCATCCAACAAGCCTACTTTAAAGCCCATTTTTGCCAAGGTAACAGCAAGGTTTGCAGTTACCGTAGATTTACCAACTCCGCCTTTACCAGACGCAATCGCAATGATATTCTGTATTCCAGGTAATGGTTTGCCCTTTATTTCGTTGACCTGGGGTTTAGCCGGTGCATCAACTTTTACATTGATTTTAATCTTGGCCTTTTCATAAACCTCTTTGTGGATAATCTTAAGGATTTCTACTTCGGTTTTTTTACGAGCCTGAAGACTAGGATTGTTTATGGTAATATCTATTTCAACTTCGTCACCGAATATCTGAACATTCTTGACAGCGTCGCTTTCTACCATGTTCCGCCCTTCACCAGGGACTGTAATATGCTCTAATGCTTTTAAGATGTCTTGCTTATTCAACTTCATGCTTTATGTATATTCATTCTAAACAACAAAGATACATCTTAGGGTTGAGAAGCTAAAGTTATTGGATTGAAAAGTGGTATAATGAAATAGATTGACTTTATGTGAGGTTCTATATTATTCTACGTCCATCCAATAAATTAATAATTCGTGATCCATAGGCTGCATTTTTTTCTGAATGGGTTACTTGGATAATGGTTACCCCATCTTCCTCATTCAATTGCTTAAAGAGTTCCATAATATCTTTGCCTTGTTGTGAGTTGAGGTTCCCTGTGGGTTCATCTGCCAAAATCAATTTGGGTTTTCCAATCAATGCACGGGCGACACCCACTAATTGCTGTTGGCCGCCACTGAGTTGTGCAGGAAAAAGGTCCTTTTTACCCACTATATTAAAACGATCCAAGGTATCGCCCACCATAGCCTTTCTTTCTGACCCACTGTGTTTCTTATATAACAAAGGCATTTCTAGGTTTTCATAAACCGTAAGTTCATCAATAAGATGGTATGATTGAAATACAAAACCAATGTATTGTTTATAGAGATTGGCGCGATGTTTTTCTTTGAGTTGATGTACAGGTTCATCTAAAAAACTGTATTCCCCTTCATCGAAATTATCGAGCAATCCAATGACATTCAAAAGAGTTGATTTTCCCGAGCCGGAAGGGCCCATAATGGAAATAAATTCACCTTCCTCTACTTCAAGGTTCATGTCTTTTAGTAAAAAAATACGGTTCCCTCCTGAATTGACCCATTTGAAAATATTGTTTAATTGTAGTAGCATATTTTTAATATTTTGAATTTTATTCATTCCTTAAGGCATCCACAGGGTTGGCCGTGGCAGCCCTATAACTATGCCAGCTTACGGTGGCCAAGGTTATGAGTATGGTCACCCCTCCGGCGAAAACGAACACCCACCAACTCAACTCTGTTTTATAGGCAAAATCCTGAAGCCATTGTTGCATGGCCAACCAAGCCAATGGTACAGCAATCAAAAATGCAATCAATATAAGTATTATATAACTCTTGTTAAGCAATAGTAACACTTCTTTGACAGTTGCCCCGTTTACCTTACGAATCCCAATTTCCTTGACCCGCTGGGAGATAGCGGATTTACTTAAACCTAACAATCCCATAAGCGCAATCAAAATGGCCAATACTGAAAAAGATTGGAGTAATTTCTGCATACTCAGTTCGGCTTTATAAACTTGTTCAAACTGCTGGTCTAAAAAACGATATTCGAACAACGACTTAGACGAAACACCATCCCACTTTGCTTCAATATCTTTAATAGTTCTAGGCAAATTATGGCCGTCGGATTTTACCAGAAGATAATCCATTGAACCACTTTCCGGCCTGTTGGTAATTATTAATGGTTGTATGGTACTGCGCAGTGATGCAAAATTAAAGTCCTTGACCACCCCAATGATCTTATGGTCTCCGTTTCTTTGAACATTTTTGCCAATAGGACTCGCCCAACCCATTTTTCTAACAAAGGCGGCATTGACCAAATAGGCATTATCATCCGTTGCCATATCCTTTGAAAAGTTATCGCCCCCTGTTAACGAAAGTTTCAAAAGAGACAGAAAATCTTCATCTACAGCAATGACATTTACCATTTCCGGTGTATTTCTTCCTTCCGGGAAGTATCCATTTCTGGTAAGACCGTTGTAAGGAACTTGAGATACGGCAGATACCTCTATCACTTCAGGTATTTTCCCAATTTCCTGTTTCAACAACTCGGATTTTTGTGCCATTTCATTAGTGTTCAAAGGAAGTACCAACACATTCTCACGATCATACCCTGTATCAAATCGCTGCATGTACCCAAGCTGCTTTTCAGAGGTTACTGCGGCCACGATAAGAAAAATAGAAACCACAAACTGAAAGACGACTAAGAAATTCTTAAGCTTCATACCCGAGCTGCCCATCACCAGCTCATTCTTAATGATTTTTGATGATTGTACCGATGAAATCATCAAAGAAGGGTACACTGCTGCCAAAAAAGTGGTCAAGACGACAATCCCCACAAGAAGCATTACGAAGACACTTCCAGACTCAAACAAAGTAGGAACCGATTTACCTGCCAAGGCCTCAAAATATTCATGAAACCCTTGAACTAAAAAGAGGGCAAGTAACATGGAAACCATAATCATCATGGATATCTGCAACAATATGAGTTTGATGGTATTGGCTTGACTGGCCCCATGTACCTTTACGATGCGCATGGTCTTAAGTTGTTTGCCAGCATTGGCAACAAATAAATTCACAAAATTGATGATTACTATTGCCAATAATAAAACCGCAATGGCAGAGAACACTATCATACTTTTTCTCAGGGAAGCTGAATCGAGATTATGACTGAGGTGTATTCTTGATAAGGGCTGGAAGTATAGTTCATCCTTAACCCCAATATCCTCATATTCCTTATTGATGTTTTTCCACATAAAGGATTGCGTTTTGTTACCAAAACCAATAGGATCCGTTCCCGGCACCATTTTCATGTAGTGCACATACTGGTTGCCCCCGTTCCAGCCTAGGTACACATTCTTTTGTTTATAACGGGTACTAAAGGATAGTAACATATTAAAGCCGATGTCAGTATTTTTCGGCGGGTTTTCAGCCACTCCAGTAATAGTGTACATTTCTTCGTTAAACTTCAATTGTTTGCCCATAGGATTTTGGTTCCCGAACAGGGTATAGGACAGGCTCTCAGTAAGCACCATAGTATATGGAGCTTCGAGAGCTTTCTGAGGATTCCCCTGTTTGAGTTGAAATGAAAAGAAGTCAAAAAAGGAAGTACTGGCATACCTATAATCCTTAATCTTAGTGGGTGCATCGATCTTGTAAAAAACACCTTCGATAGGAGTAGTTACGGTTACATAATCCTCCACTTGGGGGAAATCGGTCTTTAAAGCCTTGCCCACTTCAGAGCTATAAACAAAGGTTTCGCCTGTATACTCCCCGTTTTCATAATATTTTATGGCTGACCGATATATACGGTCCCCATCCTTTTGAAAAGAATCATAACTATATTCGTTGACCAAATACTGGGTGAGAAAAAAGATAGCACTAAGTCCTAGAGAAAAACCCAAGATATTGATCAGGGTAATACTCCATGATTTTTTTAAACTTCGAAATGCAAATTTAAGATTCCACATAGTTCGTATATTTTATTCATCTCGTAAAGATTCAACGGGGTTTGTTACTGCTGCCCTAAAACTCTGCCAACTTACCGTAAGCAATGCGATAACTAAAGCCGAGATTCCCGCCAAAGCGAATATCCACCAGCTCATTGTCGTTTTATAGGCAAAGCCTTCCAACCATTTGTTCATAGCATACCATGAGACGGGTACGGCAATCACAAAAGCCAATCCGACCCATTTTACAAAATCTATGTTCAAAAGGGTCAAAACTTGCGCAATGCTTGCACCATTAACCTTTCGGATACCGATTTCCTTTTTTCTTTGGATTATAGTATAGGAAGTTAGACCGAAAAGCCCCATAGATGCAATCAGTATAGCCAAAATGGTAAAAATTTGGAAAGCAGAACCGAAGGCTTTGTCCTCAGCATACTGCGCTTCGAACTTTTGGTCTAAAAAGGTATAATTGAATGTACTTTGTGGAAACATCTCTTTCCATTTACTTTCAATTTGAGAGATTGCCCCGTTCATTCCTGTTGTTGACAAAACCCTTTGGTCCACCTTTATAAGAACATTGCCAACATTTCTACTATACCGTAAGAGCATTGGTTCAATACCGGTTTTGAGGCCAAAATGGTGATAGTCTTCTATGACACCTGAAATAACCCAATCCTCGCCAAAGAATTTTACCGTTTTGTCAACTGCATCCTCCATTCTGGAAATTCCCATATGTTTTACAAACCGTTGGTTCAAAACAATTTTGTTACTATACCCTTGTGGCTTTTCCAAAAAAGGACCACCTGCCATAAATTCCATATTCATCAACTCAAAATACTCCGGACCAACCACATAATTATACCATATGCGTGTGTCATCCCTTACACCATTCGGAAACGTAATTCCGACACTAGAGGATAGGTTATTATATTCACCACCTGGGTAGGTCTGTGCGAGAACAGTGTTTTTGACAAATGGAAGATTCCTCAGCTCATTTTTTAGTGTCTCAATATCATTTTTTACAAGCGAATCAGGCTTATTTCCCAGAATTTTGCCATTAACTGCCACTACTTGGTTCAAATTAGCTCCAATGGGTTGATTATGTAAAAAATCAATTTGTTTGGTAATCACAATGGTACCTATCAAGAGGATAATGGTCGCCAAAAAT
>Ga0316209_1003635_pt1 | contig 10254 bp, 14 predicted proteins | sample 6monopyrite_MG_FD_204945 | JGI IMG/M metagenome (GOLD analysis project Ga0316209, IMG submission 204945) | Microbial mat bacterial communities from mineral coupon in-situ incubated in ocean water Damariscotta River, Maine, United States -... | ecosystem: Environmental > Aquatic > Marine >...
TAACTGAGAAAATTCAGACGGTAAAAAAGTTGCCGCATAATTACCAAATGCTTTTGCAATAAGACTTAAGGAAACAATGGCGGCAAAATACAACATAATACTCATGGCACCAGTAAAAAAACCGACCCCATAAGCCTGAGACATATATTCTACGATACCGCCTGAAGAAGGGAATCGTGCACCCAACTTCCCCAAAGAATAGCCACTAAATAATGCGATAACTCCGCCAAGAATAAATGAGATATACACTGCGCTACCAGAAATAGCGCTAGCTTCACCTAATAGCGCAAATATCCCAGCGCCAACCATTGCGCCAATTCCCATTGAAACAGCAGACCAAAACCCAATCGGCTTTGAAGAAGTATGCATAATAACCCTTAATTTTTTCGATTTACAATTAGAAGCTAAAAGTTGTTAATGAGACTCGTATCAGTTTCGTTATTATTATTAATTAAATCTAATATATTTTATAAAAGAATTCCATATCAACAACTTACCGTAAAGAGGACACGCTATCTATAAAATCAAATCTAGCCCCGTGAGTACACAATGCAAATGACTAACTTTGTTGTTGTTAATGTCTGATTTGGGTTGTAAGAATGAATATTTAGAAGAATTATGAATGTACGCAATAGTTTGTACTTCTATATAAGAGTTTTCTAACGGACTGAAATGGTTCGATAGCTGACTTGGCAACTATCCGGCCAGAAGTGGTCATTCGAAAAATAGTAAATATGGTAACCCAAATACAGAAAACAGACCGTTCAACGAACTTATTATTTAGCATTACTAAAAGCAACAAAATCACCTTTAAGGTGACCAACAAGTTTCCCATTACACTCAAGCACCGAAGAGACAGAAATCCTTGCCTTACCCTTGCGTGAAAGCATACGGATAAATTTAGACCAATCGACCGCATGCGTAAGAGATGATCGTGCAACAAAGTCTCCAGCAATTGGGTGCTCGTATTCCATAGTATTTCGCTGAATCACCAATTGGCTATTTATCCCTACATTTTTCAGACGGATATAGAGTAAAGACCATGCCGCAAGAATGGCAACTGCGGAAGCGCTTCCACCAAATACTGTACTACAATGATTTATGTTTGCTGAAAGAGGAGCCTCAACTACAACTTCATCTTCTCTAATTTCTAGCACCGACACCTGTAGCGCTTTTGATAAAGGTATATGATCAAAAAGATAGTGCTCAAGCTCGTTTGGTATCACTAATATCTCCTTTGCTGGCTAATTATGAATAATAAATCTTTGTTGGATATTACTATCATTACAGTTATTGGATTTTGGTATGGGTAAGATATTTCTATGTGCTGTTAAGCTATAGTCACCAACCCTGTTAAGTCACCAAGCAAATAACCTGTCCGCGACAAGTCGTTGTACGATTAACCGTTCATTAATATTTTTCAACACTTCGACTCTACTCTGGATACACTTACTCAGTTTTTGCAAACAATGCGCATAGCGTTTATCTCATGATGAAACTGTAGTGCAAGACAATTGTTGTAAGCAAAACCTTGATTTTTAATACAGTCACCGTAAAACAGTGGCGTGGAACCAGTTGGCAATGAAAAAGTATCACCATGCCATTCGAATCCCTCAAAGTGTTCAGGGAAATCATCACTACCAAACATAGTTTTGCCTTGCTGAGTCAAGGTAACCGAATGCCAACCAATCTGCATGCTGGATGCAGGACTGATCTTTTCGTTCAATACCTTGGCGATCAGTTGTGCGCCGAAACAAATTCCTAGTACGGGAACACCTTTTTCAAGAGCTGACTTAATTAAAGTAATCTCATCACTAATCCAGACTAGAGGATCATTGACACTCACGGGTGACCCAAGGAACACTAATCCAGAAATGTTTTCGAGCTGTTCAGGAACAGTTTGCCCCTGTTCAATTTGCACTGTCTTATAATGAATTTTCCGCTGGTCAAAATACTTACACAAATATCCCGGATGTTCACAGGCAACATTGCTAACAATTTGGATATGTTTCAAAATGAACTCCTCAGTCAGGCATCTAGTATTAGTGTTTAATCACCAACCAACTGGCCAATGCGGTATTTCGGTAAGAGCTGAGTTGCATAACTTGAATGCGATCGTCCTTTCATCTTCGTTTCAAATGCTTGGGTGGCTTCCATACCGCACCAGCGCAGCATTATGGCAGGGTCGGCAGGATGCTCTGGCAGATAAGTACTGAAGTCATATACTGAACCACCAATAACCATCCAACAATTATTTTGCTGGTTATGTCTGGCCACTTCTACTAGTGTGTAGCTTTTGTTGATTGCTACCGCAGTCGATTTACTCTCTTGAGGTTTTGGCAACCAGATATTTGATAACCAAAATCCAAGCACGATCAGCCAGAACAGTAACGTGGAAAAAATAAATAATTTTCGCATCATCGAAAATCAAACCTTTCAAAATGGATCGCATCCGGGTTAACACCCTGTTGCCGCAAATGTGGTAATAGCGCATTAACCATTGGCACCGGCCCGCAGATATTAACTTCACGTTGCGCAAGCTGATTTATTTGTTGCAGTAGACTTAGAAAATCAACATTTTCCTTACCCGTTTCAACAGCGCACAATTCGAATAGTGGATCAGCATTTGCGCGTGTTGCTAACTCACTAAGAAAAGCGGCATCGGCCTTAGTACGAAACAGATAAATCAAAGTTGTTGGCTGGGTACAAAGATTTTCTCGAAGTACCGCAATAAAGGGTGTGATTCCTATACCGCCAGCAACCCACAATTGTGGCGTCGATGTTGTCCCCGTTAAAAAGGTGCCAAATGGCCCTTGTAAACGCACAAGTACCCCCGGCTCAATATTCTGAATGTGCTGCGAACAGGGGCCCAGCGCCTTGATGGCAAGTTTAATTTCGCCATCAACCGCAACATTGCTCACGGTGAAAGGATGATATTCACCACAACCGCGAAAGTGCGCGCCATCGCCAAAGGAAACTAATACAAATTGTCCAGAGGAAACGGCGAGTGCAGTGGCAGATGGCTGTAATGAAACTTCGATCATATCCGTCGACTGATGTGTTACTCGGGTGACATGGTATGGGTAAGCAGCAACACCCAAATCACTTGCGATGAAGCGCCAGCCCAAGGCAAGCATGGCTAAACCGATCAATACTGGCGCGATCAAGTTAAACGCTACTTCACCCAATAGCACATAGATATGTATCAGACCAAGCACCACCCCGAAGCCTAGTAAAAAGTGAAATCCACGCCAGGTGCGGTAAGGTAAACGCAAAGCAAAGGTTGTGGATAGGCCGAGCATCAAGAAAAGTAGTGCCACCCAACCCAACCATACTGGCCACGATTGCATCCAGGGCGCCAATATTTCCCACGCCAGACGCGGAGCTTCAATCCAGCCGTCCAGTGCCAGGGCCAAAGGATGGATCAATAACAATAGATACGCCATCATGCCACTACGGTGATGCCACAAGTAAGCCGACTCCAACCCGCCAAGCAGGTGTGCCAAGTGAGGCTCACGTACCATGAGTATCAGATTCACCACCAACAAAACACTTCCTGCCCAAGCGGTTACGATGGCGATACTTCGCCATAGCGTCAAGCCTTCTGGAAAGGCCCACCAAACCACGACCAGCACCACGGCCATCGCCAAAACCGGAGCAATGATGGGATTGTGCCACTGCGTTGTGGCGCGCGAGTTCATTTTAATTTTCCACGCTGTCGCAGTTGTTTGCATCCTGAACCGAACCGTGGCTTCAGCACAGTACCTTCCTGTAGTGCACGCGCAACCATCAGCGCATGATGCTCGGATTGATACGCTTTGCATTCTTCGTAAGTTTCGAAGCTTCGCATATGGCGTTGATGCTCAACACGCTCATTGGGAGTCATGTATTGCCAGCCAGTTGTATTCTGTTTAGCGGCATGCCATGGGCCACTTGCCCAAGCATTAGTAATTGTAAGCAGTCCAACTACCAACAGGCTGATCATCATTTTTTTTCTGTTCCAGAATTGTATTTCTAACAACATGATTAATGATCCTCGAAGTACACAATACGTGTAGTGAATTCAGGTTGCAGGGTTATATGATTGATACTAAAGCGAGAGAATTTGACCACCAGCCTACTCCCGCTTTTACAAATGCAAAACTTAACGTGATCCCCGCAGCAAAATAAAGATTACGTTGGCTGGATGGACTATGGGTATGATTATGCATCGTGACTGCTATTTACTCTTTCTATATATTGAATACTTAGGAAATAACACGACGCAACAATACACCCTTCAGATCAGTACCCGGCGCCACCGTATTGTAGACGGTTCCATACTTTCGGATATTCTTATGCATCAATTTTAGTTTGCGTTCATCCTCGTCACTATCGACAAGAATTTCATAATCAATGCTAGACATCTTTGGTGGTGAGTCCTGTCGCACACCAGTCACTTTAATTGATACCCCGCGATAGGCTAACTGTATCATAGGTGCAATACGCTCCATATTTTTTAAAATACAGGCGGCTACCGCTGCCAGTAATAATTCAGCAGGATTAAATGCATCTACACGCCCATTTAGATCAGTATCAATAACCAGTTCTGCTTCTTTACAATGTGCAATACTACCGTGAGCATCGATACGTTTAGCATTAATTTCGTAGTGCAACATAATTGATTCCCCTTAACTGAGCAATAAAAAAAATATCTAATTATTAATATCTTGTTATTCAGGCTGATACAGTCGATCTTGTATTTGTTCTCTTTCATCCATAGTTGGTAGAGCAGAGGTATCTATAGTTTGAGCAGCATGAAAATTAAGCCGACCAAACTCATCAAACACTAACCAGCTATACGTTTCATTTACGACCTGTTGTGGGACATCATCAAGCATACGTACATACCAGTCTGCCAGTCTGATTGTTTGATTCGCAAATTCGGTAGAGTTCGCCTTTCCACTAACAAGCTCAACATAACAATCATGTAGTATGGGTAAGATACCTTTATCGGTCAGATAAAATTGATACGATTTATGTTGTACGTGAAGTTTATTTCGCCGATGCAAATATTCTAACTGCATCGCCTCTACGTGAGTCAGCATTTCATTTACTGCCTCTTGAGCAGATTCAGCACCTATTTCATTAAGTTGCAATTGTAATTTTTCACGCAATAAACTCAGAGCGTCTAAAGATCCATTTATTCGATTGATCTCTTTAACTAAGTCGTGTTCCACCATATTCATTGCCTCTTAGTTTATTTTATGGAAGAGAGATGTTAGATATACAGTAGTTATATTTAATAATAACTAATCTCTTACATGTTATTTTTTTCTTCATTTAACCAGGCTTCTAAAAGTTGTTTGATATCATCTCGTGCTTGACTGTATGCTTTTATTACTTCCACCTCTGAACCATGCACTTCAGTTGGATCAGTACATTCCCAATGCAAATTAACTATATCACGAGGGAAAGCAAGGCAACTATCCTTTACCTGATCACAAAGAGTAATAACATAATCGAATTGGAGGTCTTCAAACTCATTGATGTGATGAAATTTCTGAGAAGAGATATCGATATCAATTTCCTGCATCACCTTTACTGCAACAGAATTTAATTCCTCGACTTCCAAACCAGCACTGCGTACCTCAAATCCCTTACCACCTAGTGTACGTAGTAACCCTTCTGCCATCTGGGAACGGGCAGAGTTACCATCACAAATAAAAAGCACACGAACAGGATCATGCATAACGGACTCCTTGGTTTAAATGTATTAAGACAGCAGTTAAAACTGCTAGTATTTATAACCAGCTATCTACAGTTTTTCGGTCAGGCACACCACCTGCATGTACAACTTTGTCATCAAGCACAACACCTGGCGTCGACATTACGCCATACCCTATAATGGCCGCAATATCTTCAACTTTCTGCAGTTTAACTTCAACACCTTTTGCTTTAGCCGTTTCTTCGATTAGTTTAAGTGTAGCTTTGCAATTTGCGTAACCTGTACCAAGTACCTTAAATATTTTCATATTGCTTCTCGTTATTATTTAAAAATAGTTATACGATTAACTTGATGTTCATTCTAGTTTTTATTAATAGCATTTATAAAAGCTTTGGCATTATCGCCACGTAAGTTTTCTGCCAGGCCAATTAATCCATCCGTTAAATATTTTGCATTAATACCTTTTGATCTTAAGTAAACCATCGCAATAGTTGCACGATCTTTATGTGGACATGCTGTGACAATAATTTTACTGGCATCCAGCTCTTTCAATCTTTTCGGTAACTCGTTTAAAGGAATACTTAGAGATGGACCTATTTTCCAGGCTTGATATTCCTCTTTAAAACGAATATCAATCAATTGCGCCTTACCATCTTTCAAAAGTTTAATCAAACCTTTACTATCCATCTTCATTTCTTTTCGAGCAGCGTAGTCAAAACTAGAGATATACCCCTCTAATACCCGATCACCTGAATAAACTGGGATACTAAAAGATAATAATAGAAATACATGTAGTAGCTTTTTCATTTATTGCTCCTTGTGAATTTTATAATTCACCTTTTATTAAAGACTATTGATAAGGCTCAACTGATAACTAATTTATAAAAATATATTTAACAACAAGATTGTCCGCTAGGTGTTGGTGTACAGCCACAGCTCTCACCTTCATTTTCATCGGCAGGTGTCCCTGTCATATTTTCTTTAGATGCTTCATCAAATGCAGTATCTGATTTTTCAGCTGCTTCATCATGCTAATGAAACCATCGCAACAATAGATGAATGTAATTGTGGTTCTTCTATCATAATAACCCTCTTATTAAAACTGTACTAAATTAAATCCCCTGCCAACTAACGTAAACGCAACAGCAAGAACACTTGCATATAATGCATGCGCAGGCCAACGTATTACTTTTCGCAGGATAATCATTTCGGGTAATGAAAGCACAGCGATACTCATCATAAAGGCTAATGTTGTACCAATGGCAACACCTTTTCCGAGCATAGCCTCAGCAACCGGGATGACCCCTGTTGCATTTGAATATAGGGGTACTCCAAGAAGCACTGCACCGGGTACCGCTAACCAATTATCTTTTCCACCAAGATGTTCTGTTACCCAGTTCTCGGGTACATAACCATGAAAAAGTGCGCCGACGGCTACTCCAGCTAATACCCACTTCCATAACCGAGTCAGAATATCTTTTACTTCAGCCCAGGCAAACTGATGTCGTCCAGCAAAGCTTGTATCTTTTTCGGGTAAAGATGCTTCACCCATTTGAATTTTCCAAACATAGTCTTCAACCCAGCGTTCAGGTTTAAACCGAGCCATAATCACTCCACCAACATACGCAACAGTAAGACCGGCTGCAACGTACATTAAAGTAAGCTTCCAGCCGAGGATTCCCCATAAAATAACAACAGCGACTTCATTGAACATTGGGCTGGCAATTAAAAATGAGAATGTAACACTGAGTGGAATTCCCGCCTCAACAAAACCAATAAACAACGGTACAGAAGAACAAGAACAAAATGGTGTGACTGCACCCAGTATAATTGCGAGTGTTCGAGCCAACCATTGAGGTTTACCTCGTACATACTCACGTACTCGTTCCGGAGATAACAAGGCTCGAAACAAACCCATGACATAAATAATAATTACTAACAGAGCAAAAATCTTTGTTGTATCCATAACAAAAAAATGTAATGCCGCACCGGCATGTGATGAAGAGCTCTGTCCAAACCATTCATAAACTATTAAATTTGCGAGTGCATCAAACATCAGTGAAAAATCTCATGCGATTGATTTGGTAGTCGAACGTTTTAGTTTTTAAAGCTGTTCAAATTCAAGATACGTTCTATTCATATTGGTACGATGGAAGCTGTTATAATGCTCCAGGTGTTTGAACTGGGCCATATCTTCATACTGTTTAAGAACATCCTGCATTGGCTCCATATCCTGAGCCGCAATACCAACTTTCGTTACTAGAAAATCATAATAGTCACCACAATCTTGTTTTACTTTGGCTATATCACTTACACGACCATGGCCTGGAACTACATATTCAGGTTTTAGTTTTAGAAGCTCTTTGAAGGATTTATGACCATTTACAACGCTCGACCATGGCAGAACTGTAAATATCCGATCCACATAAACAAGATCGCCAGTAAACAGTACCGAATGATCAGGTAGCCACACCCAAGCATCGCCTGGGTAATGAGCATCTGTGTAACGTAGTTCCAGTTTCACACCACCCAATTCTATTCTGGCCGAGTCTCCACTCAATGTTTTTTGAGCATGTCTAGATTTGGTGTTTTTAAAACGTTTTTTAAGAAAACCCTGCATGCGCTCAAGCTGTTCTTTGGCATATTGCTTCTGGGTTTGCACTGTTCGTTTCAAAGCAATAATTTCGGCACCTTGGGATGAAAAATAATCATTACCCAGCCAGCGGTGGTCCTGACTGCCGGTATTGATAACCCACTTCACCGGTTTATCCGTAACCGCGGCAATCGCCCGTTCAATTTTTTCTGCACCCATCCAGCTCGCACCTGAGTCAATTAAGATGACGCCATCATTAGTAACAATAAAACCGAGATTGTTATTTAAGCCATCGTTCTCTTCACTACGTTGCCCTAGAGGACCAATAAAGGCATAGACATTAGCCGTTATTTTCTGTGCTTTGGGTGTATATGCATGGACACTGGTTGACAGCATCAGACAAAAAATAGCAGCTATTAATCCAACGAATTGTTTCTGTAATTTCATAATGAATTCTCACTCGTTTCTCAAACACATGGACATGTGTTTTTCTCTATAAATTAAGATTTTTTTCATATCATTGTTTTGTCGAAATAACGATTTTCACCACGGACAACATCACAGTCATCTTGACCAAGACTCCCACAACTGTTGCTAAAGCCGCTCCGGATTGAAAACCAAACAAACTACTCGCTACGCAACGGACAACTTTTACTGTTACTTCACATTGTAAACTCACTGCACTACCTCACCTGATTTTGATTCTGGTAAACGCATGGAAAGAATGCCAGCAGCGGCTACAAAAATGCTTGACCAAATTAAGCAGCCTAATAAACCCTGGCTTTGATAAATCAAACCTGAAAGTACCGTACCTGCTAATCGACCACCGGCATTTGCCATGTAATAAAAACCGACATTCATCGATACCTTATCGTGCTCTGACAAGGCAACAATTAAATATGAATGTACGGCGGAGTTAATAGCAAAAACAAAACCAAAAATAATCAAACCGGCTATCAAAGAAATTTCAGGATAGAAATCAAAATATAACGCAAGCGCAATACTTGCTGGTAAAAATGCAAGAATAAATGCCCAGAGTTTAACTGTAGCTCCATCAGGACCTTTACTATGATGACTTCGTTGAATAAGTTTTGGTGCACTGGCTTGTACAACACCATAACCAATAACCCATATCGCAAGAAAGCCACCGACTTGCATGAAGCTCCACTGAAAAACTGAATAAAGATAAACCGGCAAGGCGACGACAAACCAGACATCACGCGAACCAAATAGAAAAAAACGTGCGGCTGATAGCCAGTTAATCGCAGGCGTCTTGGAAAAGACCTGCGTGAATTTTGGTTTACTTTTTGATTTACCTAAGCCTGTAGGAAGTAATGATAGAGTTATCAGTAAGACAATAAATAAGCCACCCGATAAAACCGCTAATGCACCTCTGAACTCAAGAGTTTGTAATAACAGCGCACCAAGAAAAAACCCCAGTCCTTTTAATGCGTTTTTTGAACCGGTTAAAACCGCAATCCATTTAAACAGTTTTGATTCTGTTTCATGTTCTGGTAGCAAGGTTTTTACACTGGCCTTGGCCGACATTTTGTTTAAATCTTTTGCAATGCCAGAAAGCGCTTGTGCTGCCATCACATAAACAACGGATAAATAACTTTCAGGCACCATTAACATTGCCAGTGCGAATACCTGCATCGCCATACCAATATGCATGGTCAGGTTTAAACCAATACGTGAACCTAACCAGCCACCCACAAGGTTAGTAACAATGCCAAAGAACTCATAAAACAAAAACAACATCGCCACTTCAAAAGGTGAATACCCTAATAAGTGAAAATACAACACCACCAACATGCGGATTGCACCGTCGGTAATGGTGAAGGCCCAGTATCCCCCTGTAACAACAAGATAGTTACGTAACCCTTGTTCCATAATTTATAGGCTCTTCGAAACTTTGGCAGCTAACTCCATCATACGATTCACATAACCCCAC
>Ga0316209_1003636_pt1 | contig 10253 bp, 13 predicted proteins | sample 6monopyrite_MG_FD_204945 | JGI IMG/M metagenome (GOLD analysis project Ga0316209, IMG submission 204945) | Microbial mat bacterial communities from mineral coupon in-situ incubated in ocean water Damariscotta River, Maine, United States -... | ecosystem: Environmental > Aquatic > Marine >...
TTGGTGGGTGGTGAGGGAGTCGAACCCCCGACATTCGCCTTGTAAGGGCGACGCTCTACCAGCTGAGCTAACCACCCACGATTAGCTCTTTTTGCAAAGAGGCGCGAATAATATAGTAAGTACGCCCGCTTTGCCATAGCATTTTCAAAATAACTTTAAATTTCTCTTATTTCTTTTGATAGTTTTGCTCATACGTCCCCTCACCCATCTTACTTATCTGAAAATCGACCATCTCATTAAACAGATCTAATAGCCCCTGATAGGCTTGTGGTGAACGCTCTAGAATACGTAATGCAAAGACTATTGATTCAACAGTAGACAGGCATCCTGGCTCTGGTTCTTTGCGAATACGATAGTCCGATGAAAGCTCTTCATTGAAGGTAACCGCCTGCAATTGATGCAGCTGCGGGTTTAGCTGCCATATTTTATGCGCCTTGCGCCATGTTCCATCTATAACGATTAAGGCTTCTATTGTCCTGGCTTCATTAATCTCTAATTGAACGTCCAGCTTTGCTGCATTTTCTGTAGGGTAAAGCACGGCCAGCTTCCCTTGTTTATCCTCTAACAGCTGATTCAGACCATCGTGCTCTGTAAAATCTTCTCCCAACCATCGCTGATACTGCTGTAATCCCAGTTCTGCTATGATTGCTGTGGCTTTTTTATTGCTTACCTCGTCTGGGTGCTGCAATACAACAAGCTTTATCTGGTTCGGCTGTTTCTCTATACGACCGCACAAACAGGCAACTTTAGCGCGATGACATTGGTAGCAAAATGCACGGGACATTAATAGATCAACTAACGATTAAACAGGCCGAACATTATAGCCTGCCACTGGTGAAACAGTTTTATAAAAAAAATGGCATGCGCGCCCAGGCTCCAAAAGGTGAGCCTATATTCATAACATTACAGGGCATCCAGATTGTAGCTGCACTTCGGCTTAGCTCCAGCGGTGATGATTTTCTATTGCGTAGCATGTGTGTAAGCGCTGAGCTTCGCCAACAAGGCATTGGCTCCCATCTATTACAGCAGATTCAAAGCCATTTAAACGCTATTGAATGTTTTTGCTTTCCATATTCTCATTTGGAAGGTTTCTATCAATCAGCAGGCTTTACATTAATCGATATCGATTCAGCCCCTGAGGCCATTAAAGACAAATTTATGCGCTATCTAAATAATGGCAAGGACATCGTCCTAATGAAGCACCAGCAGGTCGTGGTAGAATAAGCCCGTTTTAAAACCTAAATATGAGTTTTTACTATGTTTGATATTAACGAATACTTTGACGGCAAGGTGAAATCACTGGCCTTTACAGCTGGCAATGACAAGGCAACCATCGGGGTGATGGCCGCTGGAGAATATGAATTTGGCACCAATACAATAGAGCATATGACGCTTATCAGCGGTGAAATGTCGGTTAAACTACCGGATGAAAATGATTGGCGTAATATCGCGATTAACGAAACATTCGTCGTTGCCGCCGACACCTCGTTTTTAGTTAAGCTAGCATGTGATAGCGCCTACCTCTGTCTTTACAAATAAGCGCACAATAACCTTAAAGTTTTATACCCATGAAATATAAAGATCTGCGTGATTTTATTGCACAACTCGAACAGCAAGGTGAACTAAAACGCATTTCGTTAGAGGTTGATCCTAACCTTGAAATGACTGAAATCTGTGATCGGACACTTCGCGCCAAAGGTCCAGCACTATTATTTGAAAACGTTAAAAATTCACATGTACCCGTACTGGCCAATTTATTTGGCACACCAAAGCGCGTCGCCATGGGTATGGGCGAAGACTCAGTTGAGGCATTACATGAAATAGGTGAACTACTGGCCTTTTTGAAAGAACCAGAGCCACCTAAAGGCATGAAAGATGCCTGGGACAAATTGCCTATCTTCAAGCAAGTGCTGAATATGGCACCTAAGGTAGTTAGTAAAGCCCCCTGCCAGAAAAATATCATTGAAAAAGATGACATCGATTTAGCAAACATTCCTATCCAGACCTGCTGGCCAGAAGATGCAGCGCCGCTAATTACCTGGGGCCTGGTCGTTACAAAAGGCCCGAATAAAGATCGTCAGAATCTGGGCATTTATCGTCAGCAGGTGATCGGTAAAAATCGTGTGATTATGCGCTGGTTATCTCACCGCGGTGGCGCACTTGATTTTAAAGAATGGCAGCAGGCACACCCCGGTGAGCCATTTCCTATTGCTGTTGCATTAGGCGCTGATCCCGCGACTATTCTAGGCGCAGTTACACCCGTACCAGATAACTTATCTGAATATGCATTTGCAGGCTTATTACGCGGCAGCAAAACTGAAGTCACTGAATGCAAACTCAGCGACTTACAAATCCCCGCTTCAGCTGAATATGTTCTTGAAGGATATATTTATCCTGATGACATGGCAGCCGAAGGACCTTATGGAGATCACACCGGCTATTACAATGAAGTCGAAAGTTTTCCGGTTTTTACCATAGAAAAAATCACCCACCGTAACGAACCTATTTATCACAGCACCTACACTGGCCGCCCACCTGATGAACCAGCTATTCTAGGTGTAGCACTCAATGAAGTTTTTGTGCCTATTTTAAAAAAACAATTTCCAGAAATTGTAGACTTTTATTTACCCCCTGAAGGTTGCTCATATCGACTTGCTGTTGTCAGCATGAAAAAGCAATACCCTGGCCATGCCAAGCGAGTCATGATGGGCGTGTGGTCATTCTTACGTCAGTTTATGTATACCAAATTTGTTATTGTTGTAGACGATGATATAAATACTCGTGACTGGAATGATGTTATTTGGGCTATGACAACGCGTATGGACCCTGCACGCGATACAACACTAATTGAAAATACACCCATTGATTATTTAGACTTTGCATCACCCGTTTCTGGACTCGGTTCAAAAATGGGCATGGATGCTACAAACAAACTACCCGGTGAAACAGATCGTGAATGGGGAAAGCCTATTACTATGACTGATGAGGTAAAACAACGAGTCGATAACATCTGGGACCAGCTGAATATTTTTGACGATAAATAATTAAGTATTTATGAGCGATAATTTTTACATCGTTAAAGAAAGTGGCATACATGGCAAGGGTTTATTTGCCTCACAAAAAATCCAACGCGGCGATTTAATCGGCATTATCGAATATAAACCTGTTACCGAAGATGGCCCATATGTTTTATGGCTTGATGCAGAAACAGGCATACTGGTTGATTGCGATTTGAAATATATAAATCACAATGCAAAACCTAACGCCTGTTACTGCGAAGACCTGGAAGTAGTCGCTTTAAGAGATATTGAAGAAGGCGAGGAAATTACCCATGACTACGGCGACGATTGGAAGTAACATTCCATTTCAAAAAAAACAATGATGCAGCCCATGATAAAATTTAAAGCGCTTTTTATTGGCATTGGCCTTATCGCATTTTTTGGGCTTCTCTTTCAGTTATTTTTTATACTTGCAGCAACAGGCTACACCGTCATACTTCAAGACTATCCTCAATGGGAAACAATCGGAAAAATAATTTCGTACATTATTGGTGGTGCAAGTTATTTTTTTATAATGTCTGGCAGTGGCTATGTTACCGCCAGTTTTGCAGAAAAAAACATAAATCTACATACTTTTCTTATAGCCTTACTAACTACCGGAATTTCTTTAGTTACTTCTATACGTGAAGATAGCTACACATTAAATAGTATTTTGTTTGTTATTACTGGCATTATATTTACAATGATTGGCGGCCGAGTTTGGCTCAAACACCAAAAGAGCGACTCCCTTAAAAATACGGATAATTAAGTTTATTATCTCGCCAGTCACCAACAACTTTCCCTTCTGATAGTTTCACATTGCTGCCTAATTCGTTTTCATACCAGCCACGATGATTTTGCAAAGGATCAACTGAGTAACCCCACCAGCTGCCATCTGAGTCCTGTGCAATGAAACGTACCCACTCAGGCACCTCCACAGAAGAAAGATCAGGCTTCAACAAGCTCATCTAACTCATCATCCATATGCATCATTGTTAATTCAGAAAATCCACCAATCCATTTACCATCAATTGATATTTGAGGAACAGTCCGCGCGCCATTTGTCAGTTCCGACATTTCTCGCAATGCACTATGATCAGCATCAACCCGAGCCTCATCATAAGAAATATTCCACTTTGTTAGTAAGCTTTTTGTTTTGTCACACATTGGGCAACGCCCTGTACTATAAATTTTTACCCGCGCCATTATTTTTCTCCATAACTATTCGCAGCATTATAGCAAAAGACTTAGGCCAGCCTGTAGCATTAAGCTTTACTTTGTTTTCACTTAGTGCAAAATAACCTGTTTAGACTCGTCGTATTTAGGGATCATAATGTCATTCACCGTAACCATTCATCCATCTGAACATCAATTCAATGTAGATGAGAATGAATCCATCCTGGATGCAGCCATGCGTCAAGAAATCGATCTACCTTATGGTTGTCGTGGTGGCGCTTGCGGATGCTGTGCTGGTTATGTTGTTAAAGGCGAAGTCTATTACGATGATGAGCCTATCGCACTAGATGATGAGATGAAGGCAAATCAACAAGCCTTATTTTGCATGGCAAAAACAAAATCTGACCTCGAAATTAGTATCGAGGAAATTGAAGAGCTTTCACAAATACAGGTTAAAACGCTTGGCTGTCATGTAAGCTCTAAAAACAAACTATGTCATGATGTTATCTCACTTCAGTTAAGCCTGGACAATAATGAACGCCTGCAATATCTTGCCGGACAATATATCGAATTTATTCTTGAAGACAGCAAACATCGTGCCTTCTCAATCGCCAATGCACCACATAAAGATAACTTTCTGGAACTGCATATTCGACACGTAGATGGCGGCATATTTACAGACTTTTTATTTGAAAGTATGCCCGAAAATTCTAGCCTACAAATGCAAGGCCCTCTCGGCAGCTTTTATTTACGTGAAGGAAGAAATCGACCCATTATTATGATGGGTGGTGGTACAGGCTTTGGCCCAATAAAAGCCATGATCGAACATATCGAACACGTCGGCTTTGATCAAAAAATTTATTTATTTATGGGCGTAAGGGCACTTCGTGATTTATATATGAATGAGATGGTTACACAGTGGATAGCTAAAAATTCTAATTTAGTTTTCACACCTGTCCTATCTGAGCCTATGGACGATGACGATTGGAATGGAGAGGTCGGTTTTGTCCATCAAGCGGTTGCTAAACAGTTTGCAGACCTGTCCGGATTCGATATTTATATGAGCGGACCACCGCCTATGGTAAACGCCGCTGTCGATGTGTTTGTTTCGCAGGGCGCTAAAAAAGAAAACATGTTTTCAGATGCTTTTGAATATTCGACTGATGCTGCACAGGCCATTGCTGCCAAAAAACAATAGTCTATTGAATCATTTTAAGAACAGGCTTCTGCGATTTTTCAGCGATTAACTGATTAGAATACTGGTGACTCGCAGAATCTTTACCTACAGAGCTCATTAATCCGAGTCGATATAGTTTTTGCGCCTCCTCGGGAGAATCCATTTTTTCTTCTAACAATTGAGCCAGCACTAAATATGCTTCAGCTAATGGCTGCAATCCAATACTAGTTTCAAGATAATTTTTTGCCTTGCCCCAGAACTCACATTTAATACTGAGCTTGCCTAACACCAATAACAGAGTTTCATTTCTCGCATTGTGATGCAGCCATGTTTCAGCTGTCTCTAATTGCCTTTTATTATTAGACACTTCTAACTCCGAATATAATAAGGCTAACTCATCATCCCAATTATCACTCAAAAAATTTCTTAGTAGCACTTCCGCTTCTTCATCCTTGCGGCACGAATGTAAGTAACTCGTGTACAAATATGTTAACTTAGTATTCCGCTTTAAATTTTTAGGCAATTGCTGCCATATTCGCTCAGACTTATCACCATCAACCTGTTTGATAGTAGCTTTCAACATACCAATAAAAGACTCTGATTCTATTTTTTCAAATTCTCGAGCACTCATAGCTTTGTATTTTTTTACACCATCCAATGCTAAATTCAAATGCTCCCAGTCTTCCAGCTGCTGATAAGTACGCGCCTGTAATTTTTTTACATAGCCATGTTTTGGAGAAACACTTGATAAATGATTTAAGGTAGCCAAAGCCTGTTCAAATTGTTTATGACTTAATTGTAGTTCAGCTTGCGTCAAACCTATTGCCATATCGGCAGAAGGCGTGGATTCATGTGCCAACCTTAAATATTCGTCTCTTCTATCATACTCAGCTAATTGCTGTGCAGCCCGTGCAGCCATTAAGTAATTCAACAATGATGTGTCGCTTTGATCAGCGTGCTTTATTAATATTTTCTCCGCTTGCTCGAACCGCCCTTCGGACATTTCAATTAATCCTTTTATTAGTGCATTTTTAGAACGCTCACCTTTTCTAAAAAGATGCCTGTCGCTCATATAGCCTGGTAATGAAAACAAATGCGACATAATACGAACAAGATAATAAAAAACAAAAAAGCTAAGCGCTGCTATTCCAGCTGCGAATATGAAAGAAGTTTCCAGGGTGTATTCTGCGAAACTAAACACCACATAACCCGATCCACTGTAATGAGCCGTAACACCAATAACAACTGCAAGCGTCGTCGCGATTAATATCGCCAAAATTATCTTTTTCATTTCCCTTGCTCCTACTGAAATTTATTCACAGGCTTTATCATTTCTTCTTGCAACATATCCCATGCTTTAGTTACTTCTGGTAACGCAGGAGACAATTGCACTTCCCTATATTCATTCATGTTTTTATTAAGCTGCTTAATACGATCGCTGCTTTCGTCATAATACATATTTAACAATGCGATCACTTGTTCAACTTCGTATGCAAAATTATTCTGATGGTAATTTAGTGCCGCCAATTTCATTGCAATTAAATGACTATAAAGCTTCTGTTCAATCTGTTCTTGCTGTATTCCACCAGATACTACTTCCAGGCTTCGCTGGTGTACTTTTATATCACCAATCTGTTTTACTGTTTCTATTACTGAATCAACAAAACTTTTATCTATCTCGGCATTTGTATTAACTAACTCTGTTGAGCTTGAGCTTTTCAGTTGCGCCTTAACTTTTGATTGAACTGATTTAAATGGTAACTCACCTACATACAACATCGCTTGATCAATAGCTAAAGCAATCCCACTTACATCTGCCTGTTTAACCGCGCTTAAGCTTGCAATATCTTTTGCTAATTGTTTACGAATTTTAAACAACTTCAAATCAGATAATTCTTCCAGTCTTGAGTCCGCACCTTTTAAAGCCGCAATTGCGCCTGCAATGTCTTTTGCAACTTCCAGACGCCTATGTGCCATACGCAATAAGTAATCAACTTCTGCCAGTGCCCATCCTCGCTGAGTGCGATTTACCAACTCTGACGCCTGCTGCGAAATTTTTATTGCCTCATCTGTGTTCGCAATTACTATTTGTAACTGTTGATTAGTTTTTGCAACTGCTTCGTCTCTTTTATTGTTTTCTGCACCGTGGCTACTTACTTTATTGCCAAGTATTCGTAATTTTTCATCTTGCTGCTCAAGTATATAATTTTGTTTTTTTTGTTCTTCAAAAAAATAATATGACACCGCAACTATGGCAGCAATAATGATAAGAATCACAAAATAGAGCGCCCCATTACCTGCTGGTTTTTTACTGCTCTCCGTCTTTAACTCTTCTGTTTTAACTGAAGTAGCACTTTGCTCTGTTGCCACTTCAACTGATTCTTGTTTTTTATTTTCTTTTGACATAATGATCTTCATTTAGATTATGTAGATGATTTTATATTGTCGCTATAGCCGCCATCATATGCTTATTACTTGCAGACTTTGCGACGCTTATCAATTGAAATCCTAACTGTCTCGCCAGTTGTTCGCAACGTTGTGATGGTACTATTAGATGAGTATTTAATATTTCGTCTTTTCCCGGAGCTTCCAGCATATCATATAGATTCTGCAACGATTCATTACTAGTAACCGTAATATCACTAATAGCTAAGTCAGCCCAGCTTTGACTCAACTGTTGGCGCTTGATTTGTACGTCATGAAGAGGCATTTTGCGCTTGTAAACTTCCGCAAAAGAAACATCTGCACCCCTTTTAGATAATACATTGGGTAACTGTTCAAGCCCACCAACACCACGCACAATCAAAATGCTTTTTGATCTTACTTGTTCATCTTGCAACTCTGTCAGCTTTAGCAAGGCCTCGCTATTAAAACCACTATGAGGTTCTATTGTGACATCAAACCCCACTGATGTGGCTGCCGCACACGTTGCCTTGCCAATCACTGCTATTTTTGACTTTATATTTTGCGGATTAATCTTAAGTGCCTGTAATTGCTTCGCACAATAATTCACCGCATTTGCGCTAATAAAAATCAGCATATCGTAATCATTTACTTTCGCTAATTTATCCAGCAACGCACTATCTTGTTCTACCGATTGAATTTCTATAGCTGGAAACGATATGGCTTTACCGCCATGCAGTTCAATTTGCTGCATAAACTCGCCGGCCTGATGCGCTGGCCTGGTAACCAATACACGCTTATGCGCTAAGTTAATAGCTACGCCTCCACTCAATCAATCATTCCCATTTCGCGCAAAATCACATCTGCACCATCATTTAGTAACTGGTCAGCTAGCTCTGTTCCTAAAGCCTCGGCCTGATCTCTTGGGCCACGTATTTGACCACGTACCACTTCACTTCCATCGGGGCGACCGACTAATCCGCGTAAATAAATTTCATCATCTTCCAATATTGCATAACCTGCAATTGGAACCTGGCAACCACCGTGTAATCGATGATTCATCGCACGTTCAGCCGAAAGCCGTGTATGTGTATCACGATGATTAAGAGGTGCTATTAGTTCTTCAATCTGTGTGTCACCTACACGACACTCTATACCTACAGCGCCTTGCCCTACAGAAGGCAGGCTTTGCTCCGGCGCGATTCTGTCTGCAATTCGATCTTTAAATTCTAACCTTATTAAACCCGCGCTAGCCAATATGATGGCATCAAATTCACCATCATCCAGCTTTTGTAATCGGCTGTTTACGTTGCCACGTAAATTTAACATTTCAGCGCCTGGCATCATTTCTTTTATCTGCAGTTGTCGACGCAAACTGGATGATCCAATACGAGCATTTTCAGGCAGGTCTTGTAAGTTTTTATATTTATTTGAAACAAAGGCGTCTGTAGGGTCTTCACGCTCCATAATAACCGGCAAATGTAAGCCTTCTGGAAATTCCATAGGAACGTCTTTCATTGAATGTACTGCAATGTCTGCCTCACCATCCAACATTGCCTGCTCTAGCTCTTTTACGAACAGCCCTTTTCCACCTATTTTTGCCAATGGCGCATCAAGAATCTTGTCTCCCCTGGAAACCATCTTTACTAGCTCTATTTCTATTTCAGGGTGATGCTGCTTTAATTGACGCGACACCTCTTCTGCTTGCCATAGGGCGAGTGGGCTTTTACGGGTGGCAATTCGAATACGCTGTGGCTGTGTCATAAACTATCCTGAAACTTGATCCCATTGGGTATCAATCTAATAAAGTGGATATTTTACCTTAGATTCAAACCCTTGACAGCTAATGCCTTTTCTTTGACTTGAGCATATATTTAAGATGATGTTTTCTGTACCACAAGTTCAAACTAGCTTGCTTCATTGTGTGCAGGACTACAATTGAGTTTCAGGTGAAGCTTTATGAAAGACCACTCGAATTGCGAAAGATATTTTATTCACACTTATAATTTAGCCAGTTTATGCCTACTTATAAGTGACGAGGTTTTTAATTTTTTTGCGGACATGTGGTAAGTGCCGGCGACTTATTTCAAGACGATCATCAATCCCTTCTATTGTAATAACACAGTGCCCCTCTGTATTTTTTTCTAAACCTGTCATGTATCGATCGGCAATCAAGGCGTTTCGGTGGATACGCGTAAACAGATGACTAAACTCACCTTCTAAGGATTTAAGCGATTCCTCAATCAGACACTCATGGTCATCCGTACGCAAAGTAACATATTTATGATCCGCTAAAAAATAACGAATTGATTCAATCGGAACTAGCTCAAGGCTGCCGCGCGTTTTCACGCAAATATGTGTGCGTACCTTGGGCTCTTCATCAATCAGCTTAATTTGTTCTAATTGCGGTTTAGTTAACCTTGCTGCAGCCTCCAGGGCGCCAGCCAAACGCTCCTGCT
>Ga0316209_1003638_pt1 | contig 10247 bp, 10 predicted proteins | sample 6monopyrite_MG_FD_204945 | JGI IMG/M metagenome (GOLD analysis project Ga0316209, IMG submission 204945) | Microbial mat bacterial communities from mineral coupon in-situ incubated in ocean water Damariscotta River, Maine, United States -... | ecosystem: Environmental > Aquatic > Marine >...
TCAAAACGATGGAAAGCTCGGGAAAAAGCGGCGAGAAGGCACGTTCAAAAAACTCACTGATGAAGAAATCACGACGATCGAGACTATTGTGGCTGATACCTTCGACGTGTTCCCCGTCAGCAACTATGAGACAGATCGGCTAAATTGCTAAGTTAGAGTTTGTGGCTCATCATTTCCTTGGAAGGGAAAGATGATGAGACAGAATTCAGGGCCGAATGGATCGGCTGAGAAACATGTAAATGAGATCAAGCGACGGACGCGGCGGAAATATTCTGCTGAGGAGAAGATCCGCATCGTGCTGGAGGGCTTGCGCGGCGAGTATTCGATTGCGGAGCTGTGCCGACGCGAAGGCATCGCTCAGGGGCTTTATTACACGTGGTCGAAGGAGTTCATGGAGGCTGGCAAGAAGCGCTTATCTGGCGACACTGCGCGTCAGGCAACAACCAGTGAAGTGACGGAGCTGAAGCACGAGATGCGAGACCTGAAAGAGGTCGTTGCAGACCTCACACTGGAAAATCGTATCCTCAAAAAAAGCGTACTCGGGGATGGGGAGTACCAAGAATGAGGTATCCTGCATCCGAGAAGCTTGAAATCATCCGGATCGTTGAAGGGTCGCACCAGCCTGTTAAACGCACGCTGGAACAGATCGGTGTATCGCGGCCAACGTTCTATCGCTGGTATGATCTGTATCGACGGTTCGGTGAAGCCGCCCTTGAAGATCGGCGCGGTGGTTCTGGCCGGGTGTGGAACCGCATTCCGGAAGACGTGCGCACTCAAATCCTCGACATGGCCCTTGAACGGCCGCACTTGTCGCCTCGTGAACTGGCGGTGACGTTCACCGATGAGAAGCGATACTTCGTCTCAGAGGCCAGTGTTTATCGGCTGTTGAAGGCGCATGACCTGATCACCAGCCCAGCCTTCATCGGCTGTTGAAGGCGCATGACCTGATCACCAGCCCAGCCTTCATCGTGATGAAAGCTGCTAGTGAGTTCACGGACAAGACGACCGCGCCCAACCAACTCTGGCAGACGGACTTCACCTATCTGAAGGTAATCGGCTGGGGCTGGTTCTATCTGTCGACGATCCTGGATGACTTCTCGCGCTACATCATCGCCTGGAAGCTGTGTACGACTATGGGCGCATCTGATGTCGAGGACACGCTCAATCTTGCGCTGGAAGCCTCTGGCCTTGATCAAGCCAATGTCGTGCATCGTCCGCGCCTCCTCTCTGACAACGGGCCCTGTTACATCTCGGGTCAGTTAGCGGACTATCTGGACGGCAAAGGCATGACGCACACGCGCGGCGCGCCGTATCATCCGCAGACGCAGGGCAAGATCGAACGTTGGCATCAGACACTCAAGAACCGCATCCTGTTGGAAAACTACTTCCTGCCCGGCGACCTTGAGGCACAAGTCGATGCGTTCGTCGGCCACTACAACCATCGGCGCTATCATGAGAGTCTGAAAAACCTCACGCCCGCTGACGTCTATACCGGCCGTGGTCAAACTATCCTGCTGGAGCGGGAGAAGATCAAAAGGAGGACGATGAAACTACGGCGCTTGCAGCACGCTCAATCGGCTGCTTAACTGAAAACAGATGAGCCAAATACTCACTTAACTAGGCAGCCATCTGTCTCAAATTACCTGACGACGGACATCTGTCAGATATCGGTGAAATAGACGATGGCCTTTCCTGCCCATTCGAAGCCCGCGGGATGCGGTGCAGTGGCTACTATCTCTCCGAAGACAATGACAGACTTGATCTCTTTCTCACCATTCCGAACCTGGACGGCGAAGCTCGCACAACGCCCAAGACGGAGATTGATATCGGCTTCAAGCGGCTGCTGTCGTTTCTTGAGCGCGCACTCGAGGGTATCCATGAGGGTCGAGAAGAAGCGCTTGATGGGTACGACATGGCCCGGTCGATCTGGCAGTCGCGAAACGACCTCAGCCAAGTGCGCCTATTTGTCATCACCGACGGCCTCGCGCGGATCGAGAGGATCGACAACAAGAACCTGAATGGTATCGAAGTATCGAGCCACTTGTGGGATCTGCGCCGACTTTATCGCGCTGTTTCTTCCGGTGCGAGTGATGAAACCATCAAGGTAGATTTCTCGAAGATGAGCGGAGGTCCGCTGCGCTGTATCGTCGCTCAGCCTGAAGATGCGGGCTATCGGTGCCTACTCACAGCCATGCGAGCTGATGTTCTGGTCGAAATGTACAAGGACTTCGGACCAAAGCTGCTTGAGCGGAACGTCCGCAGCTTTCTCCAACTTCGAGGGAAGGTGAACCAGAGCATACGCAGAACCATAATCGACGAACCCCAGATGTTTCTGGCTTTCAACAATGGACTGTCCGTGACAGCTGCTGGGCTAGAGGTCAGGGATTATGGCGACGGAACTGCGGAACTTATCTCCGCTGACGATTTTCAGATCGTGAACGGCGGCCAGACGACAGGTTCTATCTTCCGGGCATCGCGCAAGGACTCCGCTGATGTCAGCGAGATTCTCGTTCCCGTCAAGATCACGGAGATATTGCCGGAAGGAAATGTAGAAGAGATCGCCCCCCGAATTTCACAGTCAGCCAACAACCAGAACAAGGTCAACATGGCTGACTTCTCGTCAAACCATCCCTTTCACCGGAGAATGGAGGAGTTGTCGCGCTCTATCTGGGCGCCTCCAGCGGCAGGTCTTCAGCGTCAATCGAGATGGTTCTATGAGAGAGCTCGGGGCCAGTATCACGACGCGCTAGCTCAAAACAGGACGCCGGCACAGCGCAAGGCGTTCGAAGCCATACATCCTCGAAGACAGATGATAACGAAAACGGATATCGCCAAGTTCGAACACACTTGGTCACAGCTGCCGCACATCGTGAGCCGAGGAGCACAGAAGTGTTACCTGGACTTCATGGATGTTGTCGACAAACGCGGCAAATACCTGCCCGACGAGTTGTTCTTCAAGCTTCTGGTTTCACGAGCCATCATGTTTCGGGAAACAGAACGTATCGTGTCTCGACGCAAGTTCGGAGGCTACAGAGCCAACATCGTCACATACACCTTGGCATGGCTTTCGAACAGTACATCCAAGCGGGTTGACCTGCAGGCGATTTGGGGTCTTCAGGAGCTGTCCCCGGCGCTGTCCAGCTTCATTGACGTGATTTGTGGATATGCCCACGAGCACATCACCACTCCGCCCGGCGGTCAGAATGTAACTGAGTGGTGCAAGAAAGAAGCCTGCTGGGCAGGTTTCCGCGACACCAAGATTGCAATTCCTGCCGCTCTCGAAAGCGAACTGCTCTCTCGCGACAAAACGGTGACAAACAGCAACAAGCATGTTCTGGAGGAACAGACCACAAGCGAAGAGACCGAGCTCATTGAGCGAGTAGCTGCCATTCCTGCAGATACCTGGTTCACCCTCTCCGCATGGGCAAAGGACACGCAGTCACTTCAACCATGGCAAAGGAGTCTTTCATTCAGCCTTGGAAAACTCGCTGGCCAAGATCGGGCACCATCTCGAAAGCAGGCAATGCACGGAGAGAAGCTGCTTGCCGAAGCTCGCAAGCTTGGCTTCCGGGAGTAAAGACCGCGTGCGTGACGAGTTTGTATATCTCGCCAATCCGCTGAATCAGGGCTTTTTTCCCTTCAACTGCGACGCTGGGGCCATTCTCGATCCCGCCAAACTTCGGCTCGCGCAAGAATGAACGGCCCTGTCCTCCATCAAATCGACCTCGAGTCGGATAGTCTCCTGTCGATTATCGAAAGCATTGAAGCTGAGCCGAACAGCCCAGATCGCATCTCAGTCACCATTCCCGCATACGCAATTGGACGTGCGAACGAGCATCTGTCGATTTGCGAGGACCTTCTGGACGTTTCCTTTGTCGCCGAGGCCATGGCTGCCTGCGTGCACAACCCTCGGTTATCCATGAAGCAGCAGTCCAAGACACCTTACCGGACACAATTCCTGTTCGAGGGAGATGACCCAAAGCCCGGTTTTCTGGATGCTCTGCGGCAAGCTTGTATTCATTTTGGTGGCGACGATCCGGATATCGCTAAACAATTCCCCGAGTATTTTCGCGAATATCCTGACACCATGGAACGTTACAAGAACGGCCTCGACCGGGCACAGTTCTTCTTCCCCTTTCTGATCGACGACTACTACGCAAATCTCATCAACGGCGCGTATTACGCATACGAGCAAAATGATTGGGTTCAGACCGACTTGGCGCGCTACCCTGAAAGACGTTTCGGCTTTCACAAGTCCGCCTTCTCGGAACGGCTCGGTGGGGGCGCTTACGCGTCAATCGAGAGCTGGATCGTCCCCGACCAAGTGGATCTCGATGACTTCTTCGAAACCATTAATCAGGACGTGAAAATCTCGCAGTTTCACGCAGCAAGATTGACGATGCTGGACCGGGATTGCATTGCCACAAGCGGCAGTCAGCACGTCCACTTTCCCTTGGACGGCTTTCTCAAGGCGCGGGTTTGCCAGTCATTTCTCGAAGATGAAGATCAGGTCCTGCGCCTGGGATGGCAACGACCATTATTCTCGATTTCTCCCGTTGTGCTCCCGTCACTTGGCGCCGGCGGACATGGACCGCCTCAACAATCTCCGGTGGAACACGATTGTCTTGTACATGAAAGCGGTGAGCTGATTGTCTTCTCAGACACCGAAGAAGGCTGGAATCATGTATTCTTTGACACAAGGCCGCTCAATACGTTCGAAACCAAGGCTTTGGCTCACAGTCTCGGCCAAATCTCGGAAAGCGTAGAAGAAGCCCTAGGCCTTTCCGGAGCTCACCAGTTTGACTGGCGAGCGCTCAACGATGAGCAATTCGAAACCCTTTGCTACGACATCATATATGCGCACCCAGGTTTCGATCATGAAACGATCAGAAAGATGGGAAATTCTCGCTCACGAGATGGTGGGCGAGACATCGTGGTGTGGACGCAACCGATAGCCTACAGAGAGCCGAGCAGGAAATTCGTCTTTCAGTGCAAGTTGGTGACTTCCAAGAAATCACTCGGAAAGCGCGATGTTCCCGACATCGGTGACATGCTGGATCAGTACGATGCCGAGGGCTTTGGCATAATGACATCAACGGTGATCGACGCGACACTGTTCGACGCTGCAGATGCAATCTGCAAACGCAGGAACATTTCCCAGAAGCACTTCTCTTCATTTGAGATCGAAAGACTGCTTCGGCAGAAATCGCAGTTAAGAGCAAAGTTCTTCGCTTCCTGATCTAATCCCAATCGATTTCGCACCTTGGTTCATCAAAGTCATCAATCCAGCTTCAATGCCTCTTCGATTTCCGAGTGCTCGAAGGCTCCGGAGTAGATGCCAATTTCATGGGATGCAGCACCTTCCGCGCGCAACGCCGCCTTCCAGCCACCTTCAATAGTCCTTGCCATCTCAGATGCATGTGACCGAGCCTCCACTTCGCCCAATTCGAAGAACTCGCACGCCTCCAGCGCAATCTCGAGCGACGCTTCGAACGACCCGCCCTGTATGATCCCTGTCTCCAGAACGCGATGCCGAGAGGGGGATGGGTTGATGTCGAAGGCCGGGGACAGCCGCCACCGATCATTCCCGGCATAGATGAACCCGTGGTTTTTCAGGTGATCGTCCTTGTTCGACACCAGGATGGTGAAGACGATCCGTCGCCAGAGTTCATGCAGATCCTCGACCGGCTTGCTCGAAATCTGGCGGATCACCTCAGCGATGTCGGTGTAGAACCCACCTTCCTCGCCTTGCCAGTCCAGCGCGGTGCGCGCGGAGATATAGGGAATGCGCGTGTCGCCGCGGCGGTCGAACCGGCGGATCAGCGCAATCGGACTGTCGCTGTCGCGCAACTCCAGCCGGGCATCGGCCACGCGCAGACCGCACATGCGCGCCAGTTTGAGCGTTGCTACTTCGGCACGCTCGACCGGCTTGGTGTCCTGTGCGGAGGTGAACTTGGCGATCCAGAGATGCCCATCGCCTTCGACATTTGCTTTGGGTCGCGCACCACCCAGCGATCCGGCGACACCCGCAAGATCACGCGCTTCCTCTTCCGCCCCGCCCGGATCCTGTTCAAAGCGCTGCGCCAGCGTTCGCAGGCGCTCAAGCTCCACCAGCCTCGGGATCGGCGGTGTCAGATCGGAGAGCGGCTCCATGTCCTCGCCGAGGAACCGCAGCGCTCCCTGGCGCGTGCGGTCATCTGAGAGAACGAGAAAGTCGAACTCGCTGAGACCGCCGCCCAAGGCTTTGGTCATCAGCGCGCGTCCCCAGGAATCCGGCGCCGCATCAGCAAAGCATCCTGTCAGCGCCGAGCGCTTGTCATCCTTCCCGGATGAAAAGTGGCTGCCCTCTCGCAGCGGCAGTCCAGGCGCGAGCGCAAAGCAATCCTCGGCGGCGAGCCAGGCCTCATCGTACTCGAACTGCGAATGCTGACGGCGTCCGTCGCTTTCAAAGCGCAGGCGTCCGACAATCCGTTTTCCTTCGCCAAGCGCGACAATGGCCTCGGGCATCAGAAACCGACCCCTTCCTCGTCATCCCCATCGGCAATCGGATCAGCCTTGTCCTGACCGCTGCTCGGCGACCTCGGCTTGCGCTTGCGATCGATCCGCTTTGGCAGGCTTTCCCGGTCGAGTAGCAATCCCGTGTCATCCGTGCCCGCGTCGAGGAACTCGGAGATGCGGTCGATTTCGCCAAGGACAAGGCATGCCATGGCGAGCGTGCCGATGCTCACGCCGTCATCGCCTTTCTCAAGGCGAGCCACGGTGCTTTCGGACACGCCGATCCGTTCCGCAAAGCCCTTCACGGAAATTCGCCGCTTCAGCCGCGCCGTCTTGATATTTGCGCCCAGAGCCTCCAGGGCTCGGCGCGCGCTCACAGAATTCACTTTAACCGCCATATCTGACGTCCAAACTACATTTAACCGTCAAATATGACTGATAGAGCAAAATGAGTTGTAAAGCAACCTCATGCTATGGGGATGGCCGAAGGCCAGGCAATGTCCGAAATATGTAGCATGCTTCGGACACGTCTTGCCGGGCATTGCGCAGGGGTGCGCAAAACCAGAGGTTCGCTGCTGTCGACCATGGACCATGCCCCCGCATGAGGGGCAAGTGCCGAAGATCTGCAACTGCAAATCATATTCCCAAGTCCGCGCCTAGCGCGGACATCGCAACACGATTCTGCAAGACCACGTGTGAGACCACGCATCCGCCTCCGACCGCCTGAAAGTCTACCTCCGACCGATTGAAAGCCTGAACCTCGCCGATCAGGGAACTGCAGATACCAATCCTCCCACTTCACGGCCTGAAGCTGGAGGTTTTGTATCGCCGAGAAGCGCAGGTGGGCGTCGCCCTGCGGGCCGGGCTGTCGGCAGAGCGGAAGCCCCGATATGTCTTCCCCCTTTCGGGCGTCCATCCCTGACGCGGGCAGTATGATCGTTAGTCGATCACACCGAGATGTTGAACGACAAGGAAGAGTAAGAGGCCTGCGGCTGTCGCCGTGACGGGTTTGGAGGTCGAGAGAGAGGCTCTCGGACCGCCCGTCCTGGAGATCAGCCATGACAGCGATTGAGATCATGAACGACCGCCCCGAGAGCGGCGGCTATAAGGTGGATGTGTCCCGCGGCGGGCATGACGGGCGAGTTTCGTCCGAATGGTTTTCCCGGCCCGACGACGAGAAGTATCTCTCCCTCTCGGACCTCTATGCTTCGGTGAAGGGTCGTGCCGAACAGAGCCGAACGCGAACGGTCGAGAGCAGCGCGATTCGCGTTGAAGCCCATTGCGACGACCCTGAGAAGCTGGCGCTCATCCTACCGGATGCCGAAGCGCAGGTCGCGCCAACCCATTGGAGCTTCGGCCAACTCGCAAGTCTCGTGAGCGCCCCGGCGGCCTATCTGCGTCAGCTTCCGGCGCCGCTCGCGGGCATCAACCTGCAATACGGCCTCACCAACCACCGCGCCGAACAGGTGAAGACGATGGAAGTCGCCAATGGCCGAACGGAACTGCGCGCCGTCACCGGCCCTGACTATGGCCGGATCTACGACCATGAACTGGTCGCGGCAGTGCAGCGCATCGCCGGCGACGGCGTCGGCGACACGCGCTGGAAGGTGCCGGGCGTGCTCGACTGGTCGACGGGCATCTACAACCCGATGGTCGATGTCACCAAGGACACGACCACGCTCTACGCCTCGGATCGCGATGTCTTCCTCTTCCTGGTCGACGATTTGAACCCGATCGAGGCGGGCACGCTACCTGACGGATCGCCCGATCTCTTCTTCCGGGGATTCTATTGCTGGAACTCGGAGGTGGGCGCCAAGACGCTCGGCATCGCCAGCTTCTATCTCCGCGCCGTCTGCCAGAACCGCAATCTCTGGGGCGTCGAGGACTTCCAGGAGATCAGTATCCGGCATTCCAAATACGCCGCTAACCGCTTCGCGCACGAGGCGGCCCCGGCGCTGGCAAATTTCGCAGACTCGTCACCGCAGCCCTTCATCCAAGGCATTCGCTCCGCACGCGAACACATCGTCGCGCGCAACGACGACGACCGCACCGACTTCCTGCGCAAGCGCGGCTTCTCGAAGGCGGAGACGGGCAGGATCGTCGAAACCGTGCTGGCCGAAGAAGGCCGCCCGCCCGAAAGCGTCTTCGACTTCGTCCAGGGCATCACAGCCGTCGCGCGGTCCAAGCCGCAGCAGGACGCGCGGCTGACCATGGAGACCCGCGCCAAGAAACTGCTGGAGGCGGCCGCCTAGACGCCGCCGCTCTGCGCCCATCTCGAGAGCCTGTTCCCGGTCCATCGCTTCCTGAGAGGAAGAGGTGGGCCGGGATTTTCGTGACGGGTCTGGAGGTCAGAGAGAGTCTCGTGACCGCCCGTCGCGGAGAAATCCCATGACGAAGTCCAAGAAAATCACCCTCAGCGCCTCGCGCGACATTCCCTTCGACAAGCTGATGCTCAGCCAGTCCAATGTTCGCCAGATCAAGGCCGGTGTCTCGATCGAAGAGCTGGCCGAGGACATCGCCCGGCGCACGCTCTTGGCGAGCCTCACCGTCAGGCCCGTCCTCGACGACGATGGCGCGGAAACTGGCATGTTCGAAATCCCGGCCGGCGGCCGGCGCTACCGCGCGCTCGAACTGCTCGTGAAGCAGCGTCGTCTGAACAAGACTGCGCCCGTGCCGTGCATCGTGCGGACCGAAGGTCTGGCGGAAGAGGACAGCCTCGCCGAGAACATCCAGCGCGCGCCGCTGCATCCGCTCGATCAGTTTCGCGCCTTCCAGGCGATGCGCGAGAAGGGCAAGAGCGTGGAGGAGATCGCCGCGGCTTTCTTCGTCTCGGTCAATGTGGTCAAGCAGCGCCTCAAGCTCGCATCCGTCTCCGACATCCTGCTGGAGGCCTATGCCGAAGAGGAGTGTTCCCCGTCAGCAACTATGAGACAGATCGGCTAAATTGCTAAGTTAGAGTTTGTGGCTCATCATTTCCTTGGAAGGGAAAGATGATGAGACAGAATTCAGGGCCGAATGGATCGGCTGAGAAACATGTAAATGAGATCAAGCGACGGACGCGGCGGAAATATTCTGCTGAGGAGAAGATCCGCATCGTGCTGGAGGGCTTGCGCGGCGAGTATTCGATTGCGGAGCTGTGCCCTCAGAAAACGCCCTCGATATTGGTTAGAGTTTTCCGCAGGAATTCTTTGGCTGAGCAAGGAGTGGAAAGGCGCTAAAGCATAAAAGTCCACGGACGCGCAGAAGGTGTTCATCATCGAGCATCGTTGATCAGATGCACGTCCCTTTGCGGGAAGGGAATTTCGATGTCATTCCTTTTGAGAGCGTCGAATATTTCGAAGCGTAGGTCATTTCGAACATGTACGATTGAATAGATGTCACGTAGAAAAACTCTCACGTCGAAGTCCAAAGAGGATTCCCCGAACTCCTTCCAGTAGATATAGGGCGGCGGGTCTTTGAGTACGAGTGGGTGGGCCGCCGCGCATTGGAGCAAAACCTCTCTTACCTTTTTGGGGTCTGATTTGTAGGAGACGCTCACAGGAACGGTGATACGTCCAACTTTGTCCTTGTGGGTCCAGTTTTGAACCGTGTTCGATATAAGCTCAGAATTGGGCACAATAATCGACAATCGATCAAAGGTTTCGATTTCAGTTGAACGTACACTTATGCGTCTAACTACCCCCTCACCAGAGTTCGTGACCACCCAATCACCCACTTTGACAGGACGCTCGAAAAGCAAGATCACGCCCGAG